>JACKQG010002617.1_pt1 | contig 23250 bp, 18 predicted proteins | sample 8237621 | NCBI WGS metagenome assembly JACKQG01 (sample SAMN15677084, study PRJNA649215) | marine metagenome | biome: marine; feature: Black Sea; material: saline water; isolation source: suspended particulate matter (SPM) from the Black Sea western gyre | collected 2013-06-09/2013-06-10 | depth... | reverse complement strand
ATCCGTCCCGACCCGCACCGCGCAGACCTTGCTGACCGACGACGCCCCTGATTTCACCGAGCTGGTCGAAGACTGCGAACCGCTGGTTTCCAAGAATTGGAACCGGCAATGCCGGTCTTCAGATAAATTTTCCAATCCTTGGAAAATTTTGCTTCAAAACTTCCAAACCTTGGAAAAATCGATCGTTATACTTTCCGGCACACTCCCCGCCCATGCGCCGCAGGAAATTTATGCCGAGCTGATTCACGCCGCGAGCGTTCCCGTACTTCTGGACACCTCCGGCGCACCCCTGCTCGCCGCGTTGGAAGCCCGTCCGGCACTGGTAAAAATCAATGCCAGCGAACTCCTTCTAACAACGAAACAGAATACGATCGAAGAAGCCGCCCGGGAACTGATTGCGCAGGGAGCGGGCGCGGTGGGAATCACAGACGGCAGCTCACCCGCCCGACTTTTCACTCCGGAAGGAACCCACTCGTTCAGCATTCCGGACGTAGCGGTTAAAAGCACGCTCGGCTGCGGCGACGCCGTGAACGCCGGAATCGCCTTTGCTCTGCAAAAAGGAAGTGCCCTGCCCGAGGCCTTTATCTTCGGCCTTGCCTGCGGCGCCGCCAACGCGCAAACCGCCCTGCCCGGAGTAATTGACCCCGAACAAATCGCCACCCTCGTCCCGCAAATCAAAGTGAGCTAATAAAATTTACAAAATCATTTACCGACAAAATTATTTTCCAGAAGTTCCGTTTCAATGATTCTGCTGTACATGATTTTGTATAATACTTCCCCTCAATGAAACCTTTCACACAGTACAAACAATGGATGATTGGACGCTACGGCGAACCGCTGTTCCGCGTTCCCGTTCAGCTCGCCGGTTCCTGTCCACACGGTCGCTGCGCATTCTGTTCCGAGAACGGCTCCAAAGCGCAGCAGACGCAACAGCAGGAAAGCCCGTTTGAGCAGATTGAAGCGGCAATCAAATTTTCCAAGCGTCGCTACAAAGCCACCAAGCTGATGCTCTACATTCAGGCCTTCACCACCGACCTGACCGATCCGAAGCAGCAGCAACTCATTCTCAACTGTCTGGATGAATATAACTTCGAAGCCGTCAGCATCGGCACCCGCCCCGACTGCCTGCCGCCTCAGGCAATTGATTTTCTCGAATCCTTGAAAAACCGAAATCCCATACCTGTAGAGGTATGGGTTGAGCTCGGTGTGCAAACCGCCAACGACGAAACACTCAAAACCATCAACCGCGGGCACGACTGGGAATGCAGTAAACAGGCGATTCTGGCGCTAGCTGAACGCGGCATCCATGTCGCCCCGCACGTTATCCTCGGGCTCCCTAATGAAGTTTCCAATGATTGGAAAAAAACAGCAGAGGAGCTGGCGAAACTTCCAATATCCGGAATCAAAATCCACAACCTGCACATTATGAAGGGAACCGAGTTTGCCAAAACCCTGCCTCCGACAATGAACCACTGGGAATACGCCGAGGCCCTGATGGATTTTCTGCGGCGCATTCCCGCTGACATCCCCGTGATGCGGATTTCAACCGATACGCCGGACGACCAGCTGATCGCCCCGCACTGGCACCTCGAAAAAGGTCAGTTTCTCGACTATGTCATTCAGCAAATGACCTGTCGTCAAATCTCCCAGGGAGATTTGACGAGTGGAGCATTGGAGTACAGGAAGTCTGGAAAATCCAAAACTCCACCACTCCCTCACTCCATGACTCCGGTCATCACTGCCGACGGCAGTGTGACCTTCTTTTCCAATGATTGGAAAGAGCACTACCATACGAAAAGCGGCGCGCGACTGGAGGCAGAGAAGAAGTTTATCGAGCCGTCCGGGCTGACCGAAAAACTGAAGACTTCGAGTGTACAACTCCTCGATGTCTGCTTCGGGCTCGGCAACAACTCGCTGGCGGCGCTTGGCGCGTCAGCGGATGCAAAACACAACCTCGACATCACCGCGCTCGAAATAGACAAACGGGTCGTCCGCGCCGCCTCTAAAAGTTTCCAAACCTTGGAAACCGATCCGGTGAATTGGAAAATGGTTCTAAACGAACTCCTCCAACATTCCACTTTCCACATCCCACATTCCACAATCTCCCTCGCCTTCGGCGATGCTCGCTGGCTGATTCAAAACCTGCCGGACGATGCGTTCGACATTGTTTTTCACGACCCCTTTTCGAGCCAGCACTGTCCGGAGCTGTGGACGGTGGAGTTTTTTCAGCAACTTCACCGTGTGATGAAACCAGACGGAGTGCTATTGACCTACTCCTCGTCCCTGCCCGTGCGAAGCGCCATGCGCGAAGCGGGATTCTTTATTGCTGAAACGGAGCCGGGTTGCCGAATGGGCAACGGGACGATTGCTTCGCCGTCCGAACCGCCGCCGGTTTTTCCAGCCATTGAGCAGGATGCGCAGGTAGATCAGCACCGCTTGATCCCCTACCGGGATGAATTTCTGTGCGCGACCTCCAAAGCCATCCTGCGTCAGCGGCAGGAAGCCATTGAAAAATAAAAAACCCCGTCTTCCAAACACTGGGAAAACGGGGTCTAAAAAGTTACACTATTTTGAACTTTTACTCGGCAGTTTTTTCTTCCTGCTTTTTAGGCAGATTGATTTTTAGGTGCAGATCTCGCAGCTGGTTGAATTCCACTTCACCCGGCGCGTTCATCAGCAGGTCTTCGGCCTTCTGATTCATCGGGAAGGCAATGACTTCACGAATGTTCGGCTCGTCGGCGAGCAGCATCACCATGCGGTCAATACCCGGAGCAATTCCGGCGTGCGGCGGCGGGCCGTACTGGAACGCGCGGTGCAACGCCGGGAATTTGGACTCCACAACCGACTGGTCGTAGCCGGCGATTGCAAACGCCTTGACCATCAGCTCGGGGTTATGATTGCGAACCGCGCCGGAGGAGAGTTCCGTGCCGTTGCAGACGATGTCGTACTGGTAGGCCAGAATGTCGAGCGGATCTTTGTTGAGCAGGTCGTCCATCCCGCCCTGCGGCATGGAAAACGGATTGTGCGAGAATTCCACTTTTCCATCGTCATCGAGCTCGTACATCGGAAAGTCGACGATCCAGCAGAAGCGGAAGACCTCTTTTTCCAACAGATCCAGTTGAACCGCCAGTTCGGTGCGGACATGGCCACCGATCGTCCAGGCGCCTTTAAGTTTGTCAGCAATAAAGAACATGGTTCCGCCGTCTTCGACCTTGCCGAGTTCTTTGAGCGCGGCAATTTCTTCATCGGAGAGGAACTTGGCGATCGGGCTTTTCACTTCGCCGTCGAGCCAGCTGATGTAGCCGAGGCCTTTGGCGCCGACAGACTGAGCAAAGGCGATCATGCCATCGAAGAATTTACGGGATTTATCCGCGCAGCCGGGAACCGAGATCGTCTTCACAACGCCGCCGTTTTTAACGACACCGGCAAAGGCAGAGAAACCGCAGTCGCGGAAGATGTCGGTTGCATCCTGCATGACGAGCGGGTTGCGCAGATCCGGTTTATCGGAGCCGTATTTGTCCATCGCTTCGAGATACGGGATGCGGACGAATGGTGTCGCATCGACCTTCTTGTCACTGAACTCGGCAAAGATAGCCGACAAAACGCGTTCGTTAACTTCGAAGACGTCATCCTGGGTGGCGAAAGCCATTTCCATATCGAGCTGATAGAACTCGCCGGGCGAACGGTCGGCACGGGCGTCTTCGTCGCGGAAGCAGGGAGCAATCTGGAAGTAGCGGTCGAAGCCGGAAGTCATGAGCAGCTGTTTAAACTGCTGCGGAGCCTGCGGCAGCGCGTAGAATTTGCCGGGGTGCACGCGGCTCGGAACGAGATAATCGCGTGCGCCTTCAGGCGAGGAACTGGTGAGGATCGGAGTCTGCATTTCCATGAACCCCTCGGCGGTCATCAGTTCACGGATGCGGGCGATCACCTGCGAGCGCAAAATCAGGTTTTTATGGAGGCTGGCACGGCGCAGGTCGAGGAAGCGGTACTTCAGGCGCAGGGCCTCATTACACTCCTCCTCTTTATTGACCTGAAACGGAATCACCTTGGATTCGCCAAGCACTTCCATGGTTTCGGCAACCAGCTCGATTTCGCCGGTGGGAAGCCGGGGATTAATTGCCGCGTCGTCGCGGGCGACGATTTCGCCGGTGAAGCAGATGACGGTTTCAACACGCCAGTGCTCGATGTCTTTGTAAAACGCTTTATCCGGATTGATGACGATCTGGGTAATGCCGTAGTGATCGCGCAAGTCGATAAAAAGGACGCCGCCATGGTCGCGGATGGTGTTGACCCATCCGGACAGACGAACGGTCTGCCCGACATTTTCTTTACGGAGTTCACCGCAGGTATTGGTTCTGTATTGATGCATGATAAAATTTCCTGGTTCAGGGTTCTCTGTTATCTGGTTTTATATTCTACGCCTTCTTTAGCGGCAATCATTGGAGTTTTGTGCTGAATGCCCAACAGAGCATCCACGGACAAATCCTCATCGCAGTCCGGCCAGTGAATTCCGTACCCGGAGGGCGAAATTTCGAAATGATTCCGAGCGGTTTCAGAGGCGGCGGACAATCGTGTAGACACGTCGCTGATTTTTCTCGATAGGGTTTGTCCGTCCACTGTTAGAATGATCAGTCCGGATTCAAATTTTATAGATTCAATTGTATGCAATTTATTCATTTATCTTCTCCGTGAAACTCCACCCACTTTTCAAGAAGGTAATCGAAATGCTTAAAAACAATTTCCCGGATTGCCCGTCGATCTGCGGGAGACAGGTTGTATTCATATGCCGGCTGAATGTCAAACGTTGCTGAATTCAACCAGTATTTGGCATCACAACCTGCTTTCGTGCAATGAATGTGCGCCGGCTCATTCTTTTCGTTGCTATAGAAAAACAGTCGCCAGCCGTTGATGTATAAAATGGTCGGCATCAACCACCGCCTTTTCCCATTAAATCCATCAGCTCGGGCAGTTCCAGTTCCTGCTGGGTGCCCTCTCCCATATTTTTGACGACAAAGGTTCCGTTTTCGAGTTCGCTGTCACCGCGAATAATGACTGTTGCCGCTCCAATCTTATTCGCGCGCTTCATCTGCGCTTTGATTTTGCGGTTCGTTAGTTCCATCTCGCAGGCCACTCCGCGCTGACGCAGTGTCTGCATGAGAAGCAGGTTTTCCTTCAGCGCGGCTTCGCCAAGCGATGCAATGAATACCGCCGGTTTCGGAGGAAACTGATCGGCGGTGACGCCGCTGGCCTCGAGCGCGGCAATCATTCGTTCCACGCCCATGGCGAATCCGACCCCGTCGATGGTCTTGTTATCGATCTGGATGCGGTAGCGCCCGCCGCCGGACAGCGCATTCTGCGCGCCGAGGCCGCCATGGACCACTTCCCATACGGTGTGAACGTAATAGTCGAGGCCGCGCACGAGGCTGGTGTCGATTTCCACATCAATTTCCAGACCGCGCAGGGTTTCCACAACCGTATCCAGATAAGCGCGCGACTCAGCGCTCAGCAATTCGGTCACGCTCGGCGCATCGGCAATCACCGCCTGCACAGCGGGATCTTTGGAGTCGAGCAGACGCAGGACGTTGGTTTCAAAACGCTGCTGCGCGTCTTCGGGCAATTCGGCAAGACGCGGACGGATTGCTTCGCGCAGCCCTTCAAGAACGGCTTCGCGCTCTTCGGGCAAACCGATGGTGTTGAGGCGGATCTTGGCGCCTTCGAGTCCCCATGCAGAAAGCAGATTGATCTGCAGCGCGATGACTTCGGCATCGGCCAGCGGGTTCGGTGCGCCGGCGGCCTCGAGACCGATCTGATGAAACTGGCGCTTGCGGCCCGCCTGCGGACGCTCACAGCGAAACATAGGGCCGATGTAATAGATGCGGGCATTGGCGGTTTCTTCGCCACCGGAAGCGATATAACGAACGGAGCCGGCAGTTCCTTCAGGACGCAGGGAGAGATCGCGGCCGCCGCGATCCTGCAGACGGTACATCTCTTTGGTGACCACATCCGTGGTGTCGCCCAGCGAATGGGTGAAGAGCGAGGTTTTTTCGAGAACGGGGGTGCGCACCTCTTCAAAACGATAGCGCGCGAAAACTTCGCGCGCCCGGGCTTCAAGCATCTGCCAAATGTAAACATCCGGCGGAGCAATATCGGACATGCCCTGAATGGGTTGGAAAGAATTGGAGGCCATGGTGGAAATCTTTATTAGATGCCGGTAATGCGCTGCTTCATCACTTTGCCGGGCTTGAATTTAACGACTTTACGCTCGGGGATGGTCACCACGTCTTCCGGTTTGTTGGGGTTCCGGCCAATCCGTGATTTACGCACGTTGATTTCAAACACGCCAAAGTTGCGGAACTCAACCGTTTCGCCTTGCTCAAGCGCTTCGGTAATATAATCCAACGACTTCTGCAAAACGACCGCCACATCCTGCTGGATGAGCCCGGTTTCATCGGCAATACGAACCACTAAGTCTCTTTTTGTCATACATCCCCCTGTTTCGAATCGTCTTGGCTGTAACAGGTTACAGCATTTGGACAAGAGGAATCATCTTAGTGACACACCGCTGACGGTCAAGTTCTATTCGTCATGCTTTTTTAACGGGAAGCAATTCGGTGAAAAATCAGCGCAAAAATCGCCACGAAAAAGGTCAGTCCGGCGAGGGTTTTGTTGAAGATGTAAAAGGAGTCATTCGGCCGAACCAGCATGACCGTTTCTCCGGCCGCCACCTGAGTCGCCGGTTCCACCAGGATATCTAAAACCACACCGTGCAGTGGAACCTCCCCGTGAGTTGTCTCCAGAGTGAAATCGTTACAGGTGACCGTGGTGGCGCGCAAATTGTCTCTCGCCTGCACCAGCGCATCCAATTTTTCTTTTAAAATCTCTGTGTCGCTACCCTTGGCCGCTTTATAGGCTTCTTCCGCCGTCTCAACAGCCGCTTTGTAGGATGTTGCCACGAGGGTTAACAACGGCGCGGCACCGGCCACTTCATCGCCGGCCTTAACCGGAATCGTCTGCACCACACCGGATACAGCCATCGTAACCGGATAACTCTGCGGGTGTTTTTCACGAACGCTCTTACGAGGAAACCACGCATCACTAATCGACCACAGGCAGATGAAAATACAGGCCACTGCCAAAACCAAAAAATCTTTGGTTCCTTTAATTTTAGTAAATCGATTCTTCGCCATGCAAATTCTCCTCCATACTGATTAGTAACTTTTCGCGAAAACGACGCGGCCCTTGCTCGGCTTGCCGCTGACAATACATTCTCCGGCTCCGCCATACTCGCAGTCAAACGGAATACACCGAATGGTGACAGACAGCTCATCGTTGATTTTATTTTCTGTCTCTTCGGTGCCGTCCCAGTGCGCCAGCGCAAATCCTCCGCCCTCTTCCTTAAAGAACTTCACGAAATCGTCCCAGTTATCAATTTCACGGGTGTTTTCGGCCCGGAAGGCGCAGGCGCGCTCAAAGAGTCCCTGCTGCATTTCCTCAAGAACCGCGGAAATGGTTGACGCAAATTCTTCACGGCTCTGGCCGTACTTTTCTTTCGGGCCTTTATCGCGGCGCGCCACAAATACCGAACCGCTTTCCATATCGCGCGGACCGATCTCAATTCGAACCGGAATTCCTTTTTTGACCCAGCCCCAGCCTTTTTCACCGGCATTGATATCGCGGGCATCCACAACCACTTCCACAGGACGCCCGGCATAGCTCTGCTCCCGGATCATCGCGGCGGTTTCATTACAGTATTCCAAAATTGAATCCCGATCGGCCTCATTACGGATAATCGGCAGAATCACCACATGGCTCGGGGACAGGCGCGGCGGCATCACCATGCCGTCATCATCACCATGCGTCATAATCATGCCGCCGATCAAACGGGTGGAAACACCCCACGACGTCGTCCAGGCGACCTCTTCGCAGCCCTCGCGCGACTGGAAGGTAATGCCGGATGCCTTCGCAAAGTTCTGACCGAGAAAATGACTGGTTCCGGCCTGCAGTGCCTTGCGATCCTGCATCAGTGCTTCAATACAAAGTGTGCTCACTGCGCCGGGAAAACGCTCGCCAGCCGTCTTTTCTCCGGTCAACACCGGCATCGCCATATACTCCTCGGCAAACTGTTTGTAGACCTCAAGCATCTTGCGGGTTTCCTCCCACGCCTCCGCTTCGGTTTCGTGGACGGTATGCCCCTCCTGCCAGAGAAACTCAGCCGTACGCAAAAACAGGCGCGTGCGCATTTCCCAGCGTACGACATTGGCCCACTGATTGATCAGGATCGGCAGGTCGCGGTAGCTCTGAACCCACTTGGCGTAGGTCGCGCCGATAATCGTCTCGGAGGTCGGACGAACAATTAGCGGCTCTTCGAGTTCACCCGCCGGATGCAATTTTCCATCCGGCCCCTGCTCCAAGCGGTGATGCGTTACCACGGCGCATTCTTTGGCAAACCCGTCGACATGCTCCGCTTCCTTCTCCAAATAACTCAGCGGAATGAACAGCGGAAAATAGGCATTTGAATGGCCGGTTGCTTTAAAAAATCCATCGAGGCCGGTCCGCATATTTTCCCACAGGGCATAGCCCCACGGCTTAATCACCATGCAACCGCGCACATCGCTGTTCTCCGCCAGCTCGGCGGCGCGCACCACCTGCTGATACCATTCCGGGTAATTCTCTTCCCGGGTGGGTGTAATTGCTGTCTTCTGCTGCTTTGCCATATAAAGTTCTCCTGAAACAAGCGCACACCATACCGATGCGCACCCTGCTTTTCCAGACCTTGGAACATTTTTTTGCAGGGGTTGGAACCCTATTACTAGGGACGCACAGATTTTAACGCCTTTGGCGTCATAAATTTCATGGTTCGGCAAGCTCACCACAGGTGTTTGGAAAACTCTATGCCTGTCGCGGCTTCCGGCCTTCGCCAAGGCTTCGGCGGACAGGCCACCACAGCTTTCCGAAACATTTTTAGCCACTAATGAATCTAGCGCGGCTAGCCGCAACCAAAGAGTTTTGACAAAATGATGGATAACAAAATTATTTTTTCCACCTAGGCGGATCTGCCGGAGGCACGACAACAGCCCCGAAAGCTCTTCATCATTTTGTTATCAATAATTTTGTTAAAAACTGACCCTGCTTAATTGCTGATGATTAGCGGCTTAAGAAAAATCAGAACGAAAAACTTGCAAAAAAAACAAGAAGATGACGGATAGTAGTACGAATCGACACGAACTCTGATCGTAGACGCGGTGTCCCCACCGCGTTGCCGCAGTAGGCGGTATAAGGTTTACCCCGCCAGCGGCAGGGTTCCAATGCTTGGAAACTTTTGCGACAAAAGTTCCGAAGGTTGGAACCAGCCGTCGCCAAGGCTATGGCGGTCAAGAAAGAATTTTAGACGGGATTACCAGCCTTCGCATAAAGCTACGGCGAGGCATGCAAGATCGACGGGATGGGGAAATTCAAATCCTGTTCATCTCCGAACGCTCGGAGTCCGACACTTCGGACCTATTATCTCATTGAGCCCGACTCCTTCGGGCCTGTCAAAATATGAGCAAGAAAATAAAATCGATCCGGCGCATTCACCGCTACTCCGTAATCTGCCCGGCCTCGAATTTTTCTTTGAGTTCGGCAATGCGTTCCATAATCAGTTCCCCGATCAACAGATAGGCCTCGCGGCCCGATCCCAAACTGCGAATCTCCTCCCGCGTGATCAGCTTACCGTAAATCACGGTGACCGGATTGCGTTTCAGTCCGCCGCTGTGTTTCGACCACGCTTCGTAGGAGCCGTGAACATATACCGGAACCACCGGCGCTTCGCCCTTGGCGACCAGAAAGCCGATTCCCGGCTTCGGCTTTTGAAATTCTCCATCCTCTGAACGGGTTCCTTCAGGGAACAGCGCAACACACGCACCGTCTTTCAGCAGATGAATCGCGGTTTTCATCGCTTTGAGGTCACCCTTCTCGCGGTCGAGCGGAATCACGCCGACCTTATGCAAAAACGCCCCCATTAGCTTCTTTCTGAAAAGAGTATCCCGAGCCATAAAATGGGTCATGCGCATCCGGCGACTGCTCGCGCCGACGGCGGGCGGGTCGAGATAGCTGGCGTGATTCGACGCGATAATCACGCCGCCGGTTTTCGGCACGTTCTGAATGCCATACACGGTGTATTTATTCAAAACTTTGAGACATATCCCGAATACCTTACAGGTCATGCGGTACCAGATGGGATTGATCATTTTATCCGAGCGCGGCTTTTCAAGTTCCGTAATTCGACCCAGCAAAACCCGCGCCACGCCATCCACATCATATTCTGATGTATCAATCACATACGCTCCGTCCGCGACTTTCAGCGGCGCAGCCTTGCGGGAGGAGTCTTTTTCGTCGCGGCGCTTCAGCGACTCGAGCACTTCCTGCGCCTCCTCGGTTTCCCCACGGGCAATCAACTCCGCATGGCGGCGTTCCGCCCTTTTTTCCGGATTGGCATCCAGATAAAACTTATACGGCGTATTCGGAAAAACCACCGAGCCGATATCGCGCCCTTCCATGGCCAGCGAACCCAGTTTTTTCAGCTTGCGCAGTTTCGCCACCACAAAGGCGCGCACGGCCGGCATTGCCGCGACATCAGAAACCGCTTCGCGAACGGCTTTATCCCGCAGCGCTTCGCCCGGCTCCACACCGTCAATCGAAAACACAACGGCGCGGTCGCGCACGTCAAACTTCCATTTCGATTTGAGCAGAACCGGCAAAACCGCCAGCGGGTTTTTGGTGTTAACCCCCTCCTGGAGCATCTTCCAGGTTACGCCACGGTAAAAAGCGCCGGAATCGACATACACACAACCCAACCGCTTAGCCGCTTCGCGAGCCACCGTTGATTTCCCGGAAGCCGCCGGGCCATCAATTGCAATAATTCGTTTTTTACTCATTCGCTCTTTCCGCCCAATTGTTCCAAATGATTCCAAAAATCAGGATATGAGGTCTGCACGCACCCCACGTTATTCAGCTGAACCGGCGCAGTTGCAAACGTCGCCAGAATCGCCATCGACATCGTAATGCGGTGATCGCCGTGCGAGTCCAGCGGCTCCGCCGGGGCCGTCAGCTCTGCCGGGCCGTTCACCGTCATGCCGTCCAGCTGTTCCGTTACCGCGACACCAAAGGCGCGCAGATGCGCCGCCGTTACAGCGATTCGGTCACTTTCTTTCACGCGCAGCTCCGCCGCATCGCGAATAACCGTCTGCCCTTCGGCCAGTGCACCGACCACGGCGATCATGGGCAGCTCATCAATCAAATTGGGAATTTCATCGCCGCAAACTTCCGTTCCATGGAGTTGCGCGCCGCGCACGGTCACATTACCAATCGGGTCGCCATCCGTTGCGGTCAGCTCGGTTTCAATCTGCGCCCCCATGCGTTTGAGCACATCGAGCAGTGCTGTGCGACGCGGATTGAGCCCGACACCGCGCACTGTCAGCTCCGCGCCGGGACGCGCGGCGACGGCGGCAATCCAGAAGGCCGCCGACGAAAAATCGCCCGGTACGGTCAAATCACGCGCGGCGAACTGCGGCCCCTTCGAACCGAAGCCCTGCACGCTGATTTCGAGACCATCCACGTCGACCGGAATGTCCAAGGTTTGGAAAAGTTTTTCGGTATGATCGCGCGTCGGGCGCGGCTCAACCACCGTGGTTTTTCCTTCAGCAAACAGCCCGGCCAGCAGCACGCAGGATTTCACCTGTGCAGAAGCCATCGGCAGTTCATACCGGATGCCGTGCAGTGTGGTGCCGCGGATGGTCATCGGCAGTGTGCCCTTCTCGCCCGTCAGTTCGAGCTGCGCGCCCATCAGCTCCAACGGAGCCTGAATGCGGCCCATCGGACGCCGGGACAGCGAGTCGTCGCCGGTCAGGGTCACGGTCATGGATCGCCCGGCCAGCAGGCCGGCCAGCAAACGGGTTCCCGTGCCGGAATTTCCCATATCCAGCGGATTCGCCGGCTCTTTCAGTTTGCCGGCGGTTCCGGTGATCTTTAATACATTGCCGTCAAACCGGCAGGAAGCGCCCAGAGCGCAGACGGCCTGCAAGGTGCTCATCGCATCTTCGCCGTTCAGGAAGCCCGTCACGGTTGTCGTTCCCGTTGCCAGCGCCGCGAGCATAGCAATGCGCTGCGAGACACTTTTATCGCCGGGAACAGAAAGCTCCCCATTTAATGCGGCCGGAAAAATTGTTTTTGTTTCTATCATTTTAAAAACCGGTTTTGTTGCAGGATTGCATTTCGTGTCGCCGCGGCCTCTTCGAGCCAGCGGCGGATATCGCCCTGATTTCCACTGCGCAGAATCGCAATCAACCCCTGCAACTCTTCATGAAACCGATCGAGCTCCGCTTCAAGCGGGGCGCGGTTGGTGTCGATAATATCCACCCACATATCGGCAGAGCCGGAGGCGACGCGGGTGGTGTCGGAAAATCCGGTGCCGCAAAAATCGGCTTTTTCGGTGCCGACGGAACGCGCCAGTGCCGCCGCGACCATGTGCGGCAGATGGCTCGTCGTCGCCAGCATCGCATCGTGCTGCGCGGCTGACATTTCGACCACATCCGACCCCACCCGTTTCCAAAGGTTGGACACATCGGCTACAGCGGTTTTGGAAACGCTCGCGGAGGAGCAAACCACCGTCAGGCGGCCTTCATATAAATCGGGATTCCCGGCCTCGACGCCGGTTTTTTCTGAGCCGGCAATCGGGTGCGAGCCGACAAAGCAGGCTTCGCTATTCGCAAACAGGTTGTCCATCAATGCAATCAATTCGGTTTTGGTGCTGCCGACATCCGTGACCACCGCGCCGGGCTTCAAGGCCGGCAGAATTTCTTTGGCCAGTTCAGAGATGGACCAGATCGGCACACAGATCACCACAAGATCCGCTCCCGCGACCGCTTCGGCCGGTGTTTCAAATACCTTGTCCGCAACGCCCAGTGCCAAGGATCGCGCGCGGGTTTCGGCGCGCCGGGCGTAGGCGTGAATAGACACATCAGCCCCGCGTTTTTTCAACGCGAGGCCCAGCGAGGAGCCCATCAGCCCCATTCCGATGATAGCGATTCTTTGCATGCCAGCTTTTCCAATGATTGGAAGTTTCTACCCGTTTTTCCCAACCATTGGAAGCGCAAGGCCTTTAAATTTAGGAGCAACAAGCGCTGATGATAATTCTTGCGCTCAAGGCGGGATGCCATAAAATGCTTCGCTTATGATGCATCGATTCGCATATTGCCTAATGGTCTTGCTCCTCTGCGCCGGCACCGGCCAGACTGAGGAAACCGTCCCCCGCGAGCTGCGCTGGATGGGCCAATGGAAAAATGAAGGTCTGCGTGAGCAGCTGGTGCGCGAAACGCTGGAAGAATTCCAGTTTCTCCATCAGGACATAAAAATCTCCATGTCATTCGCCTCGGATCTGCTTCCTGAAAAAAGCCAGGTAAACGCAGGCCGATTAATCGCGGATATGATCCGGGCGGGACGGGTCGACTGGGATGTGATTTGGCTGGATGCTCTGATTTACAAAACGGTCGCTGCCGAACTGAATGATCCGGACTGGGGAGCTGAATATCTGGTCGACTTCTCAGAATTCCCGGATGTTAAAGCCGCCCACCGGTCCTTTCTGGTTGATGGGCCGGACTGCCATCAGGATACCAGGGGTGTGTTTGCCGGCCCGTATATTGAGGGCTTCTACTCCTGCCTATGGTACAACACGGCTGTCGCTGAAAAACTGGGGCTTAAAATCCGTGAAGAGGAAATGAGCGCCGATGATCTGCTCAGCTATCTTCTCCGTATAAAGGAATACAATCAAACGGCGGAAATCCCGATTGCCGGGTTCGCGGATTTTACGGCTTCAGGCTCAGCCCGTCGATTGGCCCACAACCTGTTCCTGTCCGAGCATCTGGCCCGCCCCGACATGCCGACCGATGAAATTCTGGCCCATGTTCTACATTTTTTTGAGGCCATGCAGCCCTGCGACCCTGTGTTATACGACAATCAAACCTGGCAAGATGCGGCTCAACTGCTACTCGACGACAAAGCCCTGTTTCTAATTGAAGCGACGTGGCGCTATAGCAGCCTGCGGGCATCCTTTCCGGACCTGCTGAACAAACTCCATCCGGTACAAGTGCCCGGCTTTGAAAAACAGTCTTTTTATGTCGGTGGTTTTACAACGACATGGGCGGTGATGAAAAACAGTCCGGTCCGCGATACAGGCATTGAACTCATGCGATTCTGGTGTTCATCCGCGATTGCTGAAAAATGGGTTCGCTACACCAAGAGCCCGACCGGCCTCTCCGGCAATCTTTACAACTCCGAATACGGCATGGACTCTCTTGCCCGCTTCCAGCGAAATCTCTCTGAGGGACGTGTGATTCAGCCCGATATCTCAACGCTTGAAAAAGAGGCTCCAATCTGTTCCACTTTCCCTTATCTCTACCCGATTCTCTACGGTGAGATGACAGCGGAAGAATCCCTAATTGAAATGAAAAAAACTGACAAATGACACGCGCACTCAAATCATTAGCATTCAAACTGGGCGTGGCTGTTTTTATTACGGCATCTCTTAGCTTCAGTGGACTGGGAATTTACTGCACACATCTGTTTTCGCAGCAGATTGAAGACCGGCTCCTCACGCAGATTGATATCCCCGGCGTGTTAATGAATCAACAGACCCTGCCCTACAATGCCGTTCGTGACAAAAAGGCTCTCTCCGCGCTGGTCGGCGAACAGGTTCTTTTCGCCGCCATCAGCCGCACCGACGGGACAATTCATTACGCAACGGATCCTGCAAAAGAAAACCTCTCCATCGAGCAGATCACCGACCCCTCGCTCACTCTAGAGGAGTCCGCTCACAAACACGCCCAAGATGAGAAAATCCTCCGCAGCTTCACCCCCCTGTATGCCGAGGAACGACATCTGGGAGATCTCTATATGGAGATCGATACCCACAAAGCCATTCAGAAAAAACGGGAAGTGTCCTTTATCTTTTTCCTCGGCGGACTGTTCTGCATTCTGACCACGACACTGGTCGGAGCCTTTCTGGTCAGACGGCTTACAATGCCGCGAATCATCGCCGCGAACTATTGCCTGAAAGCGGTGGCGGATGGTTGCTACAGCGTACGTGTTCGGCAAACCGAAGCGGAGGATGAGCTGAGCACTCTCGAGTCAGGAATTAACCATACCGTACAGCAACTCGAGGAGCGGCAAACCCGAGACCGACTGCTAACCGCCGATCTGAAAAATGCGAAGGAAGCTGCCGAACGGGCAAATCGCAGCAAAAGTGAATTTCTGGCCAATATGTCGCATGAAATCCGCACCCCCATGAACGGCGTTCTTGGGATGGCTCAGATCATGGACGGTCTGAACCCGACCGAGGAGCAGCGCGACTGCCTTGATACCATAAAAGGCTCTGCACAGAGTCTGATGGATATCATTAATGATATTCTGGATCTCTCCCGGATCGAAATGGGGAACCTTGAGTTGAAAGACGAGCCGGTCTGCATTCGGAAACTGCTCGAAGAGCTCCACCGCTTCTTCACGCCGGCCGTTGCGAAAAAAGGTCTTGAACTTCGCGCGAAATGCGCCGATGACGTGCCGGCGGTGGTTCGCTCAGACGAAGGATGTCTGCGGCAGGTTCTGGTCAACCTCATCGCCAACGCGATCAAGTTCACCCACAAGGGGCATGTCAGCGTCTCCATCCTCTGCCCGGAACAATCAGACAATCAGTGCGCTCTCAAAATACAGGTTCAGGATACCGGCATCGGCATCAGCGAAGAAGCGCAGGAAATCATCTTCAAAGAATTTACACAGGCAGACGGCTCGCACACCCGCGAATACGGCGGAACCGGCCTGGGACTGTCTATTTGCCGGCGCATCATCGAAAAAATGGGCGGAAAACTTAAGATCGACAGCAAACAGGATCGAGGCGCGACATTCTCCTTCACCCTTGATCTTCCGATTGACCGGAATGCCGCCGCCGTCAACATACAACCTGCTCAATCCAACCAGACCCCCCTGAACCGCGCACCACATATTCTGGTTGCAGAAGATAATCTGCTCAATCAGAAAGTTATTTCTAAAATGCTGAGCAAGGCGGGATGCGAAATGGATATTGTCGTGAACGGCAAGGAGGCGGTTGATCGACTCCAGCTAACGGACTCATCCGACGAACACGGCTATGATCTCGTTTTTATGGATATTCAAATGCCGGTAATGGACGGCCTGCAAGCGACCGAAATCATCCGCCAGAACAACTCGTCCATTCCGATTATCGCGCTGACAGCACATGCGATGAAAGGAGACCGGGAAAATTTCATCCGGGCAGGAATGAACGACTATCTGTCAAAGCCCATTCAGCAGGACGAGCTCTTGAATCTTCTCCAGTACTACACCTCTTAAGTCTGGTTCCGGGCCGCTTTAAACCTCGGCACAGCGTTTACTGAACAAAGGTCAGCTTGTCTTTTCCCGCACGGACACTGACCGGCTTGCCCGGTTCAATTTCACCGCGCAGAATCGCTTCGGCCATTGGATCCTCCAGATTCCGTTCCACAGACCGTCGCAACTGGCGTGCGCCATAGGCCTTGTCAAAACCTTTCTCGATGAGGAACTCCTTGGCTTTCGGCGCAACCGTCAGCTTAATCCTGCGCGCTTCGACCCGCTCCTGAACCCGGATGATTTCGAGGTCGAGGATGACTTCGATATCTTTCACGGTCAGCTGCCGGAAGACAATGATGTCATCCAGACGATTGACCAGCTCGGGCTTGAAGGTGTCTTTGCAGGCATCCATCATCACTTTTTTCAGCTTTTCATAGCCGTCTTCGGCGCTGTCCGGCGCAAACCCGAGACCGCCTTTGGAAATGTGGCTGGCTCCAACGTTGGATGTCATGATAACGACGGTGTTGCGAAAATCGACGCTGCGTCCGAGGCTGTCGGTCAAGCGACCCTCTTCGAGAATCTGAAGCATCATATGCATCACATCCGGATGGGCTTTTTCAATTTCATCGAACAGCACAACGGAGTACGGACGACGGCGGACACGCTCGGTGAGCTGTCCGCCCTCTTCGTGACCGACGTAACCGGGAGGTGAGCCGACCAGGCGTGAGGCAGTAAATTTTTCCATATACTCAGACATATCGATCTGAATCAGCGCATCGGGATCGTCGAACATGAAGCGGGCCAGCTCTTTCGCCAGCATGGTTTTGCCGACACCGGTCGGGCCGAGAAAGGCGAAGGAGCCGATCGGGCGCCTGGGATCTTTGAGTTCGGCGCGCGAGCGGCGCAGTGCGCGGCTGATCGCGGAAACCGCTTCATTCTGCCCAATGACAATCTTTTCGATCTGCTCTTCCATCTGAAGGAGCTTAGCCAGTGCCTTTTCGCCCATTTTATCAACCGGCACCCCGGTCCACTTGGAGACGACCACGCGGATCTCCTCCTCATCAACGATGGAAACGTTTTCCTGCTGTTCGCTTTCCCAGGCTTTTTTAGCGGCGTCGAGTTCCTCTTTGGCTTTGCGTTCGGCATCACGATAGGCGGCTGCCTCTTCAAACTTCTGCTCGCGGATCGCAATATCCTTCTGCTCCTGCGCCTGATTGAAACGCGAGCGGATTTCCTGAAATTCGGGCGGCTTAACCATATTGGCGATGTGACTGCGCGCACCGGCCTCATCAATCAGGTCGATGGCTTTGTCGGGCAGAAAACGGTCGGGCAGATAGCGCGCGGCCAGCTTGGCGGCGCTTTCAAGCGCGGCATCGGTGATTTTCGCATGATGATGCTCCTCATACTTCACACGCAGCCCCTGAAGAATCAGAATGGTTTCCTCGATGGTCGGCTCCTTAACGATCACCGTCTGGAAGCGGCGCTCAAGCGCGGCATCCTTCTCAATCGACTTGCGGTATTCATTGAGTGTCGTAGCGCCAATGCACTGCATCTCGCCGCGCGACAGCGCGGGCTTGATGATGTTGGCGGCATCCATGGTCCCTTCGGCGGAGCCGGCCCCGACAATGGTGTGCATTTCGTCGAGGAACAGCAGCACGTTGCCGGTTTTTTTGATTTCGTCCATGACCGCCTTGATCCGCTCTTCGAACTGGCCGCGGTACTTGGTGCCGGCGACCATCAGCGCGAGGTCGAGCGTGATCACCTTTTTGTCCGCCAGAATCTGCGGAACCGTCCCGTCAGAAATAGACTGAGCAAGCCCTTCGGCGATCGCGGTTTTACCGACACCGGCCTCCCCGAGCAGAACCGGGTTGTTCTTGGTGCGGCGGCACAAAATCTGAATCACGCGTTCGATTTCGTTCTGGCGGCCGATTACCGGATCCAGTTCGTCGTTTCGGGCCATCTCCGTCAGATCGCGGCCGAATGCTTTGAGCGCCGGAGTTTTTATGGTCTGACCATCCGTTCCGCCGCCCGATTGCTGCTGCGGAGCGCCGTACGGAGGCGCCTCCTCTTCGCCGACTTCCATCGAACCGTCGTAGTCGGGATCGAGCATCGCCATAATTTCTTCGCGGGCCTCGTCGAGATCCACACCCATATTTTCGAGCACGCGGGCGGCAATGCCTTCGCCTTCGCGAAGCAGGCCGAGCAAAATGTGTTCGGTGCCGACATAGCTGTGGCTGAGCGAGCGGGCCTCACTGGTGGCCAGCGCCAGCACTTTTTTGGCGCGCGGAGTGAACGGGATATTTCCGCTCATCTTGGTTCCGCCGCCGACCCCGACCGCTTTTTCGACCTCTAAACGCAGACCCTGCAGATCGACGCCGAGCGACTGCAGGGCGCTGACAGCCACGCCGCTGCCAAGAGCAACCAGCCCGAGCAGAATGTGCTCGGTGCCGACATAGTTATGACTGAACTGCTCGGCCTCTTTGCGGGCCAGGTGCAATACGCGTTGTGCTCTGGGAGTAAAATTTTCCATTAGTGGTTTCCTTATTAAAATCTTCAGGGATTATTCCAGAACGAGCGTTGAATACAAGCTGTGCGTAACGAGTAATGCGTGACACGTAACTGGAAAAACTAAAAAACTACGATCTTTTCGTTGGGAATTACGTATTACTTTCCTTCACTGCATTAAAAGCGGCATGCTCCGATTCATCCACGGTGAGGAAGCGCCGACCCGCCCAGGCGGTGAATGCCGCGCCAAGCGGAGCCGTGAAAAGGATGCTCACCACCGCCACCGCCAGAATGAGTTGCCCGGGAGCGGTGTCGCGCCCCATCTGCGTCATCACAGCCAACGGCACCGCGCCAATCGCGGCCTGCACGGTCGCTTTCGGCCAGTAAGATACGACCATAAAAACACGTTCGCCCCGCGTCAGTGAACTGCCGGACAAACACAGCAGAACCCCGATGCTGCGCATAAACACCCCGCAAATAATCAGCGCCAGCCCGGCCAGTCCGGCGTGAAGCGCCACCGACACGTCCACCTGCGCCCCAACCAGCGTGAACAGCAGAATCGAAGCGAACACCCAGATTTTCCCAAGCTTGGATGAAAGCTCGTGCGCCATGTGCTCGCGTTTTTCCAGAATAAAAAAGCCAAGCGCCATTACAGAAAGCAGCGCGGCAAACGGAACATGCCCTTCGAGCAGATGCTGTAATCGCACCAGTAAAATAGAAACGCCGATAATGATCAGCGTGCGCTTGGTGGCGCGCGGATTAAAGCGCTCAAAAAGCTTCAACAAAATCCATCCGGCGAGAACCCCCACCCCGATACCCAGCACAATGGAAATCGGAATTCCGGCCAGCGCGCCGCCGATGCTCACCGCATGGCCGCTATAAATACCCAACAGAATGGTGAAAATGGTGATCGCGAACACATCGTCGAGCGAGGCCGCCGCCAGCACCATCGTCGGAAGCGCTTTAGCCGCGCCGCGCTTCTCCTCAATAAAGCGAATCATCAGCGGCACCACGACAGCAGGCGAAACCGCGGCCAGGATAAAACCGAGCAGCGCGGCCTCCATCGTCGTCAGCGGTAAAAAGCGCGGACCGAGCAGCGTGATGGTGACCCCTTCGAAAATGCCCGGCACGCAGGCCAGCAGCAGCGTCCGCCATCCGGCTTTGGTCAGTGCATCGCGGCTCAGCTCAAACCCGGCACGCAGCAGAATCACAATCAAGGCGATCAGGCGCAGATCCTGCGATGCCGACAGAAAATCCGATGACAGAAACGGCTTGGCAACAATCCCGAGCAGCAGCAGCCCGATCAGCCCCGGCAACCGGCACTTGCGGAACACCCAGTCCACCAGCAACCCAATCAAAATCAACTCTGCTAAATTTACAGCCATATTCAGTTTCCAATGTTCGGAAAAATTGAAGTCCCATTTTCCAATGTCTGGAAAAAATAGCAAGCCGCAACGCAGTTGCTTCCAGACATTGGAAAAGAAAAGCAAGCCGCCATGCTATGGCTTCCAACCATTGGAAGCCTGTCGGGAAAAACATATTTTCGAATTAGAGGTTTGCTTCACTGGGGCGGGAACGCTATAGGCACTTGCGTTAAATCAACCAAAGGGAAAAACAGGTGCTGCATCCGCATACAAAAGTCGCTGGAATCAGCGAAGAGATCGGCTGCGGAGTGGTCGCAACCCGCGACATCCCCAAGGGAACCATCACCTGGGTGCTTGACCCGCTCGACCGCATCTTCAATCCGCAGCAGATGGCGGAACTTCCCGATCCTTGCCGGGAAACCTTGTTGAAATATTCTTATCGCAACCGGCACGGCGAATACGTCTTCTGCTGGGACAACACCCGTTTCATGAATCACAGCTTTACCCCGAACTGCATCACAACGGCCTATAATTTTGAACTCGCCGTGCGCGACATCGCCGCCGGCGAAGAACTCACCAACGACTACGGCTCGCTTAACATCATTGAGCCGTTTCATGCCTGCGATGAAGGCTCAGGCCGCAGGATTGTCTATTCGGATGATCTGGCCCGCTATTATGCCGACTGGGACCGGCAGCTTGAAAACGCCTTTCAGGGTATGCATCGGGTCGACCAGCCGCTGCGCGAACTACTCTCCGATGAACAGTGGGAAACCGCCGATGACATCGCCAAAACCCGCCAGCCGATGAAATCCATCCTCCACTGCCTGCATCGTCCCGATGCGACAACCTGCGGTTGCTGAGAAAAGTTCCAGACATTGGAAAAGAAAAGCAAGCCGCCATGCTATGGCTTCCAAGGGTTGGAAAAGAAAAGCAAGCCGCCATGCTATGGCTTAAGACAAAACCGTGCGGGGCAATTTTTAAGCCACGAAAAAACACAAAAGCCACAAAACGATGCGGATCAGATTTTAACCACGGATGTACACGGATTTACACGGATTAAGACAAGACCGTGCGCGGCGATTTTTAAGCCACGAAAACACACAAAAGCCACAAAACGATGCGGATCAAATTTTGACCATGGATGTACACGGATGTACACGGATTAAGACAAGACCGTGCGCGGCAATTTTTCAGCCACGAAAACACACAAAAGCCACAACGTCACGCGTCACTCTGAGCGGGCGGCCTGTCCGGCGTAGCTTTAGCGAAGACGGGAGCCAGCGATAGAGTGACTCGACCAAAGGGAGAGAGGCCAGCACTATCGTGATGGCAGCGCAGCGGCAATGCAGTTGGTTGGATTATTTACTTTGATTCAAACCTCAAAACTCTTGTGTCGGTTCTCCGAGACGCCGCATCAATTCTTCATAAGGAGTTCCCTTGTATTTCTCAACAAGCTTCTGTGAATCCTGTTCCGAGCGTTTCGTAGTGCGATTATTGCGATAATCCTGCACATCTGTATTGAAGTGATCATCCGCAAACTCGGCAACATCATCCAGTGCGGCAAGATAGGTTTTTACCTCCGGCATCTCCTGAAGCTCCTTTCGGATTTCCATGGCCGCTTTGGCATCTGGGGCGCCCTGTATTTCTGACAGAACCGTACTGGCTTCATATGCACGGGTCGGATCTCTTTTGAGATAGTTTTTAATTTCCGTCATTAACCGACCAGAAAAATCCTGGATCTCGGAATCTTTACCTTCCTCCTTCAAATACTGTCCATTTAACCAGACCATAGCCTGCTGAATCAGTCCGGATTCCGCCCAATCATGCATGCCCGGAAAAAAGCGTAAAACGCCTCGCTTTTTAATCCGCTGGTTGAATGTGATCGTCATATCCCACCGGTTAAAGCAGGTTGACCCAGATAGACCGTATGCAAGAGCCCGGTTGTTTACTGGGTTTCCGGCATCACCCGCCCCGCAGGGAATAATTCCGATAATGCTTTTTTTTAGATTATTGGCGAGCCAGAACGCCTCACGCCCGCCGCCGGACATCCCTGATGCATAGCACCGCTCTTCATCCACTGGGAAACGGTCAAAAACATCCTCCACCATCGCCATAATTGCTGAATGAGAAACCCCTCCATCATTTGCATTCTTTGACTCCACCGATAGCGCTAAAATCCAACCGCACATATCCGCACCTGAACTATAACGATTAAAAATGTGCGGCTCTCCTCCCTCTGGGCTCATCACAAATAACACCGGCCACTTTTCTGCCCGGGAAGGATCGTAGTTCTTAGGAAGCCGGAGAAAATATGAATAATCCGAATCTTTCTCACATTGGATCAGTGTTCCTTTCCCGCCCCGCTCAAAGTCTTCCGCCTGCACACCGATACACAACGCAAACAGACCCATTAAAATAAACTTCAATATTTTATGCATACTTTGACTCCTTGAGCTTAGATACAAGTTCTGGTGACCGCACTGCTCGTTTTTAATATCTAACTATCAACACCTTTTTATTTCACAGAAAAAGGGCCCAGGCGTCGCTAAAAGCTTCCGCCTTCTTTCCTCACCCTGAAAATATACAGGTCAGTTTGCAGGATTTTTAAGGGCGGTGAAAGGAAAGAAGATTGAAACGTGAATGATGGGAAATGAAGTCAGAGGGTTGGTAAACAGAGGTCGGGAATCGGCCCAATGAAATACACTCCGCTGATTTCACAGGCTAAAATTTCGATGGATCAGCCCTGCCTTTCCAATTCGTGTAAATTCGTGTGGATTAGTGGTTAGAAAAAATGCACCCGCACAGCAACGAAGCTGGGGCTGTTTTTTACAAAATCATTGATAACAAAATGATGAAGAGATTTTTTTAGCTATTGTCGTGTCTGCCACAGAAGCTGAAAAATAATTGAATCGCTTCGCTATTTCCTGCGGAAATTATCCGTCGCTATCGCTCGGGGTTATCCATCATTTTGTCAAAACTCTTTGGTTGCGGTTCACCGTGAAGGTTCACC
>JACKQG010002616.1_pt1 | contig 23254 bp, 24 predicted proteins | sample 8237621 | NCBI WGS metagenome assembly JACKQG01 (sample SAMN15677084, study PRJNA649215) | marine metagenome | biome: marine; feature: Black Sea; material: saline water; isolation source: suspended particulate matter (SPM) from the Black Sea western gyre | collected 2013-06-09/2013-06-10 | depth... | reverse complement strand
TCCCGCGCGATGGGATTTTAATTACAGCTACCCCCACGTGTTCGAAACCAATGCGGTGAAGTACATCATCAAAACCAATAACGTGCGCCCCTTCACCGAATGGCAAAAATCGCCGCTCACTTATTGGGGTCCCATCACCAACGGCGTGGTGGGGGAGGTTGTTTATCACTTTCCCTTTACCCGCCCTGTGCGTCGCGCCTACCTTCGATGCACAGTGAACACTTGGGATTTCTCCGGCAGCACCGCCGGCATCGGACGCGGCGCGGCCGCCATCGGCATCTCCACCAACGGCACGGACTGGATCGCGCTCCGCAACGGTCTCGAACCGGAACCGCTTTGGGGCACTGATGGTTTTGTAAATGACGAATTGCCAACGGCCCTAATGGGAGCCACCCATTATTTCATCCGCGTGCGAATGCTCAAAGAAGGCGGCATCAATAGCGACTACACTCCCGTCCAACACAGCCGTATGAGCAAGGTGCCGGGGGATAAAGGGTTTGAGTTCAAGGCGGAGTTGGGGGAGGAATAATGTAGCTTGGACCGGTGGCCCGGGCTACAAAAAACCGAGGAAGCCCCAATGCCCGATGTCCAAGGCCCAAGGAATGTCCAAATCCCAATAACCAAACTCACGCCGCCGCTTGGGCATTGCTCATTGGGTCTTCCTTGGGTTTTGGTCATTGGGGCTTCCTTGGGTTTTGGTCATTGGGGCTTCCTTGGACATTGATCATTGGAAATTTCTATAAAACCCCTCATCCTCCCCGCGTGCGGATTTTTCTTTTAACTATTTCATTTGCCTTGGGTTGCACGCAGCAACCTCCGGCGGCTAAACCTTTGCCGGCGTCCGCGCCGCCTTTTGCCGCCGACATCACCGCGGCTCAGCCAAAGCTGGCGACAATCCAGCTTTTTGTGGGCGCGGTGAAAATGGAGGCGGAACAGGCGATGACGGAACGGCAAATCAAAACGGGAATGATGTTCCGCAAAACGATGGGCGAAAATTCGGGGATGATTTTTGTTTTCAAACAGCCCAAACAGCAGGGGTTTTGGATGAAAAATTGTTTTGTCCCGATGAGCGCCGCGTACATCGATCCGCAAGGGCGCATCAATGAAATCGTAAAACTCGAGCCGCAGAACACCAACAGCGTGATGTCCAAAAGTTTTCAAATCCAATACGTGCTCGAAGCCCCGCGCGGGTGGTTCAAAAAAAACGGCATCAGCCCCGGGGTGACGATTATGACGCCGAAGGGGACGCTGCCGCAGACGTATTTTCCCTGAGTGAGTTAAGGCTGATGAAGATTGCTCTCGCGCAAATTAATAGCATTGTCGGCGATTTTGCCGGGAATACAGCGCGGCTGCGGGAAGCGTGCAAACGCGGCGCGGCGGCGGGCGCAGAGATTGTGCTCGCGCCGGAATTGGCCATCACCGGATATCCGCCGCGCGATCTGCTGCTGAAGAGTGGCTTCATCGAAAGCAATCTCGCGGCGTTGGAAGACCTCGCCGGCACCGTTGGCGACACGGGGTTGGTGGTGGGGCACGTGGGATTGAATGCCGATCAGCCGGGGCGTCCGGCGACCAATGCGGTTTCGCTTTTGCATCGCGGCAAAGTGGCGGCCACGCGCACGAAAAGCTTGTTGCCCACTTACGATGTGTTCGATGAGGCGCGTTACTTTGAGCCGGCCACAGAAAATGCGCCGGTGGAGGTCAACGGTCATTCGCTGGGGCTCACGGTGTGCGAGGATGTTTGGAATGATGAAGATTTTTGGTGCGACCGTCGGTATCGCAGCAATCCGGTGGAAGCCTTGGTGGAGCAGGGCGCGGAACTGATTTTGAATGTATCCGCCTCACCGTGGCATCTGGGCAAACACCGCACGCGCGTGGAAATGCTCTCCAGCCTCGCCGCCAAAATCGAGCACCCATTGCTCTATTGCAATTCAGTGGGTGGCAATGACGAATTAATTTTTGACGGCGGCAGTCTCGCCCTGAACGCTGCAGGCAAGCCCATCGCGCAGGGGGAATTTTTCGCGGAAGATTTGGTGATAGTCGACACGGAGGCTTCCCCCATCGAAACCGCCTCGCCCGATGATGAGGCGTTGCTGTACGATGCGTTGGTGTTGGGGGTGCGCGATTACCTAGGCAAATGCGGCTTTCGCAGCGCGGTGATTGGCCTGAGCGGCGGGATTGATTCCGCGGTCACCGCCGCCATCGCGGTGGCCGCGTTGGGGCAAGAAAACGTGCGCGGCGTGGCGTTGCCGTCACAGTATTCTTCCGCGGGCAGTCTGGATGATGCGAAGGCGCTGGCCGAAAATCTGGGCATTCAATACGACGTCGTGCCCATCGAGACCGGTTTTGAAGTGGCCAAACAAAGCCTCGCGCCAATCTTCGGCGATTTGCCCGAAGATGTGACGGAAGAAAATATGCAAGCTCGCTTGCGGGGATTATTGCTGATGGCAATGAGCAATAAATTCGGCTCGCTGGTTTTGACCACCGGCAACAAAAGCGAACTTGCCGTGGGTTACTGCACGCTCTACGGCGATATGTGCGGCGGATTGGCGGTCATCAGCGATGTGCCCAAAACGATGGTGTATCGCCTCGCCCGCTGGATGAATCGCAATGGCGAAGGCGACGTGATTCCAGAATCCACCATCGAAAAGCCGCCGAGCGCCGAATTGCGGCCCGATCAAAAAGATGAGGACTCGCTGCCGCCTTACGATGTGCTCGACGCCATCCTCGAGCGATACGTGGTGGAAGGCCAATCGGCGGAAGAAATCATTGCCGCCGATTTTGATGCCGACACCGTGCGCCGCATCGCCCGCCTCATTGATCTCAACGAATACAAACGCCGCCAAGCCGCGCCGGGCCTGAAGGTTACGAGCAAGGCGTTTGGCGTCGGGCGCCGCATACCGGTGGCCCGGGAATGAGCAAATTCCAATGACCAAGTCCCAAGGAAAGCTCAAAAACAATCTGGCGATTGAGGTTTGGGCATTGGCATTTCCTTGTGATTTGGGTTTTGGACATGGGTCATTTTCCTTTATGCTTCGCCGCCGATGATTTCTCACGCCAAATCCGAACAACTCTTTGCCGAATCACTCAACCACATTCCCGGCGGCGTGAATTCGCCGGTGCGGGCGTTTCGTGGAGTCGGCGGGCAACCGTTCTTTGCCGAACGCGCCGCGGGCTCGCATGTGTGGGATGTGGACGGGAATGACTACATTGACTACGTAGGCACTTGGGGCCCGGCGATTTTAGGGCACGCGCATCCGGCCATTGTCCAGGCAGTCCAGGCGGCAGCCGAGCGCGGCACGAGCTTTGGTATCCCAAGCGAAGCGGAAGTGCGCATGGCGCAGTTAGTGAAAGACTGCGTGCCGAGCGTTGAGAAGGTGCGCATGGTCAATTCGGGGACCGAAGCGTGCATGAGCGCCATCCGCGTAGCGCGCGGGTTTACCGATCGGCCGAAGATCATCAAGTTCGATGGGTGCTATCATGGCCATGCTGATTCGTTGCTGGTGAAGGCCGGTTCCGGCGCGTTAACCTGTGGTAATCCCGACAGCGGCGGAGTGCCCGCGGAATTTACCGCGCACACGATCGTGTTGCCGTTTAATGATCGGGACGCCGTGGAGCAGGCTTTTGCGGCGAATGAAGGTCAGGTGGCGGGCATCATTCTCGAGCCCGTGCCGGGCAATGCCGGCGTGTATCTGCCGCGTGAGGGCTATCTGGAATTTCTGCGCGAGATCACTGCGGCCAACGACAGTCTCTTGATTTTTGATGAAGTGATGACCGGTTTTCGCGTGAGCTTGGGCGGGGCGCAGGAACGGTTTGGCATCACGCCGGATCTCAGCTGCTTCGGTAAAATCATCGGCGGCGGTCTGCCGGTCGGCGCCTTTGGTGGACGCGCGGAGGTGATGGATGTGCTGGCTCCCGATGGCCCGGTATATCAGGCGGGCACGCTGAGCGGCAACCCGCTGGCCATGGCCGCAGGGTTGGCGGCTTTGGAGGAATTGAAAACCGGCGCGGCCCACGAGCGGCTGGAAACCATGGGCGCCCGGCTGGAGGCGGGCCTGAACGCCGCCGCCGAGCGGGCAGGCATCCCGGTGATCACCCAACGCGCCGGCTCCATGAGCTGCCTGTTCTTTGCCGAGCAACCGGTACACAATTTGGCCGAAGCCATGCAGTCCGATCGCGAGCGGTTCAAACAATATTTTCACGGCATGCTGGCCGAGGGCGTGTACCTCGCCCCCAGCGCTTTCGAAGCCAGTTTTCTTTCCAACGCCCACACCGCGGCGGACATCGACGCCACCATCACCGCCGCCGAGAAAGTGATGGCGACACTTTAATTTGGTTTTCTCGTGGAAATGCGGAGAAACGATTTATAAAAACTTTTGCGACCTAAGATACCCGTTGGTGAGTAATTTTGTTTGCGAGAATGTTGCAAAATCATTTTGATGGCGGTGTTTCTTCCGATTCTTGGTAAGTCCTCTTTCGTTGCGTTACTAACATTTCTAAATTTGGTATCTCAGAGAAATCTCCAGACAAAAAACTGCCTAGGTGATTTCGTGCGGAAATGGCATGCGCGTTTATGTAGTGCCCCCGGTTAAGTCAAACCTCTCTCTTAAAAAGCGTTGACTTAACCGGGGGCAGTATACCGAACATACAATTCGAATTTGAGGTTATTCTGTTTTGCATGACCCAAGGAGTTTATTTATTGCTAATTAACTCGTAGATACGTTCTCGAGTGTGGGAGTAGTGACGTCGGTTTTGGAACGCGGTGTCATTTAAGTTTTTCTGCCGAAGCAGCGGTGATAGATCGCCATCAAGAATATTCGTTGATTCATAAAAAACGACGGACTCTAGGTTGTTTAGAGCTTCAATTGGCTTTAAAGAGTCAATGTGGCCGTTATTAGGAATGAATAGCTTTTGGAGATTGGGGAGGTTGCCAACGGGGTCGATTGAGTGAATTTTCCGACACGTATGCACCGTGAGATTCTTCAGTTTTTTTAATGATTCAATCCCCTGCAAGCTCGAGAGTTTTCTAAAGTCAGCCAACTGAAGAATGGATAGTTTTTTCAGTGCATTTATCCCATTCAGAGACTTGATCGTTGAGCCTCGAAGGTCTAAAGCCTCAAGTTGGGTCAGGGAGTGGAAATTCAGAAAATCTTCTGCACGGTAATTTGTGATGAATAGTTTTTTAAGTGTTGCGCATTGAAACAATGATTTGCAATTCGGACGCCATGATGTCAGGGAACAATTCTCCAAGTGCGGAAAGTTGGAAAAGTCAATACCTGTGCTGCAATATGAGTTAACATCTAAACTTCGTAGGTTGTGAAGATTGTGGACAGGATCGAGTGAAGGAAGTTTTAACAAAATAATGGACAAGTACTTGAGCCCGGGGAATCCATTCAGAAACGCCAAGTCAACGCCGTGAAATCCTTTGGCATGATTTAACTCAATTCCTTGGCAGGTATGGTGACGGAAGATGTCAGCCAAGCTCGGTTCCCAACTCGTTCGCGGTGAGGCAATTGGGCCGAATTCCCCGTTTTCTATGGTTAAATTGGTCACGGCTCAACCTCAGGAAGTATATGTTTCCGATTCTTTCCGATGGGGTTTCTTTTGTATTCAAGATTTTTAATACCTCCAAGCTCGTTAATCCTCAATTGTTCCTGAATTTCACTTGCTGTTTTGCCGCCGGACAATTCCATAATTTCCACCCGTGAATTTGGTGAAAGTTTTCCCGATGATTCATGTTGTTTCAACCGTTTTGGGATGTTGCCAGACTGACCAACATATTTCTTTCCAGATGTTCCCGTAAATTCATAAATACCTTCTGTTTTCTTTTTGAATAAGTCATCAGCCCTTTTTAAGGTGTCCAAGTCAGCTTTCGTCAATACAGCTAAAGGACCCGTGGCTTTAAGAATGCCTTTCGCGGCATCGACCCCCTTGCCTGCATCACCTCCGGGGACCCAGGCAACCAAGGCTAATCCCAATTGGCCTTTGCCTTCATATCCCAACAGCTCAGCCAGCATGAGCCGGACTTCGTAGGCATCATTGGGGGACGCGTAGGCTTCAAAAATCAGTTCATTGACTGTATCTCGATACTCTTGCGAGCCAGAATCACCCTCCTGAGACAATTGCGCCGCTGCGGGTATGGTGAAGATCCAAGTGAGAAGTATAAAAAATAGCAGGCAGAAGCGCTTCACAGGAAACAAATAGAGCAGAGAATTGAAGGTGGCAAGTCTTAGCGGCTCAAAGTGCGACAACACACGGCTGGACAGTCTCCGGTCGAGACTCCATAAGTGCGCGCGTGAAGTTGTTGGCGATTGATCACGGGACAAAGCGCATGGGCATTGCGGCGAGCGATGCGCTGGGGATGATGGCGCATCCGCTGGAGTGTATTCCGGCCGAACCGTTCAATGCGTTTTTGAAGCGGCTGAAGGAAATCTTGGCCGAACGTGAAACCGAACAGATTGTGGTGGGCATGCCGCATAACATGGACGGCAGCGTTGGACCGCAGGCGTTGAAGGTGCAGGATTTTGTGGGGGTGCTGAAAAAGTCCGTGACCGTACCGATCGTGACTTGGGATGAGCGGTTGACGAGTGTGATGGCGGAGGATCGTTTGCGTGAGGCAGGCGTGAATGCGCGGGAAGCGAAGAAGAAAGTGGACGCTTCGGCGGCAGCAATTTTGCTGCAGGATTACATGGATAGCTTTGCCGGATGAAACGCTTCAAGCTCACGATCGCCTATGATGGCGCGGCCTATTACGGCTGGCAGGTGCAGCCCCGGCAGGTGACGGTGCAGCAGCGGGTGGAGGAATCGGTGCAGCAGTTGTTTCCATCGGTGAAACGCGTGCACAGTTCCAGTCGCACGGATACGGGCGTGCATGCGCAGGGAATGGTGGTGCATGTGGATTTACCGTTAGAGGAACGGCCGATGGATGGGCATCAGCTGCGCCGGGCGTTGAACGCCTTTTTGCCGCCGGACATCCGCGTGATGAAGGCGGTTCGGGCGCGAGCGGATTTTCATGCGCGCTTTGATGCGAAGGGCAAGCAGTACCGCTACTGTATTTGGAACGGGCCGGCTATGAACCCGCTGCTCAACGGCCGCGCATGGCATCTGCCGGGCGAGTTGGATGTGGTGCGGATGAAGGCGGCGGCGAAATTGTTTGTGGGCCGGAAAGATTTTAAATCGTTTGCCACTACCCGCGAATATGAAATGGAAACCACCGTGCGCCGCGTGACGCAATGCGAGGTGCGCCGGCGCGGTCCGGAGCTGGGCGTGTGGATCGCGGGCGAAGGCTTTTTGTACAAGATGTGCCGCGGGATCGTCGGCACGCTGGTGCAGGTGGGGCAGGGGAAGCTGACGCAAAAGGACCTCCGCCAAATCTTTCGTGACCGCGATCGCCGCGTCGCCGGCATGAACGCCCCGGCCTGCGGGTTGACGTTGGTGAAGGTGGTTTATTAAATCCCAAGAACCAAATCCCAATGACCAAGGAATGCCTAAATCTCAATGACCCAATTGGGGTTTGGGCATCGGTCATTCCTTGGGGTTTGGATCTTGGGTCTTGGATATTTTCATGAACATCGTCCTCCTCGAACCTGAAATCCCACCCAACACGGGCAATGTGGCGCGCTTGTGTGCGGCGACTCATTCCCGGTTGCACTTGATCGGGCCGCTGGGGTTTCGGTTGGGCGACCGCGAATTGAAGCGGGCGGGGATGGATTACTGGCAGCAGGTGGATTGGCGTCTGTGGGAGGACTGGGCGAGCTTCACGGCGGAACAGCCGTCCACGGCCCGGTATTGGCTGGTGGAGCAGGGCGGGGCAACGCGGTACGACGAGGCGACATTTGGCCCGGAGGATTATTTGGTGTTCGGCCGAGAAACCGCGGGGCTACCGCGGGCTTTGCTGGAGGCGCATGCGGATTCGTGGTTGCGGATTCCGATGTTCAACGCCGAAGCGCGTTCGCTGAATCTGGCCAATTGCGTTTCGCTGGTGTTATACGAAGCCTTGCGGCAGCAGGGGTTTGCAGGGGAACTGGGTGAGTGACGCGGATTTGGGGTTGACCTGCCCAGCGTTTCCCCTATGTTTCCCCCGCTCCCTAAACGGGGGGCGCTCATAAAGAGTGACGGAGGGACTGGCCCGATGATGTCACGGCAACCGGTTGAGACAGCGCGTTTCAATGACCAGGTGCCAAATCCAGCCGGCGCAAGCCGGGAAAGATGAGCCCTGGCGCAAACGCAATTTACGCCCGCTCATCGTTACGAGCGGGCTTTTTTTGTCCTCTCCTGACGAGCAACCCTGAACGAAATAGAAGATGGCAGAACAACAAGGTTACATGAAGGCACTGCGCTGTCGCGAGTGCGGGCAGGAATATCCGCTCGAAGCGCGGCACGTGTGCGAATTCGATTTCGGCCCACTGGAAGTGGTGTACGACTACGAGGCCGCCAAGGGCAAACTGACGCGTGAAGCGATTGAAAAACGCCCGCACAGCATGTGGCGTTACGCCGAGTTGTTGCCGGTGGCCGGGGAACCGACCGTCGGCCGCGAGGTGGGCTTCACGCCCTTGATCAAGGCGGATCGGCTGGCGAAACGGCTGGGCATTCGCGAGCTATGGATCAAGAACGATGCGGTGAATTACCCGACCCTGTCCTTCAAGGATCGCGTGGTGAGCGTTGCCTTGAGCCGAGCGCGTGAGATGGGTTTTGAAGTGGTGGCGTGCGCCTCCACGGGCAACCTTGCCAACAGCGTCGCGGCCAACGCAGCGGCCGCTGGGTTGACGGCGTTTGTGTTTATCCCGAACGACCTCGAGAAGGGCAAGGTGGTGAACTCGCTGATTTACGATGCCAACGTGATCGGCATCAAGGGCCATTACGACGAGGTGAACCGGCTCTGTGCGGAGATCGCCGGCAAATACAATTGGGCGTTTGTAAACGTCAACATGCGGCCCTATTACGCGGAAGGCTCCAAGAGCCAGGGCTTTGAGATTGTGGAACAGCTTGGCTGGAAGATCCCGCGCCACACAGTGGTGCCGATGGCGTCCGGCTCGTTGCTCACCAAGATTCATAAGAGCTACCAGGAGGCCGTAAAGGTGGGACTGGTGGATGAGACCGAGTACAGCGTGCACGGCGCGCAGGCCACTGGTTGTTCACCGATCAGTAAGGCCTACAAGGAAGGTCAGGATTTCTTCAAGCCCGTGAAACCCGACACCATCGCCAAGAGTCTGGCGATCGGCACGCCGGCTGATGGGTTCTATGCGCTGAAAGTTTTTCAGGAAACCGGCGCGGCTTCCGATGACGTGACCGATGACGAGATCCGCGAGGGTATCAAGCTGTTGGCCGAGACCGAAGGTATTTTTGCCGAGACCGCCGGCGGCGTGACCGTGGGCGTGGCCAAGAAACTCATTGCCAGCGGCGCCATCCCCGCCGATGATTCCGCCGTGCTGTGCATCACCGGCAACGGGCTCAAGACGCTCGACGCCGTGGAGAATCACGCGGGCCAAGCTCGCGACATTGCCCCCAGCCTGCGCGAGTTTGACGCGTTGCTGGATGGCGATAAAACCTTAACCGCAAACTAAAGCAAACTAATTTATGCCAATTCAAATTCGCATTCCCACCCCGCTGCGCAAGCTCACCCACGACGAGGAAACCGTGGAGACCAGCGCCGAAACCGTTGGCGACGCCATCGCCGATTTGGAAAGCCGCTATCCCGGCATTCAGGAACGGCTGCTCGATGACGAAGGTCAGGTGCGCCGTTTTGTTAATGTGTATGTCAATGAAGAGGACATTCGTTTTCTGCAGGAAAAAGACACACCCCTCAAAGACGGTGACGAAGTGAGCATCATTCCCGCTATCGCCGGCGGTTAAATTATGGCTGCAAAAAAGAAAAAGCCGGCGAAGAAAAAAGTCGCAAAAAAGAAGGCTGCGAAAAAGCCCGAGCAAGGTCGCCTGCGGTTGTGGTTGATGTATCCGCCCAAGCACATCACCTCGCCGGTGATTTGTGAATTGGTGACGCGCTTCGGGTTGCTGGTGAATCTGCGGCAAGCGGAAGTGCGTGATGAGATCGGCATTGTGTGTCTCGAACTCGAAGGTCCGCGGGATGATTTGAAAAAGGCCGCCCGCTGGCTCGAGCGCAAAGATATCAAAGTGGAGCCGGTGGAAATCAGCATCATCGAAAGTTGAGGCACGGCGATGGCGATGGCGGAGGCGTTCACATTCGACTGGGACGTGTCGCCGGAATCCATCGCCGAAGTGCGCCGCCGCACATTGTATCCCTTCAAACCCGCCGGTGCGGAAACCGACGCCGAGATGGCGGGAAATCCCACCACCGTTTTTGGTGCGGCATTACAAGCGGGCAAACCGATCGGTTGCATCGCGGTGCTGGACGAGCCCAGGCACGACTGTCCTTTGCGGGTTCGCTGGCTGGGCGTGGATGATGCCGTGCGCAATCGCGGCATTGGCGCCCGACTGGTGCAGGGGACTCAAGTGTATGCGGCCGCGCGTCAGCTTGGGCTTTGGGCGGACGTTCGGGTGAAAGCGATTCCGGTTTATGAACGACTGGGCTTTGAGCCTCACGGTGATTTTTTTGAACTACCGGAGATCGGCCGACATCGCGTGATGCGCTGGTGGCCCGATGGACTCCGTCCTTGAATGCGTACCTCCTTTCGTGTTTTCTTCAGTACGAATTGAGCGGCAATTGCGCAAGGCGATGATGATTCATATTTCCAGAGACGGCGAACAGTTCGGCCCGTACAGCCCCGAGCAGGTGCAGGAGTATCTTGCCGCAGGCCAGTTGTTGCCCACGGATATGGCCTGGTACGAGGGGGCAGCGGATTGGGTGCCGGTCACTGAAGTGGTGGGGGGCGCGACTGCGATGCCAAGTTCGGGCGTGGCATGTCCGACTTGCGGCGCGGCGATGGACGCGGATCAAGTGGTCTGCCTCGGATGCGGTCAAAATATCGATGAATCCCAGCTATCCGAGGAAGAAGCTGCTGCAAATCTGGCCGCCGCGATGGCGCATAAACCGCTGGAGATTCCTCCACCCTACACCTACGAAGATGAAACGGCTGAGCGTTCCGGGGCGGTAAATTCTATCGGGTGGACCCTGTTGACGGCCTGCCTGCTACCGGTCTTTGGAGGGTCGGAATGGAACATCGTTTGGATTAATTTTTGGAAACTGGCTGACTGGCAAATGATGTTCGATATCCTCGCCCCCGGGGTGTTGGGCATCACCTGCATCATTCTTGCATCCGCGGTGCACGGGCGGGCACGGGGAGTTACCCTCTTGGTTTTGATGCTCACCATTTTTGGCTTGGGATTGGCGGAAGAGAAAGTCGGCACACTCAAATTGCCGGTGCCGATCGACACGACTCCGGCAGTGAGTACTGATCCCAATACAGACGGCGAAAACAGCCGCGAATCCACCGCCGATGAAGTTGCGCCCGGCGTGCCAAGAGCTACGTTTGAAAAACAGGACAAAAATATTTTCTATGAAAAACTAAATTTCGAACCCGGCGAACACCCTATGTTAGTGGGATTGTTTATAGTGGGTTGGGTGGGCGTGGTTTTCGGGGGCAAGTTGCGGCTGTATCGGCCAGATAGTAAAGCGTCGTGGGTGATCGGGATGGTGGGCGGCGGGGCGGCGATTTTATTTTGGTTCATGCCTTCCGGCGGCGGTATGATGCTCACTACGATGACCGATGCTCTGAGCAGCAATCTTTATTTGGGCGTCGGATTGCTGCTCATGTTTATTTTGATGATTGGAGCTGCGGTGTGTTGCTTTATCAATACCCGTCGCATCCGGCCCAGCCTGATGAAAAAATATTCCAATCTCGCTGTGAGTTGTATGGTTGCGGGGGTGATGTTTTCGTTGATACCCGCGTGGGGGAAGGTGATGTACGATGAAACAAAAATCAATCACAGCAAATCCAAGGTGCGGTACGATAAAGTAAAGGGTTCGCTCGAAACAGCTTGGACCGGCCAACAAACCGCCCAAAACGAAGCCAAGCTGGCCAAAGTAGAAAAACCCACCAACGCAGTCATCAATGCCATTTGCGGGTGGATGCTCTCCGGGGTGAAATATCTGGCGTGGATTGGAGGATTGCTGATTGTGCTGCCGTTGTCATTGGTAGAAATTGCTTGTGGCCTGCGCGAGCCCGACTCCGCGGAGTTTGTCTGATAACATTTCCTGATCAGGCAAAACAGTTGACGCGCGTCCGCATTTGCCCGAAACAAACCGCCCATGAATAACGCCGAAGGCAGGGAACCGTTGAAAGATTTTATCCGCGACCGCGTGGTGGCGGATGTCGCGTCGGGGACGTATCCCGGAGTGGTCACGCGTTTTCCGCCGGAGCCCAATGGTTATTTGCACCTTGGCCACGCGAAATCCATTTGCCTGAACTTCGGGATCGCGTTGGAAAACAACGGTGTGTGCAACCTGCGCTTTGATGACACGAACCCGGCCAAGGAAGACACCGAATTTGTAGAATCCATCTCCGAGGATGTGCGCTGGCTGATTGAGGGCTGGGCGGATTCGGTGATTTCAAAGGAGACATTTTTTGCCTCCAGTTATTTCGAGCAGCTCCACGAATACGCCGTGCAATTGATCCGCGACGGCAACGCGTACGTTTGCGATCTTTCGCTTGAAGAATGGGAATCCTATCGCGGCGCGCCCGAGCAGCCCGGCAAGGAAAGCCCCCATCGCAATCGCAGTGTGGAAGAGAATCTCGATTTGTTTTCCCGCATGCGGGCGGGTGAGTTTGCCGATGGCGAAAAAACCCTGCGCGCCAAGATCGATATGGCCTCGCCGAATTTGCATTTGCGCGATCCCGTGATTTACCGCATCCGCCACGAGGCGCATCATCAGGCCGGCGAGGCGTGGTGCATTTATCCGATGTACGATTTCACGCATTGTCTTTCGGATAGTATTGAGGGCATTTCGCATTCCATCTGCACGCTTGAATTTGAAGTGCACCGGCCGCTGTACGATTGGGTGCTCGACCAACTGCCCGTGCCGCAGCCGCGCCCGCATCAGCACGAGTTTTCGCGCCTGAATCCCACTTATATGGTGATGAGCAAACGCAAGCTGCGGCAGCTCGTGGAGGAAAATCACGTGAACGGCTGGGATGACCCGCGGATGCCTACCCTCGCAGGCTATCGAAGACGCGGCTTCACGGCAGCCTCCATTCGTAATTTTTGTCAGGGCGTGGGCGTCACCAAATTCAAAGGCGTAACCGATGTGGGGCTGTTGGAAAACGCCATTCGCGAAGAGCTCAATAAGTCCGCCGAACGTCGCTGTGCCGTGCTTGATCCGCTGGAAGTGTTGATTGATAATTATCCCGAAGGTGAATCTGAGGAACTTGAAGCGGTCAACAACCCCGAAGATGAAAGCGCTGGCAAACGCGCGTTGCCCTTCGGCCGGCGGCTTTTCATCGAGCGCGCCGATTTCATGGAAGACCCGCCTAAGAAATTTTTCCGGCTTGGGCTCGGTCGCGAAGTACGGTTGCGCTACGCCTATTTTATCACCTGTCAAAGCGTGGAAAAAGACGCCGCCGGAAATACCCTGCGCATCCATTGCACGTACGACCCCGAAACGCGCGGCGGCAGCGCACCCGACGGACGTAAAGTGAAAGGCACCCTTCACTGGGTCAGCGCCGATCACGCCGTGGATGCTGAAGTGCGCCTTTACGACCGCCTTTTCACCGAAGCCGAACCCGAAGCGGAAGGCAATTTTCTTGATTGCCTCAATCCTGATTCACTGAAAACCATCACCGCCAAACTCGAGCCTTCGCTCGCCGAATTCTCAGCGGGCCAACGCGTCCAGTTCGAACGGCTCGGTTATTTTACGCCCGACCCCAAGGACAGTGCGCCGAATCAACCCGTCTTCAACCGCATCGTCGCCCTTCGCGACAGTTGGGTGAGGCAGTCAAAAAATTAGTTTTTTGCCTCACCCAGAGACGCGTCACCGCGTGAGAAATTGATACGGTAACCGCCCCAAATCACTGCTGCACGGCCCCGGGGTGTCGACGGTGAAACTACGCGTCGCAATCGGATCGTACGCCGCGCGATGAGCGACGGCGGCTTTGACAACGATCACATTTTGCGTTGCCGGCTCCACGCCCTGGCTTCGCCATTGGCCGAGATCGAAGGGGGCGGTTTTGTTCGAGGTCAGCAAAATTGTGACACCCGCGTGCCGCACCACGGCGCATGCGCCCATGTCAAAAAAATCACCGCACATTGAGGCGAGATGGCTCTGTTTATTTTCCAATTCAAATCGGCCATCGCTCCGCGAAATAAATTCCACGTTCAGCTCAATGGGCCCTTCATCAAACTGGCTTCCTTTGCCGCCGAGCGGGAGGGTGCGTTTGCCATTGATGCGCAAATCTGAAAGAGCGCGCACCGCCTCGGGGTCATTGAGGCACACGGTTGCGTTTTCGGTGTGATATGAAACCAACGCGCGCAGGCAGCCGGTGCCGTCGCCCGGGGCACCGCCGCCGATGTTGTCACTGGGTTCCACCAATACGGTTAGGCCATTGGCGGGTTTGCAAATTTCGGGCATCACGGTTTCGATTGGTGGATCCAGTTGAGTGCCGTGTTCTTTCAATTCCAGTGCGAGGGATTCGAGTTCGTTAAGTGCAGCGGTCGCTCCGGTCGGGCTGATGGTTTGGATGCTGACGCCGGTATCGGGCGTGTCGGCAAAAGCGAACCCGGCGGCGATGTTGATGGCCCAGATGTTGCCGCCTTCCAATTCACGCGCGCGTTGTTCGAGTGAGCGCATTGGGTCGTCGCCGGTTCCGGTGCCGGTGGGCGGCCAGATGATGGGGAGTTGGCGCAGTTGGATTTTTGGAAGTTTGCCGGATTCAAAATGTTGTGCCAACAGTTGGGCGGCGCGCACGGCGCTTGCGCGGGCGTCGGTGTGCGGGTTTTCGCGATAGGCGATGAGGCAGTCGGCGTGTTGGGCCATGGGCCGGGAGAAATTTGCGTGTAAATCGTATACGCCGAAAATTGGTTTTTGGTTTGCGCGGGGAAGGCTGCGGATGCGTTTAAGGAGTTCGCCTTCAACGTCGGGGTAGGATTCGCACACCATGGCGCCGTGCAGGACGAGGAAGATGGCATCGCATTCGGGTTGCCAGCGGGCCTTAAATTCGGCCCACCAAATCTCCAGCACGTCATCATTTACCGTGCCGCTGGGGGTGGCGCGGGCATCAAGGGTAGGGATGATTTGCCAGTGTTGTTTTTGGGCAAATTCGAGTGCGCCACCCAGCGGGGAGGCATCGCCGGTGCATTCGACCATGGCGTCGCCGACGCGGAATTGGAAATCGGCCAGCGAAGTGGCATCGTCCACGAAGGTGTGTGTCTCGTGGAACAGTCCGGCGATGAGGATTTGTTTGTTCAAAGAATCCCGTGTTTGGCGAAGGCTTCGGTGACGGGCATTCCGTTGGCGAGATCTTCGCGCACGGAGTTTTCGCCGGCCATTTTTTCTTGCGAGAGGCGGAGGGTTTGTTCGAGCGCTTCACTGGGAATAATGACCACACCATCGACGTCGCCGATCACGTAATCACCGTTTTTGATGTGGACGCCATCGATGGTGATGGGCTCGCCAATGGCGGTGACATCGATGCGGCCTTTGCTGTCGGCGGGGGTGACGCCAATGGCAAATACGGGGAAATCCATTTTTTCGAGTGCCCAAAGGTCGCGAGTGCAGGTGCTCATCACGGTGCCGCGCACGCCTTTGGCAAGGCAGGCGGTTGAGAGCAGTTCGCCCCAGAACGAGCAATCTCGGTTATTGCCGCCATCCACGACGAGCACATCGCCGGTTTGGGCGGTGTCGATGGCGGTCATCTCCAGTTTGTAGGGTTCGGCGGGGATGGAATCTACGGGTTCAGCTTGAACGGTGAAGACGCGGCCACACACGTGTCGAGTGGCGGTGGTTGCACGGAGATGGGTGCCGAGGGTTTGTTTGCGATGGCCGAGGTGATCGAGCACATCGGCGACGACGGCGGTGTACAGTTTTTCCAGTATCGGGATGGGGTCGCTCATGCGCGAAGTGTGTCTCGCCTCGGCGCACGGGCAAAGTTTTTTCGTTGCGTCTGGGTTGGAATGCGCGAATCGTCTGCGGATGGCTGATGCAAATCAATGCGCGGACACGGGCGCCTCGTTTCGCCAATGTTTGCTGGAATTGAAATGGATGGTTGGGACGTGGGTTGTTTTTTTCGTATGGGTAATTGGTTATTCTAAGGTGGCGGGTTATGCGGCGGCGGAAACGGCGGAGGTGCAAATGGTGTTGGGCATTCCGCGTTGGGTGTTTTTCGGCTGGCTGATTCCTCTGCTGGCGGCCAATGCGTTCACGCTTTGGTTTTGTCTGTTTAAAATGCGGGATGAACCGATGGAGGAATTGCCGGAGGACATGCAATGATAATGGCGGCCTCGGCGGGAACGGGAAGCAATGCGGCGTTGGTGAGTTTTTGTGTGTACACCTTAATCGTGTTTGCCCTGGCGTGGTTGGCGGGACGCAAGCGGGAGGGAAAGTCGTTCATGAACGAATATTTCCTCGGCAGCCGCAATCTGGGGATGTGGGCATTCGCGCTCACGTATGCGGCGACGAGCGCGTCGGGCGGAAGTTTCATGGGGTTTCCAGCGAAAATTTACACGTACGGCTGGGTGATGGCGTTGTGGATTGGGGGATACATCGTCGTACCGCTGGTGGCGATGGGATTAATTTCCAAACGGCTCAATCAGGTAGCGCGCAAGTCGGGCAGTATCACGGTACCGGAGATGATGCGCAAACGGCTGGGCAGTCCGACGGTGGGACAGGTGGCGACGGTGTTGCTGGTGTTTTTCCAATTCTTTTTTCTGTTGGCCCAGTTCAAGGCGGGCGCGAAAATTATGACGACGTTGCTGGGCGATGTCAGCGTGTTCATTGCTGCGAAGGATGCGATCGAGACGGCTCTTCAACCAGTGCCGTGGCTCGGTGGCAGTGGAGTGGATGGCGCGTATTATTTGTGTTTGGGGGTATTTGCCGTGTCGGTGGTGGCGTACACGGCGTGGGGTGGTTTTCGGGCGGTGGTGTGGACGGATGTGATGCAGGGAATGGTGATGCTGGTGGGGGTGGTGATTTTGCTGGGGCTGGCGCTCACGCAAGTGGGCGGCTTAGCGAATGCAACGCGGGAGGTCGCCAAAATGGTGCCGCCGGAGGATGGCGTGCTGCGAATGGAGGTGAGCGAAACAACTAAGCTAACGCAGGGCACTTGGTTTAAATTAGAAAACGGAGGCGGGGTGAACTATTTTCGGGTGAAAAAGGACACGGAAGTTTCGCCGGAATCTGCAGGTGGTGAAAGTGAAGTGAAGGTCATTTGCCTGCCGCGACCCACGCGTGAGGAGTCGAAAGCGATCGAGCGTCAATTGGCGCAGCAAACTGTGGCGGTCACTTCTTTTGTTTACCAAAAAAAATCAGAGTACAAATACGGCGCAGGCAAACAGGGCGTGTATGTCAGCGCGCCGGGGCCTTCGTCGATGGAGGCGCAGGGGTTTCTGCCGGTGATGATGGCGATGTGTTTCTTCGCGTTCTGGCCGTTCGCGGGTTCGGGGCAGCCGAGCTACATGGCGCGGCAAATGGCGTTCAAGGACACCGTGACGTTGAGGCGGTCAATGGTGTTTGTGATGGTTTATTTCTCGCTGATTTATTTTCCGCTCATCATTGTTTTTACTTGCAGCCGTGTGCTTCTGCCGGGATGGGAGATTGACTCGGATCGGATCATGCCGGAGATGGCGATGCTGCTCACTTCCAACGCCGGCGCGCCGTGGCTGGCGGGGCTGTTACTGGCAGCGCCTTTTGCAGCGGTGATGAGTAGTGTGGATAGTTTCCTGCTGCTATTTTCATCCACAATAACGCGCGATGTGTATCAGCAAAAAAACCCGGACGCCACCGAGGCCAAGTTAAAAAAAGTGAGCTACGCGGTGACCATCATTATGGGCGTGCTGGCGGTGGTGGCGATGCTCAAGCCGCCGCAATTTTTGCAGGATCTCATTGTGTTCGGCTCCGGCGGATTGGCGGCGAGTTTTCTGATGCCGGTGGTGTTGATGCTTTATTGGCCGCGCCTTACTCCGGTGGCCGCGGTGGCAGGGATGGTTTCGGGTGGGTTCACGATTGGGGTAATTTATTTGGTTGGGTTTTTTGTGAACGGTAAATTCGGGGAAATCAATTTACTCGGTCTCCATCCTTTTATTTGGGCGGTGGCGGTTTCGGCGTTGGTGAGTGTAATGGGGGTTCGTTTTTCGCGCCCAACAGATCCCGCTTTGGTGGAGAAATATTTTGGCAAGGTTGATGGGGAAGGGGAAATCGGATAGATTGAAGGAGATGCGTTTGTTGCGAATAGGGATTGTTTGCGCGCTGCTGCTTCCGGCCGCGGAGGCGGCGGATTCCGTGGTGTGGCACCCCAAGGCGCGTACGTTTGACATGAATGTGCGGGCGATGGGGCTGGAGCGATTGCTGGGAGTCATCAAGGCGGAAACCGGCTGGGAAGTGCTGGTGGAGCCGGGATTGAAGGGGCGTGTGGAAGCGAAGTTTCGCAATAAACCGGCGGCAGATGCCATGCGGTTTTTGCTGGGGGACAAACGGTTTTCGCTCGTGCCACGCACCAAAGGCGGCACGCGGTTGATGGTTTATGAAAGCACCCTGCGCGGCGCCACGCAACAGGTCGAGGCGGCTATGCTTGCCTATGAGGCGGAGCCATTGCAGCCGGGCGAGGATGATGGCCGGCCGCTCACGCTCAAGATAAAGGTGCATCATCTCAGGAGCAATTATGCCTCCATTAATGCGGATTCCAATCTCACCAACATTCGCCCCTTGATCGCGGGAGTGAATGAAATGTGGAAAACGGCCAATATTCGTTTTGTGGCCGATCGCCCATTGCCCCTGCGCGTGGCGGATCGCGGTGCGGAAAAAGACTTCGCGGAGTTGTTCAAGCCTGGCGTTTCCGCCACGGCGGTGGCGCAATTGCAATCGCGTATCCTCCACAAAATGCTGCCGGATTTGCCCGACCGCGGGAAGGTGTTTCACATCGTGGTGATTTACACTATGCCGCGCGCGTACGGCGCGGTTTATTTGCCGGCCAAAGGAATGGTGCTGATGCCGCAGGTAAAATTCGCCGCGTTGGTGGATGCCGATGGGGTTTGGAAAGACGGCTCGCCAGTGTTTTTTGCGCAGTCAAATATTCTCGCGCACGAGATGGGCCATTCCCTTTCGTTGCCGCACGTGGCGACGCAGGGGAACCTAATGATTGATGGCAAGCTGCGTGAAGGCGCCGGAGTGGGGCCGGGGAGTAACCTTTCGGCCAAGCAAATTATCGCCGCGAGGCGACAGGCATTCACCGGCGGGCCGTACGTGCCGGGCATCAATCCAAAACCAAACCCCCTTCAGAAACCCAAACTGCCGGAGGATTGATTCCTGTCCCAGCCGGTGTTACCTTCGCGCCACGTTATGGACGATCCGTTATTGCAGGCACTCAGTGAATCGGGCGATGACCTCATCGTCGCGTTAAAATCCGTGGCACGCACCGAGGTATGCGTGGTGGTCACTCAAGGCGTGCTGGTGGGACTCAACCTTGATGGCTCCAAAATTACCGACGGCGGCCTTGAGAAACTGGCGGGGCAGGATCAATTGCGTTGGGTGGGGCTTGCGGGCACCGGCGTTTCGCCGGAGGGCGCGGCTGCCCTGCGTGAACGGCTGCCCAATTGCAATGTGCTCTATTAATGAACCATCGAGGCATTAAAATGCTCCGCGCATTTTCACTTGTGGAAATGTTAGTGGTGATTGTGATCATCGGCATTTTGCTCGCATTCATGTTGCCGGTGTTTGCCAAGGCGATTGACAAGGCTCGAAAAGTTGGACGGCCGGTGGACGCCGCCGACCCCAGCCGGGGCATCCTCGGCCCCTCCTCGGTGCGGCCCGAGGATTTGGACTAAGCGGGCTGTTTTTCAGAGTGGTTTTCAGCGGAGTTTTTTGTTAGTTTCCGCACCCTTAACGAACTATGGCTGCGTATTACGTCCAGAAAGATGGTGGGCATTTCGGCCCGCTTTCGCGTGATGAACTGCAACAGTACATCGTTGCCGGTGTGTTGTCGGTAGAGGATTGGGCGATTGAGGAAGGAAAGGATGCGTGGGTTCCATTGGGCACTTATGTGCAAATGCCGGACGGGCCAACCGCCACTGTAGACTCCTCCATTACGCCCGATGCCCCGGTTGAGCCGGGTGATGATCCCAACCTTCAAACAGCCGAATCTTCCGGCCGCGGGATGGCGGTGACGGGCGTGGTGTTGTTGTTGATGGCCGGCGGCGCGTTTGGGGGGTGGCAAATATGGGGTGGGAAACCGACTCCGCCAGTGAATTTGCAAAAGGAAATTATTGTCAGCGTGATCAGCCCCGAAGATCTTCCACAGCCTCCCCCACCGCCGAAAATCGAACCTTTGCCCACCAATAATCTTCCGGCGGCCGTTGCTGAAGAGTTGATTTTTATTTCCCCGGAAAATCTTGAGCCCCTTCAAGCCCTTGCCGCTGGCGGTGATGCGGAGGCGATGCTGGATTTGGCCCGCCGTCACGAAACGGGGTGGGGCGTGCGATGGGATCCCGCCAAAGCCTTTGAACTGGCCGAACGTGCCGCCAAGGCAAACGAACCGCGCGCGCGTGTGTTATTGGCGTTTTATTGCGTGAGTCATTTTGGAACCAATCGCGTGGATTTAAAACGCGCCTCGGATCTGGAGGAAACCGGCATTGAAAATGGCGCGTTGACGCAGGTGCGAAAAATGGCCGCCGACGGGGATGCGGCCTCACTGACCATTCTTGGTTTGCGCAACAAACCCCGCCGAGGGGTTCACGGTCACCCCCGATTTTCCGGCAATCCAGAACTTGCGTATCGGCAGTTCAGGCTGGCGGCGGATCAGGGTGATGTGCAGGCGCAATATTGGGTGGGGATGATGGAAGCAAAGGGTGTGGGCACCGGAAAAAATATCGAACGGGCCGCCAGCTGGATCGCTGCCGCTGCCGAACAGGGGCAGGCACTTAGTATTTCTCTACTTGGGATGATGCGGATTCAACAACTCGGGATGCCGGAAAATCCGGACGAAGGGGTTCGCCTCATTCGTGAAGCGGCGGAGATGGGGATGCCCAAGGCCCGCTATCGTTTGGGTTATATGTATCTCAAAGGCAACCATCTTGCTCCGGACATTCAACAAGCCTGCATTTGGTTTTTGTTGGCCTACGAAGGCACAGGTTTGGCGCGGCCTTATTTGGAAAAATTGCGTGAAGAAATGGATCCTGCTGATTACGACCAAGCCCTAGCCGAAGCTGCCAAAATAGATGAAACATTCACGGACCCGGGACTGCCCGCGCCAGATCCAAATCAACCGCCCAAAGCACCGTTTATCGAAAAGCCCACCCAGCCCGGAGTTGCCACTTTGCCGCCGAAGGAACCGCCGGAGACTGAAAATATCCCGCCCTCCCCATCGAATCGTGAGCCATAAATCGATTTACCTCAGCCTGATTCTGTGTGGGGTAGCCTGCGCGGAAAAGGAGAAAACGCTCGAGCAATTGGCCGAAGAGGGGGATCCAGTTGCTCAATATGAAATGGGGCGCCAGTATTATTATGGCGATCAGGGCCGGTCCCGGGATTTTTTAGTGGCATACCAGTGGTTTGTGCGTGCAGCGATGGCGGGCGGTACCGGTGCGCAAAACACACTCGGAGTGATGCTGCAAAACGGGGAGGGCGTGGGGGCAGATTTAAATCGCGCGCGGGAATGGTACGAACTCGCTGCGAACGTCGGTCACCCGCAGGCACAAAGCAACCTCGGTCATTTGTATGCGATGGGCATCGGGGTGGAAAAAAACATTGTGAAGGCGTACCAATGGTTTGCGCTTTCCGCCGAGGCGGGAGATTCACAGGGCCGAAAAAATTTGGCAATTGTGAAACGCTTTATCTCCCCGGAGGAATTGGAAGCCGCAAAAGCGCGCGTCACGGAGTGGCACGCGCAGCACCGTTGAGGGGCGGGGTTATTCCAGACGGCCCTTTTCCAGCGGCGGCACTTCTTCAATCACCGGCACGGGCCGGTATTCTCGCGCTAGTCGCACGGCTTCCGTGCGCTGGGCTTCGGTGATCTCCTTTTCCAACAGGGTGCGCAACTCTTTGGTCTTTAAATGCCCCAAATGGGCAGCCAGCAAAACCCATTTATAGGACTGCACCAGATCCCGTTCCCCCAGCCGGCCGGTGCCGTGTAAAATAGAAAGCTGCAGTTGGGCCACCGTCAGCCCTTGTTGCGCCGCGCGTTCATACCATTTGGCGGCCTGAGGGAAATCCTGGCTAACGCCCTCGCCGAGTTCGTACATTTCGCCCAGTGTCGATTGCGCGTATCCATTGCCCGCGTTGGCGGCGCGTTGGATCCAGTCCGCGGCGGTGATTAGATCCCGCTTTACACCGCGGCCTTCACGAAAAAGAATGCCAAGATTATACATACTCATCGAGTACCCATTTTCCGCTGCGCGCGCGTAGTATTTGAGTGCCAACGGAAAATTACGCGGCACGAGCCGGCCTTGTTCATGCAGCCACGCCAATGCGTGCATTGAGAGGAGGTTGCCTTTTTCCATCGCAAATTCATAATGCTTGAGTGCCAGTTGCACGTTGCGTTTAACGCCGATTCCTTTTTCGTGAATCAGCCCCAGATTGTGGTGCGCGTGTGAATTTCCCTGTGCCGCGGATTTGCGGAACCACCGAATGGCCTCCTGTGGCTGAGCGTTGCCGCCCAATCCGTCGCGCATCAGCCGCCCTAAATTATTCTGTGCCATAGATTGGCCGGGCAGGGTTTTGCCAGATGTAAAATCTTTGCGATCGCGTGCCGAGCGTTCGTAATAGTGGCGAGCTTTTACAAAATCACGATTCACCCCATTGCCGCGTTCGTACATCCAGCCGAGATTGTTCTGGGCATGTTCGTTGCCGTGCGCGGCGGCCATCTGAAATAATTGTACTGCCGTCCGATAATCTTTAATCACGCCACGGCCATCACGATACAGGCAGCCGAGATTGTTTTGAGCCATCGAAATATCGCCGCGTTCAGCAGCCACGCGGTAGAGGCGGGCGGCTTCGGAGGGGTCGGCTTTCACGCCAAAGCCAGTGTCATAACGCCAGCCCAGCTGCATCATCGCCATATACTCGCCCGCCTGAACACGGGCTTCGAGATTTTGCAGCGGCGTATCACTTAGCCGCCGAATAGCCTCATAATCGCCCTTC
>JACKQG010002615.1_pt1 | contig 23257 bp, 26 predicted proteins | sample 8237621 | NCBI WGS metagenome assembly JACKQG01 (sample SAMN15677084, study PRJNA649215) | marine metagenome | biome: marine; feature: Black Sea; material: saline water; isolation source: suspended particulate matter (SPM) from the Black Sea western gyre | collected 2013-06-09/2013-06-10 | depth... | reverse complement strand
GGCTGTTCACGGACGCCATGTTCAACGGCCGCCCGATCAGCGTGTTTAATCATGGCGACATGAAGCGCGACTTTACCTATATCGATGACATCGTCGCCGGCGTAAAGGCCGCCCTGTTTGCGGACGGGCTGGAGTCGTATGAGATTTTTAATCTCGGCAACAACAACCCGGAAAATCTGATGGAGATGATTCGTGTGCTGGGCGGTGCACTGGGCGTAGAGCCGCAGATGGAAATGCTTCCCATGCAGGCGGGCGATGTGCCGATCACGTTTGCCGATATTTCAAAAGCACAGGCAAAACTGGGTTATCAGCCGACTACCTCCATGGAGGAGGGCCTGAAGCGGTTTGTGGCGTGGTATAAGGAGTATTTCAAGGTATGAGCGATTTTCTAAAACTGGCGATGGATGCGGCGCTGCGCGCCGGCGATGCAATCCTGCAGATTTATGCCCGGGATTTTGAAGTGGAATTTAAGGCGGACGAGTCGCCGCTGACGGAGGCCGACAAGGCCGCGCACCACATTATTTGCGACGCGCTGGAGGACACCGGCCTGCCGATTCTTTCCGAGGAGAGCAAAACCGTCGCCTATGAAGAGCGCAAAGCCTGGACAACATACTGGCTGGTCGACCCGCTTGACGGCACGAAGGAGTTTATTAAGAAGAACGGCGAATTCACCGTCAACATCGCATTGATCGAAAACGGCCGCCCGGTCATGGGTGTGGTCTACGCGCCGGTTCTGGGGATTGTGTATTGTGGAACGTTGGATGTGGAACGTGGAGTTTCCAATGCCTGGAAGGCCGAGGATTGTTCGGGAAAGACTGTCGCTGAGGTAATGGAGCTTTCTGTTCCACTTCCTACATCTCACATCCCACATTCTACAATAAAGGTCGTCGCCTCTCGGTCACATTGCAATGAAGAGACCCGAAAATTTATTGAGGCGCTGGAGGAGGCGCGCGGGGCCGTCGAGCTGGTTTCGAGCGGAAGTTCCTTGAAGCTTTGTATGGTGGCGGAGGGGTCCGCGGAGGTTTATCCGCGGATTGCACCGACGATGGAGTGGGACACGGCCGCCGCACAGGCGGTGGTGGAGGCCTCCGGCGGAAGAGTTGTTCGGTATAATCCTGCCGTTCCGGCAGCATCATACCTTTGTGGAAAGTCGGATGTAGAAAGTGGATTGTCGCATTCCACATCTCACAGTTCACATTCTACAGAGGCTTTGTCTTATAACAAAGCCGACTTGTTAAATCCCTATTTCGTCGTTTCCCGTTCCTGACGTCCAACATTCAACTTTCCACATTTTACAATTAGGAGTTCTTATGAGTGGCTATAATTTATCGCATTTGAAACAGCTGGAGGCCGAGAGCATCCATATTATCCGCGAGGTCGCCGCCGAGTTTGACAACCCGGTGATGCTCTATTCCATCGGGAAAGATTCGTCGGTAATGCTGCACCTGGCGCACAAGGCGTTTGCGCCGGGCAAGATCCCGTTTCCGCTACTGCATGTCGACACGCAGTGGAAGTTCAAGGAGATGTATAAATTCCGCACGCTGATGGCAGAACATTACAATGTGGACATCAAAGTATGGATTAATCCGGAAGGGAAGGATAAGTCCAACCCGTTCCTTCACGGATCAGAAAAACATACCACCCTGATGAAGACCGACGGGTTGAAGCAGGCGCTGGATCATTACAAATTTGATGCTGCATTCGGTGGAGCCCGCCGCGACGAAGAAAAGAGCCGTGCCAAAGAGCGCGTCTACAGCTTCCGCAACGAGTTTCATCAGTGGGATCCGAAAAATCAGCGCCCCGAGTTGTGGAATCTCTACAACGCGAAGATCAATAAAGGGGAGTCCATCCGGGTGTTCCCGATTTCGAACTGGACCGAGCTTGATATCTGGCTCTACCTCCTGCGTGAGGACATTCCGATTGTTCCGCTCTACTACGCCGCCGAACGCCCTGTTGTTGAGCGCGATGGAACGTTGATCATGATCGACGACGACCGCATGCCGCTCAAAGAGGGCGAAACCCCGATGATGAAAAAAGTGCGCTTCCGCACGCTTGGCTGCTACCCGCTGACCGGTGCCGTGGAATCCGAAGCCGAAACCGTCGAAGAGATTGTGCAGGAGATGCTGCTGACCACGACATCCGAACGTCAGGGCCGCGTGATCGACGGCGATAATTCATCGATGGAAGACAAAAAGAAGGATGGCTACTTCTGATTCCTGCCGGAATCAGAAGGCATAGAGCATGGCGCATAGAGCATAGGGAATGATTCCAATGGCGAAGTTTAGATTTCAGGATTTGGAGATCTGGCAGAAAGCGATCGAAATTGGCGATCGTCTTCTGGATATTGCGGATGATCTTGAATCACAAAAGAAGTTCCGGTTTGCAGAGCAATTGCGCGGTGCCGCATTGAGCATTTCCAATAACATTGCCGAAGGATCCGGTTCCGATTCAGACAGGGAGTTTGCGCAGTTTTTGAATTTTGCAAAGCGTTCATGTTTCGAGGACGCAAACATGCTCATTGTGTTTAGTCGCCGGAAGTTGATAACGGAAGACGTGAGACAGAAATTATTCGAGGCATTGGACGAAGAGTGCCGGAAAATACAGAACTTTAAGAAAAAACTACGCGCTTAACATGCCGCTCTATGCGCCATGCTCTATGCGCTTTGCTGAAAGACACACCATGACTGACTCAACCTACAAAGTTCAGGAAAAAGAGCTGATTGAGAGTGATATCACTGAATATCTCCATCGCCACGAAACCAAAGACCTGCTGCGGTTTCTGACCTGCGGGTCGGTGGACGATGGAAAATCAACGCTGATCGGGCGGTTGCTGTATGACAGCCACATGATCTATGAGGATCAGCTCGACAAGGTCATGAAGGACTCGAAGGTTTACGGAACGACCGATGAAAGTTTCGATCCGGCACTGCTGACCGACGGTCTCAAGGCCGAACGCGAGCAGGGCATCACCATTGATGTGGCTTATCGCTATTTTTCGACCGACAAGCGCAAGTTTATCATTGCCGATTGCCCCGGCCACGAGCAGTACACCCGCAATATGGCGACCGGCGCGTCGAACTGTAATCTCGCTGTCATTTTGATCGACGCCCGCTACGGGGTCATCAAACAGACCAAACGCCACAGCTTCATCTGTTCGCTGCTCGGAATCAAACACGTGATCGTCGCCGTGAACAAAATGGATCTCGTCGACTGGTCGCAGGAGCGCTACGACGAAATCGTTGATGAGTACAACGGGTTTGTTTCCCGCCTGAATTTCTCCGACATTCATTTCATCCCGATGTCTGCCCTCAAAGGCGATAATGTGGTGGATCACAGCCAAAATCTTTCGTGGTACGACGGGCCGACCTTCCTGCACCATCTCGAAAACGTCAATATTTCGACCGACCGCAACCTGATCGATATGCGCCTGCCGGTGCAGTACGTTCTGCGTCCGAATCTCGACTTCCGCGGTTTTAGCGGAACGCTCGCTTCCGGCGTGGTACGCGTTGGTGACAAAGTCGCCAGCCTGCCGTCGCGCCAGGAATCGAAAGTTAAGGCCATCTACGGCCCCGACGGGGAAATCGAAGAAGCCTTCGCCCCGCAGGCTGTCACCGTGACACTTGAGGATGAAATCGACGTGTCGCGCGGCAACATGCTCGTGCCTGTGAATAATATTCCGCATGTCGGCAATGAATTTGAAGCCATGGTGGTTTGGATGCATGAGGATGCGGCCAAGGCTGGCCGGAGCTATCTGATCAAACACACCTCCAGCATGGTGCCCGGCGTTCTTTCCAGCGTCCGCTACAAGGTGGACGTTAATACCATGAAGAGGGCAAAGCCCTCTGATGTGGAAGGTGGAACGTTGGAAGTGGAAAGTGAAACATCCCACATCTCACATTCCACATCCCACGGAGGCGAAGCCGACACTCATTTAGATGCAACAGAGTTGCAGTTGAATGAGATCGGCCGTTGCCACATCACCTTGCATCGCCCGATCGCGTTTGATCCCTATGACAAAAACCGCACGACGGGTGCGTTTATTATTGTCGACCGGTTGAGCAACATCACCATCGGTGCGGGCATGATTGTTGACCGTATTGTGGCCAAAGAAAAATCTGCGGCACCCGTCAGTAAAAATATTGTCAAAAGCGACAGTCTGGTGTCCGACGAAGAACGCCACGAGCTGTTGAATCAGCAGGGCGCGACGCTTTGGCTGACCGGACTCAGCGGTTCCGGCAAATCGACCATCGCCCGCCAGCTTGAGCGCGAATTGATCGACATGGGTCACGCCTGCACCATTCTGGATGGGGACAATGTGCGCCACGGCCTCAATCGCGACCTCGGCTTCTCGGTCGAGGACCGTGCGGAAAACATCCGCCGCGTCGCCGAGGTGGCCAAGCTCTTCAACGATGCCGGCATTATCGTCATCACCGCTTTCATTTCACCAACCATTCAGGATCGCCAGCAGGCGAGGGAAATTGTGGAAGGTGGAACGTTGGATGTAGAAAGTGAAACATCCCACATCCCACATCCCACATCCGACAAATCTCAAGAAACGGGACGTTTCATAGAGGTCTTTGTGGATACCCCGATCGAGGTTTGCGAAGAGCGCGACCCGAAAGGGCTCTATAAGAAAGCGCGCACCGGCGAGATCCAGCAGTTTACCGGCATCACCGCACCGTATGAAGCTCCTGAGAACCCGGAGCTGACACTCACCACCGCCGACACTCCCGCCGAAGCCTCCGTCGACGCCATCGTCGCCAAGCTGCGGGAAGACGGAATCATCGGATAAAATTTTCGGGCACGAAAATTTTATAACTATGAATGTGATTATTGATCACCGTGAACCGGGAATCTTTTCGAGTCTGTTTAAGGATACGGATGAGGTGTCAGCCGTTCAACTGAGTTGCGGTGATTTTCTGATCAATGATCAGTGGTTGTTTGAACGAAAAACCATTAAGGATTTGTGTGTCTCGCTGGCGGATGGACGTCTGTTCAAACAGGCCCTGGGATTGATTCAAAGTGAGTATCACCCCGTTGTGATTCTCGAGGGGCGCTCCAGTGACATCAAAGACTGTGGAATGCGTCGCGGGGCAGTGCAGGGCGCGCTGATTACACTCAGCATCTTTTTCGGCCTGCCGGTTCTGCGTTCGCTGGAACCTGACGAGACGGTTCGGCTGATGCGCTATACCGCAGAGCAGGGCACCCGGTTTGCAGACGGCGGGGAGCAACGCTCCGGATACCGGCCCAAAGGCAGAAAAGCCCGCCAGCTCTATGTATTGCAGAGTCTTCCAGGCATCGGAGCCAAGCGTGCCGAAGCGTTGTTGAAACATTTTGGCGGGATCGAAGCGGTCATGTCCGCAAGTGAAAAAGAACTGACTGAAGTAGATGGCGTCGGTCTGCCTATTGCAGAGAAAATCCGTAACCTGGTGTGTGAGGCCGAAGTCCCCTATAAAACAAAAAATGATTAAAAACGGGCATCGCCCGTTTTTATAAGAAACGGAGTTTCGCATGAAAAAAGCACTGATTACCGGAATTACCGGGCAGGATGGATCGTATCTCGCCGAGCTGCTGCTCGATAAAGGCTACGAAGTTCACGGCATTATTCGCCGCTCGAGCTCGTTCAATACAGATCGCATTGATCACCTCTATAAGGACCGGCATGAAGACAATGTGAAAATGTTTCTGCATTACGGCGACCTGACCGACTCCAGCAATTTAAATCGGATCATCGAAAAAGTCCGGCCGAGCGAGATTTATAATCTGGGTGCACAGTCGCACGTGCAGGTTTCATTCGAGGTTCCGGAATACAGCGCCGACGTCGACGCGATCGGTACCCTGCGCCTGCTCGACGCCATCCGTGAAACCGGCATCGACTGCCGCTTTTATCAGGCGTCCACCTCGGAACTGTACGGAAAAGTTCAGGAGGTTCCGCAGACCGAAACCACCCCGTTCTACCCGCGCTCACCGTATGCGGTGGCCAAACAATACGGCTTCTGGATCGTTAAAAACTACCGCGAGTCCTACGGCCTGCACGCCAGCAACGGCATCCTTTTCAACCACGAATCGCCGCGCCGCGGCGAAACCTTTGTGACGCGCAAAATCACGATGGCGGTCGCCCGCATCTCGCGCGGCCTGCAGGACTGTCTCTATATGGGGAATATCGAAGCCTTGCGCGACTGGGGCTACGCGCCCGACTACGTGCAGATGATGTGGATGATGCTTCAGCAGGACACGCCCGACGATTACGTCGTTGCCACTAACGAAATGCACACCGTTCGGGAGTTCATCGAAAAATCGTTCGGACATGCCGGCATCGAAATCGTATGGGAAGGCGAGGGCGTTGATGAAGTCGGGAAAGATCAAGCGACCGGCAAAATCGTTGTCCGCATGGACGAACGCTACTATCGCCCCTGCGAAGTCGAACAACTCCTCGGTAATCCCGCCAAAGCCAAAGCGCAGCTCGGCTGGGAACCCACTGTCAAATTCGAAGAACTCGTCAAAATTATGACGGAGGGGGATCTCAAAATCCTCGGTGGCGCCCCGTACTCGAATGGATTTTGAGGGGCTGTGAGCTGTAGAAAGTAGAACGTGGGATGTGTAATACGACATTCTACATCCAACTTTTCACATCCAACAAACAGGTATTTTATGGATTGTAATTCTAAAGTGTACATCGCAGGTCATTTGGGCCTCGTCGGCGGCGGAATCTGGCGCGCGTTTGAACGGCACGGATATACCAACCTGATTGGACGCTCGATTGATGAGGTCAATCTGATCAATCAGCAGGAAGTTGAAGAGTTTTTCGCGGTCGAGAAACCCGAGGTGGTGGTTCTTGTTGCCGCCAAGGTCGGTGGGATTCATGCCAACGACACCTATCGCGGACAGTTCATCTACGAGAACATGATGATCGAGATGAACGTCATTCATGCGGCTAAAGAGCACGGCGTAAAAAAACTGCTCTTCCTCGGCTCCAGTTGCATTTATCCCAAGCTGGCAGAGCAACCGCTCAAGGAAGAATCGTTGCTGACGGGTCCGCTCGAGCCGACCAACGAGCCGTATGCCATTGCAAAAATTGCCGGCATTCGGCTGTGCGATGCCTACAACCGGCAGTACGGCACCAACTTTATCTCCGCCATGCCGACCAATATGTACGGCCCCGGCGACAACTATCATCCTGAAAATTCCCACGTCCTGCCCGCCATGATCCGCAAGGTGCACCTCGCAAAATCGCTTGAAGCCAGCGATTTTGACGAGCTTCGGCGCGTTTTCGATTTCGAAAACCGCCGCGTAGAAAGTGGAACGTTGGATGTAGGAAGTAAAAACACATCCCACATCCCACATCCCACATCCCACGAACACATCTTCCAATGGTTGGAAGATTCCGGCATTATACCTTCTACATCCGACATCCCACATCCCACAGAGCGTAGCGTCACGCTCGCCCTCTGGGGCAGTGGAACGCCGCTGCGCGAATTTCTCTACAGTGATGATCTCGCCGAAGCCTGTGTGTTTTTAGTCGAAAACGGTGAGTACAAAGACATGGCCTTTACGGACGACTCCGGCACGGTCCAGTCGCACATCAATGTCGGCTCCGGCAAAGAGGTGACGATTAAAGAGCTGGCGGAAACCGTTAAAGAGGTGATCGGATTTGAGGGCGAGCTCGCCTGGGATTCCACCAAGCCCGACGGTACACCGCGCAAGCTGATGGACTCCTCCCGCATCAACGCCCTCGGCTGGACACCGAAAGTCTCCCTAAAAGAGGGCATTGCTAAAGCATACGCTGACTTCCTCACCCGATTTTAAAGAGTGTTCCCCGACTTGTGTTTACCTGCGTCATGTTCATTGTTGAATCTGAAGATTGTTAGTCGTAGATTGCGTCCATGAGCGGATTGGAAAAAATAAAAAAAAGCCGAGAGAAGATTCTTGCTGTGGCCTTGCGTCACGGAGCGGAAGATTTGCGCGTTTTTGGATCTGTTGTGCGCAATGAAGACCAACCGGACAGCGATGTGGACTTTTTAGTCACGATGCGCCCTGGGTACGATCTTTTAGATATGATTGCGTTATCTCAGGATCTCGAAGAACTACTTCACCAGAAGGCCGATGTTGTTTCTGATGAGGAAGTTAGTCCGTATCTCCGGGATCAGATTTTTCAGGAAGCGGTGGCCGTTTGAAAAAAGACCCGCAAATCTATCTGGCACATATCCGCGATGCAATTCAGGCAATCCGGGAGTATACCGAAGAGGGTAAAGATGTTTTTTTGAAGGATCGCAAAACGCAGGATGCGGTGATCCGGAATCTCGAGATTATCGGGGAGGCCGTAAAAAACCTTCCGTCAGAGATGACATCGCGGCATCAGTCTGTTCCGTGGAAAAATATAGCAGGAATGCGGGATCGGTTGATTCACCATTATTTTGGAGTGAATCTCAAGATGGTTTGGGGTGTGGTCGAGAATCGGTTGGATGAATTAGATGGGGTGATCCAGAAGGAATTCAACCTGCTTCTTTAATCACGCGTAAGCTGATGGACTCCTCCCGCATCAACGCCCTCGGCTGGACGCCGAAAGTCTCCCTCAAAGAAGGAATCGCCCGCGCCTATCAGGACTTCCTTTCCCGCATGGGATAAAGAATTTTACAACCGCTGTCGCTTGAGGGATAGAGAGGGACTTCGGAGGCGAAGAAGAGGCAACAGTCGGTTGTGAAAAAGGATGTTCTACGACCGCAAGCGTATGCCGATTTTCTTGCCCGGTTCTGCTGATTTTTGTTGTGTATAAAGATGATCGTGGGACATATGTTTTCTGAACTCTGAACTCTGAACTCTGAACTCTGAACTCTGAACTCTGAACTCTGAACTCTGAACTCTGAACTCTGAACTCTGAACTCTGACCGCCATGGGGATCTCCAAAAAATATTTAGCTGAGAATTTCGTTCCGGTTCATTTTGATCCGGAGAGATTGGCGGCTGTCTTGAAAGAGCAGTTGCCGGTAGTCGACTTCTGTTTCCTAATGGGATCAGCTGCCGACGGGATCGTGAACGCGTATTCAGATTTGGACCTGGCCTTTTATTTGATGGGAAAATCATCATATTCTTTTTACACGCAGGCAATGGAGGCGGTGCGCAGTGTGGTACCGGATGTTCGGTGCGATATCGGAATTCTGAACTCGGCCGAGCCGATTTACCGGTTCGAGGCGCTGAAGGGCAGGCTGCTGTTTGCCCGCGATCAGGAGCGGTACGTCACATTTTTTTCGAAAACCTGCCGCGAGTATGAAAGCCAGATGTTCGATTATGAACGGCAACTGAAATATCGACGCGCTTGTCTTGCAACGGGTTGAACGATTTAAACGAGGTGCAACGCATCGATTTAACGAGCGGCCCGGCCGCGTTTTAACGATATTTGGAGGATCCAAATGAAATATAACGGAGTGGTGCAGAGGAAGCTGGCTTTGTTGAACACCCAGGTGCTGAGGCTCGAAGAGAGCCTGAAAGACGTTTCATTCAGCGAGTTTGAGGAGAGTTGGATATTGCGCTCCATGGCCGAGCGCGCTCTGCAGGTCGCGGCGGAAATCATCATCGACGTCGCGGAACGGATTCTGGCATTGGAAAAATCCGGGCCTGCCGCTACGGCCGCTGAGGCCATCGAATCCTTGGTCAGTCTGGGCGTACTTGAATCGTCGCAACCGTATGCGGATATTACCCGTTTTCGCAACCTGATCGTTCATCAGTATGAAGAGATCGACCCCGTCATCTTGTTTGATTTGTCGAAAAAGCGGCTGGATGACTTCCGCAAATTCCGCGACGAAATTGATGCGCTGGAATAAAACAGCTGTTCAATGATTCTGTCGTTCATGATTTTGTAAATTTTTTTAGTGGCTCTTCGCGTAAAAGACTCCCCGATTGTAACGACTTCAACGTTCAACGCATTTAACGCCCCTTTCACCTATCAGGATTTCCTGAGTCGTTTTAAATGATTATTTCCCGTATCTCGCATCTCGCATCCCGACACACTGAACCATGAACTCCGAACTCCTCCTCTCTCTTCCGCCCAACATGTGCGGGAGCCTGCCGGTTTGCGATCCGGAACTGGCCGCGCGCTGTTTCGCCACCTTCGACCCGCCCGGTTCGCAGCTCGGTTCCGGCGGCGGCACCGCCTATCTGCTGGAGCAGGGCTGGGGCGCGAGCCGCGACGGGAACAGAGATTTCCAATGCTTGGAAGGCGAAAAGGGGGAAAGCTCCGCCTTCTTCCAATGGTTGGAACGTGGCAATAAACTGCTGGTGCACTCCGGCGGGGAAAGTCGGCGGCTTCCCGCATATGCCGCGGCGGGCAAATCATTCATGCCGGTTCCGGCCTTGCGCTGGAAATACGGTCAGCGGCTCGACCAGACCCTGCTCGACATGCAAAAGCCGTTCCTGGACCGCGTCATGGCGGCCGCCTCCGGTGCCCGCACGATGGTTGCCAGCGGCGATGTCCTGCTCGAGGGCAGCGTGGACTCCCTCCCGGACGCCGATGTGGTGTTGCTCGGCATGTGGACCACCCCGGAGGATGCCGAACATTTCGGCGTCTTTTTCTGCGATCAGAAAAACCCGGAGCATCTGGTTAAATTCCTCCAGAAACCGGCCCCCGAGGTCACGCGCGAACTTTCCCGCTCGCGATTGTTTATGGTCGACGTCGGCGTATGGCTGCTGAGCGAGCGAGCGGTTGCGTGCCTGATGAAAAAGTGCGGGTGGGACGCGGATGCACAGAGCTTTTCCGGCGGCCTTCCCGGCACCTACGATTTGTACGGCGAGTGGGCGCTTCATTTGGGATCCGATCCGGAAGAACCGGATGCGGACGTTTCCGAACTCTCTGTTGCCGTGATGGCCGTGGAGAATGGCGAGTTCTATCACTTCGGCCGCAGCAGCGACATTATTGACTCCTCCTATCGCCTGCAGAACAAAGTGATGGACCAGACGCAGCTGGGCGCCGTTCCGTCGATGGGACAACCCAAACAGTTTATTCTCAACTCCGTGTTCGATGCCCGCCGCAGCGAGGACAACACCGCACTTTGGATCGAAAACAGCTTTGTACCGAAATCGTGGGGGGTAACCCGCCGCAACGTCATCACCAATATTCCGGAAAACGACTGGACGCTGGAGTTGGCCGACGGGCGCTGCCTGGACATAGCCCCGGTTGGTGACGATGCGTTCGCCATCCGCGGCTACGGATTCGACGATGCCTTCCGCGGCCCCGTCGGCGATCCGTCGACCGCCTGGATGGGATCCTCCGTGATCTCCTGGCTCGAAAAGCGGAACCTCTCTCTCGAAGAGGCGGGGCTGGACCCGCAGCTGGACTTGCAACTCGCACCGCTTTTTCCAATGTTTGGACAAAAAGAGCTCGATGGCGCATTCATCCAGTGGATGCTCGATGAAAACCCTGCAGCCAGCAGCGGGTTTTCCAATCATTGGAAAAATTCGACCCGCCTCTCGGCCCGCGAGATCGGGCAGCAGGCCAATTTGAAGCGACTGATGGATCAGCGCCGCGACTTTTGCAGCCGCAGCCTGCCGGTTATGATTCGCCACGGCGCCAACAGCCTCTTCTACAAACTGGATATCAGCCGCGCCGCGCAGGAGTATGCGCGCGCCGGACTTCCACTGATTCCGGAGGAAGAGATCGCCTGGCGCGGCGACCGAATGCTTCCGGTGCACGATCAGATTTTCCGGTCCGCCGTCTGCCGTGAGCGGGGCGAAGAGGCCCTCGCGAAGCAGCACAAACAGGAAGCATTTGATCGCCTGCATACCCTGCTGGTAGGCCCACTAAAATCAAAAAAACCCGACCCCTTCTGTCCCGTGCCGAAAGCCCGTTTTGTGGGGGGCCCCGGCCGGGTGGGGCCCGACCGCGCGGGGGGGGGGAGGGAACCCCCGCTTTTTTGTCTCAAACGGGGGGGTTCTTTTTTTAGCGTGTTTTTAAATACAAACGGACAACCGCCGATCCAGGTCTTTGTGCGGCATATCAACGAACCGGAGCTGGTCATCCGCTCCATCGACCTCGGGCTCAAAGAAACACTGAAAACCTACGAGGATGTTGGTGCCTATAATCAGCTCGGCTCCGGCTTCGCCATCGCCCGTGCCGCCTTCGCTCTGACCGGATTCCACCCCGACTTTAATGGTAGCTTCCAAGGTTTGGAAAATGTAGACGCGGTCTTCGCGGGCGTTACAGCCCGGGCACCGCGTTTCCAATGCTTGGAAAAACAACTCGAAGCGTTTGGCGGCGGCATTGAAGTTTCCCTGCTGGCAGCGCTTCCGAAAGGCTCGGGACTCGGCACCAGCAGCATCCTTGCGGGAACCCTGCTCGGCGGACTGGCCGACTTCTGCGGCCTCGGCTGGGACTGCATAGAGATTGCCCGGCGCGTCAGCGCACTCGAACAGATGCTCGGAAGCGGCGGCGGCTGGCAGGACCAATACGGTGGAATCCTTCCCGGCGCAAAACTGATTGAGACAAAGCCCGGCCTCTCGCAGGATGCCGTCGTACGCCGCGCCTCGTCCGAATTCTTCGACGAAGCCATCCGCGACGGGCGGATTCTTCTGTACTACACCGGTGTCACCCGCGTCGCCCACGACGTGCTGGGCGAAATTGTCTGCAACATGTTTTTAAATGAGTCAGAGGTCCTCACGGCGCTGGAAGGAATTGCCGAAAACGGTGCGCATGCACTGGATGTTGTGCAACGCGGCGAGTGGGACGAATTTGTTCAGGTGATTCGGAAAAGCTGGGAGCTCAACCGGAAACTCGACAGCGGCGTCAACCCGCCCGCCGTGCAGGAAATCATTCAGCGGATCGAAGGCTCATACGCCGCACTCAAACTGGCTGGCGCCGGCGGGGGCGGCTACATGATCCTCATCACCGAAAGCCACGAACAATCGATGGAGATCAAACGCAAACTGACCGGCAGCCCGCCCAACAAAAACGCCCGCTTCGTCGACCTCGAAGTCTCCAAAACCGGCCTCCAGATTTCACGGAGCTGACGCTTTAAAAAGCTTTAACCACTGATTGACTCCCAATTTGCCGACGACGCAAGGCTGCCGGGATGTGTTGTCTACGTAGCATGAGCATTTTGCTAATCGCAAAATGGCGGACTAAACGATTCCCGAAGCTTCGGGGAACCCTTCACGGAAGGGTTTGATTTAAAGTGGAGAGTCCACTCGCACCTGAGCCAACAGGCGAAAGAGGCTGGCGCTATTGTGACGGCAGCGAAGCGGCAACCTTGCTTGCAGATGAATTCTTTACTCTAAATCTTTATCGTTTATCCCCTCTTCCAACGGCGGGGCAGAGTTTTTCGATTAGATAAACTTCGCCGTTGCTAAAGTAAAAAAGAATTCGAATCACATCACCATATTGGTAGATGTGTAATTAGTGCCGGATTAGTGGTCAAAAACCGCAGTTGCAAAGGATTCTGTATGAGTGATGAGTTGTTCAAGGAGGAAGGCTACCAGCTGATGGGTGCCGCCTTTGAGGTTTATAACGAACAGGGATGTCACTTGTCCGAGGATATCTATCAGGCATCCATGGAACAGGAGCTTGCCATGCGGGGCCTTCCGTTCGATCCGCAGCGCCATCTGAATGTCTTCTATAAAGGAATCAAGCTGGAGCCGAAGTTTATTCCGGATCTGTTTGTTTTTGATGAAATCATCGTCGAACTGAAAGCGGTGAAAAAGCTACTGCCGGAGCATGAAGCGCAGTTGATCAACTATCTGGCGATTACGGGGAAGAAGGTTGGCTACCTGATCAATTTCGGGCATCAGGGCTCGCTGGAGTGGAAACGAATTGTACTGTAAGAGCAAGAGTTCTGACCACTAATTGGCTCCGAATTTACCGGCGACGCAACGCTGCCGGATAGGTATTGGTTGCGTAGCAGTAGCATCCGAATAATTTTCGGATGGAGGAAATAAACGGGGCTCTGTTGCACAGAGCTGCCCTGCGTGCAGGGCTTGCTTCAAGGAATAAAATGAAAACACAAACCGGTTTGTTTTTTCATTTTATTCCTCGAAGCGTTCTGTTTCTTTCTCCTCATGCAGAGAATAGGTGGCTTCGATTAGAAGACGTTAGCTTAAATGAGAAAATACCTCCCGCTGGCCATTGCCAGAGCGGAAAAATTGCGAAGTTCATTAGTGGTTAAAAACCTCTCCGTCCCCCTGGTTTTGTGCGCGGTTAGAAAACCAGCTATTGAGAAATCATTTTAAAAATCTGAACTGTGAAATTTCTACAGGGCATACAGTTTCTATTTCTACAGCTGCTGGCACACTTCCCCTGCCAGTGGTTTCGGAAATTTGTGCTGCGCCTGCTCGGCGCGCAGATCGACCGCTCGGCCGTGCTCTACGGCGGATTTGAAATCCGCAGCCCGCGCAAACTGACCATCGGCGCGAATAGCTCGATAGGCCATAAAGCCACGCTGGATGCCCGCGGCGGCCTGACCATCGGACGCAACGTCAACTTTAGCAGCGAAGTCATGATCTGGACCGCGCAGCATGACTACCGAAGTTCGACCTTTGAAACGAATTTTAAATCGGTGACCATTGGTGATTATGTCTGGCTCGGTCCGCGCTGCATCATTCTTCCCGGTGTCACCGTCGGGGAAGGGGCCGTCGTCGCCGCAGGTGCGGTTGTGACCAAAGATGTTGAACCCTATGCGGTTGTTGCTGGCGTGCCTGCAAAGAAAATTTCAGACAGGCCAGGCAATCTGAATTACAACCCCGCCGCAGATCCGGCACCTTTTGTTTGAAGATTGCGTCCCGCGGAAGTGAGTAGTAGATTTTAATCCATGAAATCAATAGATACAGAACCTGTTTCCGGGCTCGCAGCCCGGGCAAAAGCAGCCCTCGGCGATGAGCCGGGATTGAAGCTGGCGATCCTTTATGGTTCTGCCGCGACTGGCAGGATGCGGGCAGGCAGTGATGTGGATATTGCAGTTCTTTTTGATCGCCCGTTGCGTGCGGAACAAAAAATGACATTGATAGGGCAACTCGACATCTTGCCGAGATTTAACGAATTAGGCGGACCCCTTTTTTAGAAAAAATGCTACAGATCACGGAGTGGGCCCATTTTTCATCTGGATATCTGTTTAAATCTGCGAACTCTGCGGGTAGAATTCAGGCGTTTAGGAGATAAGCATGACTGCATTAGCTGAAAAAATTTATGACGAAGTACTGGATCTGCCCACGGACCAAAGGCTTGGACTGATTGATAAGTTACTGGAAAGTATTAATCCATCGATATCATCTATTCAGGAGGCCTGGGTCAAAGAAGCAGAGAAACGACTGGAGAGCTATCGGGAAGGAAAAGTTCAGTCGATACCCGGCGAAGAAGTGTTCCGCAGGCTGCAGGATCGATTAAGCAAATGAGCTATCGCTTTCTTCCTCAGGCGGAGCACGATCTCAGTGATGCGATTGACTATTATGAAATATGCCAGCCTGGGCTGGGAACCGAGTTCCTGATCGAAATCCGTCAAACCATTGCTCGTATCCTTGAGTATCCCGATGGATGGGCACAGGTTTCTGATAACGCTCGCCGGGGCCTGACCAACCGATTCCCTTATGAAATTATCTATGCGATCGAGAACGATTCGGTGCTTATTTTGGCGGTCGCAAACCAGCATCGCCATCCTGACTTCTGGAAAAACCGTTGAGCTTCCAAGGCTTGGAAAAGGTTAAAAGATAGGACTGACACCTTTCCCGATTTCAACGAGCAAGCCTTCCAGGCGAGGCGAATAAACAAAATAACGACCTGAGCTATTGCGAACGTGCTTTTTGTGAAGCAAAAAGAAGAGACCATCGGGATCGGCAATTAGGCGGACTGACCCCTTTTTGACCCCTTTTCCTTACGGCGCATGTCGGGCAGCGCCTTGGAGCGAAGCGGAAAGATACCTGAGGTAGACCGAAAGTGCTTTTTGGTACTCCAAAAAGAAGAGACCGCAGGGAACGGCAATTTTGCAACGCAAAATAATGAGCCCCGCGACCACCGCAGGTAGAGGCTGGCGCTAACGCGCCGGCAACGAAACGAACGTGTAGAGGCAATGGTTTACTGGAAAATATCAGAATTCAAGGACTGACCCGTTCTTCCACCCCTGTCGCTCAACACCAATTCCCGGCATCTAATGATTCAGAAAGCAAATATAGCAGGAATTAACCCCGAAGAATTGCACCGGCTGGGATCCGTTTTTGAGCAAGAGCCGAATCTTCGCGAAGTCATTTTGTACGGCTCCCGTGCAAAAGGGACGCACCGTCCGGGTTCAGACATTGATCTTACCCTGAAAGGGACCGCTCTGACGACTGCCTGGCTGATGGATTTGTCAGCAAAGATTGACGATTTGCTGTTGCCTTACGAGGTGGATTTGTCGATTTTCGAGCATATTGATAATCCGGATTTGATTGAGCATATCAGCCGGGTCGGAAAGGTGGTGTTCAGTAATGAGTGACAATCAGGATATTCGATGGCAGCAGCGCTTTTCGAATTACAAAAAAGCACTGACCCAGATGGCCGACTTCATGAGTGTTCCCGAGCTTAACCGGCGCGAAGAGCAGGGGCTGATCAAAGCGTTTGAATACACCTATGAACTGGCATGGAACACCCTGAAGGATTTTCTCGAATATCAGGGTGTTGGTGAAATTGTGGGATCCCGCGATGCATTTCGCAAAGCCTTCGCCGAGGGGATTATAGAAGACGGGCACATCTGGATGCGCATGATCGAGAGCCGTAATAAAACATCGCACACCTATAACGAGGAGACCGCAAAAGGAATCATAGACAGTGTCCGGTCCGAAATTTATCCCGCTTTCTGTGAGCTCGAGCAGACCCTGAGTGGACGGCTGACTCCTGACCTCTGAATCCTAGCCCTTAGCCTTTAGCACCCAGCTCCCAGTCCCTAGTGCCCAACACCTTCCGCCCCGGCGGATCTGCCGGAGGCAGAAAAGTCTAACAGCTAATTGCTAACATCCAACATTCTACTGTCCACGATTTACAATCTTCCGACCCTTTTTCCGAGGCGCTGCAATAAAGCAAGATAACGAGTTAGGCGGACTGACCCCTTTTCTGCTTCCTTTTTTTTGATCTCCAACCTTTAAATCCTGTAGCCATTTAAACCAAAGTTGACCCCATGAGCTTTGCATTGCAAAATCATGATCAAATGGGCATTTTAGACTCATGAAATTAACACTCACAGATATTCAGCAGATTGCTGCTGAGATTGCGGGGTCATTGCATCCACTTCAGGTGCTTCTTTTTGGGAGCTATGCAGAGGGAACTGCGACTGAAGATAGTGATTTGGACCTGCTTATCGTGATGCAAAGTTCTGAGCCGCGGTACAAACGCAGTGCATCGGTACGCAAGCTGTTTTGGCCTCCGAAGGCTCCCATGGACATTTTAGTTTATACTCCCGAGGAAGTTGAGCAGTGGAATGGAGTCCCGAACCATGTGCTGACGAATGCATATAAAACCGGAAAGGTTCTTTATGCGGCCTGAGCGGGAATTCGCACTGGAATGGCTTCATAAGGCCAGAAACGATCTGTTGTCCGCAAAAGCCGTATTGGCCTCGGAATACGGCATCACAGATGTTCCCTGTTTTCATGCCCAGCAAGCTGTAGAAAAGGCACTGAAAGGGCTGCTCACATGGCACGGGGTTTCGTTTGGGAAGACTCACGACCTGATGGTTCTGCTCGCTGCTGGGGTGGAGATCATTCCCGACCTTGAAGATTTACGCTCCATCTGCGAGGAGCTTTCGGAGTTTGCCGTTGATGTACGTTATCCCGGAGGAATTTCTGAGCCTCCCGAAGGAGAGGCTGAAAGATTCGTATCCGAGTCTGAGGCGATTCTTGGACGGATCAAAAAAGAGATGGGAACCTCTAACGGCTTTCCGGGACGACTTTAACGAGCGGCTTTGTCGCGACTTTTTAACGACTTCAATTTATCCTGTGGAACCTTGTTCCATAGGACGACTTGAACGAGCGCAGTGTTTCAACGAGCGGGTTGTCCCGCGTTTTAATGATTTTAACGAATTTAACGAGCCGCAAAGCGGCGTTTTAACGAGGTGCTTTGCACCGTTTTAACGATTTCAACGAGCAAGCCTTCCAGGCGAATAAACAAAATAACGAGTTAGGCGGACTGACCCCTTTTTTCCAGTTGCTACGGAACCCTCCGTGATCCCGGACACGGAGAAGCATTCGACACCCGATGGCGAGATCATGGTCTTATCCATAACAGAGTTTCCATTGAAGCCGGTTGCAACACGCGGACGCTGTTATCGTCGGTCAGGCAGCACGACCCGGCAGATGACGCCATCGGAAATTGCTGAGATGCATCTGCACAGCACGGGTCAGAGCATGGATGCGGTTATTGTTTCCGGCAAAGGCAAAGAGGATCTTAACTGGGATGCTGTGCGGGAATATATGCGCCGGGCAACGAAGCAGGGACGGCGCACTTTTTCTGAGGGGGACGATCCATGGCAGGTGTTGAAGAAGCTGGAGTTGGTTAAATCAGAGCAGGAAATCACCCGTGCTGGCATTTTGTTGTTCGGGAAAAATCCACAGTCTCCTTTAATGCAGGCCGTGGTTCACGCGGGCCGTTTGCGTGAAAAAGTCCATATTATGGACAATCGGATTATTGAGGGATCTATCATTGATCAAGTCGAAGAAACCGTTGAGTTCATCAAAAAGAATCTGCATGTGCGCTTTGAAATCACCGGAGAGCCGCAGCGGAAAGAGGTCTGGGACTATCCGCTGACTGCGTTGCGCGAAGCGGTCATTAATGCGATTTGCCACCGAGACTATGGCGACACGGCGGATATACAGATCAAGATATTTGAGGATGCCCTTCAGGTCTGGAGTCCCGGATTTTTGCCGTTTAACGTAACGGTGGATGATCTGTTCGATCCGGAGCACACCTCCAAGCCTCGCAACAAACTGATCGCACAGGTTTTTTACGATCTAGGACTGATTGAACGGTACGGAAGCGGGATTCGCCGGATACTGGAATCCTGCAAAGATGGGGGGTTGCCGGAGCCGATATTCGAGAACTTTTCGGGCGGATTTCGCATCAGATTTTCATCTTCGGATTCATCTGGCGAACAGAGATATCCACAGGCCGTGGAAAAAGATGTCCCATTAAATGGCACATTAAGTGGCACATTAAATGGCGCGTTAAATGGCGCGTTAAATGGCGCGTTAAATGAGGGGGTCGTGTGTTTGCTGGAGGTAATTCAAAAAAATTCAGGCATTCAGCGTAGAGAAATAGTTGAGAAGCTAGGCATTCCGGAAAGGACAGTGGATCGCCATCTTGCTGAACTTGTATCGAGCGGGAAGATTGAACGGCGGGGTAGCAAAAAGACAGGTGGGTATTGGGAAGTTTTGGAATAGCCGGGATCATAAACTGCGACCCGGCGACATCCAGCACTCGCTGGCTGATGTTTCCAACGCTCGGAAAATTCTGAGTTATGAGCCGGAAGTGGAGTTAAAAGCAGGGTTGGCTCAACTGTTGGATTAAGAAAATTTTCCAACGTTTGGAACATTTTCTTCCAGACATTGGAAAAATGACTAAATAATAGGAGCTCTGCCGTGGAGGAACCTGGGCCGTGCAGTTAACAAAGGCGTACTTCACCGGCCTACGCCACTGGCAGTGACACCGGCCCCATTGTCCCAATAATTTTGTCATCCCCTTCCCTGTGGTTTTTGACCCTGACAATCGAATCAGAAATTGATACACACAGACAGAAATTGAGGTAAAGCCATGTACACCACCATTGAAGCAGACATTGAAAACGGACGGATCAAAAGTCCGGAAATCCGGAAACTTCCTGCCGTAGCGCATGTATTGATTACATTGTTGCCGGGGAAGGCGGAAAAAGAGCCCGTGACATCGCCTCAGGATCGAACCAGCTTGCTAGCCCGCTTTGCGGGAGCATGGCAGGGAACAGCCTTGGTTCGGGAAGAACAGGGGGCGTATGAGGCCCGGAGCGAACTCAAATGACCTATTTACCGGACACCAATGCATGGATCGGCTTTTTAAACGCCGATGGGAGTAAGGTTCAGCAGAGGCTTAAAGCGACCGATTCCTCTGACATCAGATTGTGCTCTATTGTAAAAGCGGAGTTGTATTTCGGTGCTGAACGAAGTTCTCGTAGAGAAGAAAACCTGAAATTATTGAATGAGCTTTTTGCGGGGATTGAATCGCTTGATTTTGATGATAAGGCCGCTCTGATGTATGGGGAAATTAGAAGTGATCTTGCATCTGCCGGAACACCGATCGGACCAAATGACCTCATGATCGCCGCGATCGCTTTGGCAACCGAGCCGTAGGCGAGCTGGGCTCCGCGAATGCGGGGCAACGAAGTGGCAAACGACACGGTGCTTGTCACACACAACACCCGCGAGTTTTCGAGGGTTGAATCCTTAAAAATCGAGGACTGGGAACTGTGACTCTTGTCGGGCTCCGCCGCCCACCGATTCTAAAAATCATTGGCTCGTACCTTTTGGGCTGTCCATCTTCGTCCCCTTGCTTTCCTCTGTGTGAAAAATATTAAAATATCGGACTGACCCCTTTTTCGGAGGTCAGAGGACAGAAATCAGATGCGTCCAACCCTCATCAACCATCAACCAACAACCGTTTTCGCGCAACTTTGTTGCGTTGAACGTCGCAACCGGCAAATCGACCAGTTTGTTATCACTGCTGGATGGCTTAGAAGCCATTGTCGGGCAAACGGTAGAGCGCAAATTTATGCCGTCGCGCTCCGGCGACATCCAGCACTCGCTAGCTGACATTTCTAATGTTCGGAAAATTCTGAGTTATGAGCCACAGGTGGATCTGAAAACGAAATTAACTCAACTAATGAACTTTGACAATTCGATCACGATCTCTTCATGAAAGTTCTCCACGTCACAAACTACGACAACCTCGGCGGTGCCGGCATTGCCGCGCATCGTTTGCACATGGCGTTGCGGAAGGTTGGGGTCGATTCCCGGATGCTGGTGCGGCGGAAGGGGACAAATGATCCAACCGTCGAGGAGGTTGGGTCATTTACCCCAGTTGATAGTTGTTCGTTGGTAGTTGGTAAGGGAAGAGATAAAAAACCTCAGCAACCAATCATTAGGCAACTTAACAACTGTCGGGCGCGACTTCCAGTCCGCGCCCGCGGATGGCTCGGAGCGAAGCTCACCAAGGCGCTGGGCATGGAAGGTTGTTCACTCAACATCTTTCCAACGGGACTACACAAAGTGCTGAACGCTTCGGATGCGGATGTGATTCACCTGCATTGGATCAATAACGAAATGATTTCGATTAAGGAGATCGCAAAGATCAACAAACCGATTGTCTGGACGCTGCATGACATGTGGCCGCTGTGCGGCGCAGAACACTTCCCGGGGTGGGCGACGGCCGCAGGCCGGAGGACAGAGGACGGAAGTCAGAGGACAAAGGCCGGAGATCAGCGGTCGGGGGTCGGAGAGGGAGAGAAGGCGTCGGAAAATAAAACCCCAGCAACCAGCACCCAGCACCCAGCAACTGGAGTCGCTCTGCATGACGCAGTAAATAGGTGGATATATCGAAAGAAAATGCAGTCATGGCAGCGACTTCACGTCCACTTCGTCGCTCCCAGCAACTGGATGGCGGAACAGGTTCGGCAGAGCGTTCTGTTTGCTAATGCTCCGGTTGCGGTGATCCCGAACTGTCTGGATTTGGAAATTTTCCAACCATTGGAACAATCGGAATGCCGGAAAAAACTCGGGTTGCCGCTCGATAAAAAGCTGATTCTTTTCGGGGCGTTTGATCCACTTGACCCGAATAAAGGGTTGGACTTGCTTGAAGCAGCACTGAAAAAACTACCGGAAGAGACTCGGGAGAGTACAGGGGTCGTGGTGTTTGGATGTAGGGGAGAGTCGAGGATTGGCGGGTTAGAGACGTTCTGGCTCGGTAAAGTTTCCAATGATTGGAACATGGCGGAGGTGTATAACGCGGGCGATTTGACCTGTGTGCCGTCTCGCCGGGAGTCTTTCGGTTATACAGCGGCGGAATCGCTGGCTTGCGGGGTGCCCGTGGTGGCATTTCGAACCTCTGGGCTTATTGATATCGTCGATCATCAAGAAAGCGGCTGGTTGGCCGATCCGTTTGACACGGAGGATTTGGTGAATGGGATATCTTGGGTTTTAGAGGGCGCGGGTTTGTCCCGGCGATCAGCTGATGCGGGGCTTTCTAAACATAATCGAACAAAAGCACAGCATTGTTTTGCAAATGAAATTGTTGTGAGAGATTACTTGTCGTTTTCCAGAGAGGTTTTAAGGGCAGAATGATGTTTTTATTTAAATAACGGAACCGATGAAAAATTACAGAACAGAATTACAGGAGGCACAAAAATGTTTAAAGATAAGATATTGCTGATTACCGGAGGAACCGGTTCATTTGGAAATGCGGTGCTGAAGCGGTTTCTGGATACCGATGTGGGTGAAATCCGTATTTTCAGCCGAGATGAAAAGAAACAAGATGATATGCGGCATAAGCTGCAAAACGACAAGGTCAAATTCCACATCGGCGATGTCCGAGACTTTAACAGCATCAATTCCGCGATGCGCGGGGTGGATTATGTGTTCAGCGCCGCCGCGCTGAAGCAGGTTCCATCTTGCGAGTTTTATCCGCTTCAGGCGGTTTACACCAATGTGATCGGCACGGAGAACACCCTGAATGCCGCCATAGAAAACAATGTGAAAAACGTCATTGTGCTGAGCACCGACAAGGCGGTCTATCCGATCAATGCCATGGGGATGTCTAAGGCGCTCATGGAAAAAGTGGCCGTGGCCAAAGCCCGTACGATTGAAGGCGGTAAGGGCCCGGTGATCTGCGTGACCCGTTATGGCAATGTAATGGCTTCACGCGGATCCGTGATTCCGCTGTTTGCCGGCCAGTTGAAGGCCGGCAAGGCGCTGACCGTGACCGATCCGGACATGACCCGCTTCATGATGTCGCTGGACGATGCGGTGGATCTGGTGCTATTTGCCTTCAAGAACGGAATTGGCGGGGACACGTTTGTGCAGAAAGCACCCGCCGCTACGATCGGACAACTGGCTGAAGCATTGAAGACAATCTTCAAGCTGAAGAACGAAGTCAGGGTGATCGGCACCCGTCACGGTGAAAAGAAGCACGAAACGCTGCTGAACCGCGAAGAGCTGGTGCATGCCGAAGATCTGAAGGAGTATTATCGGGTTCCTTCTGACACCCGCGATTTGAATTATGGAAAATATTTTGAAGTCGGCGA
>JACKQG010002613.1_pt1 | contig 23261 bp, 19 predicted proteins | sample 8237621 | NCBI WGS metagenome assembly JACKQG01 (sample SAMN15677084, study PRJNA649215) | marine metagenome | biome: marine; feature: Black Sea; material: saline water; isolation source: suspended particulate matter (SPM) from the Black Sea western gyre | collected 2013-06-09/2013-06-10 | depth... | reverse complement strand
CGGCTTTGAGCCGACTTCTGCTCTCTTAGCCTCGAATTGATTCGAAGGCTGAAAACTTCTGAGCATCCGACGCAAGTTGGTTGTTTTAAGCTCCAAATAACTCAATGGCTTTTACCGCGATATTTTCTCCAAGTTTGATGCATCTATCCCGATAAAGTTCTTCATCAGGAGCCTTCCTTGAAACCGCTCCGAAGTGCAGGTATGGTTGACCAACAGATATGCCACCTGAGTATATTATCATGCCGTGGACAAGCATAGCAGCAATGATAGTCATTTCAGCAAAACTCGCTCCTCCGCCCCCAGGCCAGTTTTGAGAGACGAACACTCCGCCCAACTTACCAGCCAATCCCTTCGGACCGGTATCAAGGTATTTCTTCATCTGCCAGCTACACGAACCTTCATACGTCGGCGACCCCAAGATTATCGCTGCTGATTCAACCATATATGCTTCATCAATGTCGTCAATGGACATACACTTTGCTTCGATTCCGGAGATGTTCAGACAGCCCTCTCGTATAAGTTCGGCCATCTTCCTAGTGTTTCCTGACTCTGAATGATAAATGATTGCAATTTTCATTTTATGATTCACCTACCTAATTTATAAAATTTGGTAAATTGAATTCTTAGAATTCAATTTACTTTCGATAAAAAGGTTACCAATATCTACCATAATTCAAAAAGTCCGTCAATAAAAAATATTTGTCAAAAATATTGATGAATATTGGGAAAAATGGTATTCTACTTGGTAAAAATTATCAAATATCAATCTCCTCGAAAGGAACAATAAAATGTATTTAGAAATCGACGGTTCTTTTGGCGAAGGAGGCGGACAAATTCTACGTTCTGGACTGGCATTGTCCGCCATTTTGCAACGTCCTATCAAGATAACTAACATTCGAGCCGGACGTAAAAAACCGGGTCTGTCTGCTCAACATCTGACTGGCGTACACGCTATAGCGGAAATAACAGACGCTGAAGTTCACGGTGCTGAAATGCGCTCGCAGGAGTTGACATTTACTCCACACACACTAAAGCCGGGCAATTATATATTTGATGTAGCGCGCGTTCAGCCGAGCGCTGGTGCAATTTCTTTAATATTCCAAGCGATTGTCCTGCCATTGGCTTTCGCCGACGCGCCTTCCACTGTAATCTTGCGAGGAGGCACGCATGTTGCGTGGAGTCCCACGGTGCATTATATTCGAGAGCTCTTTCTTGAGTATGCTAAAAAGTTCGGTGTTCACGCGGAAATCACTTTGAACAAATGGGGCTGGTATCCTAAAGGCGGCGGAGAAGCAATCGTGAAAATACAACCCATTTCACGAAAAGCAAATGGCAATCCCGCTTTGAAAGAATTTCGCCTGCTTGAACGCGGTGAACTAACAGAAATCACAGGCATCTCCGCAATCTCCAATTTACCGATGAGTATAGCCCAGCGCCAGCAACAACGTGCTATACGAAGACTTCGAGATATAACGCAGAACGTGAATATCGAATTGTTTGATGCCCCTTCAATTGGGCAAGGAACAGTAGTATTTTTAAAAGCAGTTTTTGAGCATACCGTCGCAGGTTTCTCCGCTTTGGGCGAAAGAGGTAAGCGAGCAGAAAAAGTCGCAGATGAAGCATGTGATGAACTCCGAGAATTTATCAATACAGATTCCGCAATCGAACCACATCTTTCTGACCAACTCGTTCTACTGATGGCGTTAGCGGAAGGACATTCAGCATTTACGACTTCAAAAATTACCAGACATCTTACCACTAATATATGGCTGGTGGAAAACTTTTTGCCGATACGCTTCCATGTTTTGGGACAAGAAGGTAAACCGGGGGAGGTGTCAATCAGGAAGGTAAACCGGGGGAGGTGTCAATCCAGACATGAAATGTGATATGATGCGTTAGTCGGTTAAGCTTCTATTGCATTGTAAAATAAATTGTAACACCCTGTCATTCTGAGCATAGCGAAGAATCTCAGAGATTCTTCACTCCACTTCGTTCCGTTCAGAATGACAGCTTATCGAAACAACTTTTACAGTTCACTATTGTCTTGTGAAATAAATTATGACAGGGTAGCGTCGGTCCCTGACCGACGATTCGGTGTTCAGGGACGACCTCTACCCGTAAGTTATTGTCAAAACAAATCTTTATCAAAACAAATTTTACAGTGCACTATTGCCTTGTGAAATAAATTATGACTTAATTCGCCAAGTGGACTAAATTGATGCACATAAGTTACGAAGTAACAACCCCCTATCCCCGTAGATACCTTCTTTTTCCGACATCATGGGGGTTTTCTTATCACCCCAGGTATCGACGACATCACTCACGCTAAAATCGTGACTGATTAACCCCAACCCTGGTGGGTTGACTATCACCCGCGATTCAATGCGGAACTGTTTTGATACTTGACAGAGAATGAACAAGGCCCTGGCCCCAATCGGTCAGGATTATTTGTTTTACGTTAGCACGGTCAATTTATAGCGCCGTAACGTTCCTTCCTTGATTACCATCCTAACCTCCAAACCATAGCCTCCTATCGGGGCCGCGATAAATGTCATGGGGTGCGTAAATTTTATACACTATATGTATCAACCGTCTTTGGTAATACAACCCCCTAACCCCCTTTGTTAAGGGGGACGACTTTAGCTTCTTAGCCTATGAATTAATTCATAGGCTAAAGTTGATACGCATGGGTGCGTAAATTTTATGCACATTGATTTAAGACAACACGCGCAAACCGCTTGCCATCAGCATTTCTCTTGTTTGGCATGTATATTGCTCTAATATAAAACAGAAAAACCAATAACTCTAATCAAAGAGGAGGTTACGAAAATGTTTGACAAGGTGACCGACCCAGTATGCAAAATGAAGCTAAAAAAGACAGAAGCTACCGCCGTTAGCCATTATGATGGCAAAGATTACTATTTCTGTTCGGAAAACTGCAAAAAGTATTTCGATGAGAATCATGAGAAATACATCAAAACCAAAGAACGTACAACCGATTTGACAACGATATGCCATCACGTAACAGCATCATGCCCTCACTGCAGATTACAGAGTTAATGCGATTGAAATCTCTATGGAATAGTAATTCGTTAATTTGGATCGGCGGCTGTTCGTAGTGGCGATTTAACGACTCCTTCAAAGACCAAAATCGCCACTACAAATTTGAGATGGGTAATTAATTCGACAATGTAGATTTCCTCGTAGCCTATTGTAATTGCTCTGAGTGGCGTCCGCGCCATGATACCGCAGGCGGGGACGCCTGCTAGAGCAGTGTCGGGCTATGACTGGATCTAATCTCTAATTTAACATTGTCAAGTTAATCGGAAGGGGTGATTTAAAATGTTAGACTGCATGCATTCTGACAACATTTCTCATCACCAAAAATTACCAAGGAAACATGTCTGGATAATGCTCATCTGTTGTTTAGTCCCATTGTTTGGAATTGTAGCGCTATCAAGTTTTGGAATTATCGGCAGTTGGGGCTTTTTTGCCCTGATTTTGCTCTGCCCAATTTTGCATCTACTCTTGATGAGAACTATTTATCGGAAAATTGGAGGTGAGAAGAATGAGGACAAATGAGACAAACGTATCAACCGCTTTGACTTTTGATGAGTTTGGAAGCAATACGAAAGAAAGTGTTCCCCAAACCGCAAAGAAAGTGCTCTTGTCCAGTATGATAAAAAAACCGTCGAAACGACTATTGCAAATTGTTCTGGTTACTGCTCTTATTGCATTGATTACCCTATTGCATTACGTTACGAGCGTCGGCAAACCGGTAGAGCACGAATTGTATCGCAAATTCTATTACTTACCCATAATCTTATCGGGTTTGTTCTTTAGCTTGCGCGGCGGGCTTGGGGCGTCTCTTTTGATTTCGTCGCTCTATTTGCCGCATGTAATTCTCCATTGGCAGATGTCGTTAGCTTCTGTGATAGATAGATTTTTGGAAATCGGTTTATTCATTATCTTAGGAACACTTGTTGGAGCGGTTGTTGGTAGAGAACGCAAACAACGTCAAAAGGCTCAACAAGCAGAAAGGTTGGCATTAATCGGTCAGACAGCATCGACAATGGCGCATGAGATTAAAAATCCCCTCACGGTGATTGGCGGCTATGCGCAATTAATCACGCGGGCTTTGGATCAGAATGCCAAATCAAAGATATCACATCAGCTCATTCCCGAAGCCGCGTCCATCATCGTCACTGAGGTAAAACGCCTCGAACATCTGGTACATGGGGCTTTAAGCTATGCTAAACCATCAAATCTGGAAAAAAAGGAACATCATATTATTGACCTGATAAATTCAACACTACAATTAGTCAAACAGCAAGCCGATGAATCAGGTGTAAAAATCGTGCTGGATGCCAATTTAAAACAACAAAGCGTCCTATTGGATGGCGAAAAGATTCAGCAGGTTTTGGTAAATCTGCTGGAAAATAGCCTGGCTTTCACTCCGCAAGATGGGCAAATCACCGTAAAGGCTTTTTCTGACCAAAAATGGGTGACTATTGAAGTAGCAGACACCGGCCCTGGCATATCCGAAGACCTTTTAGATTCTGTTTTCACCCCGTTTGTCAGCGCCAGAAAAGATGGAACGGGATTAGGATTGGCAATCGCTAAACGCATCATTTCAGACCACGGTGGGGAAATCTGGGCGCAAAATCTGGAGCCGGGCGGTGCGTTATTTGGGTTCAAAATTCCTTTAGATTGAAGAAAGAGTGGTGATAAATGATGAAAGAACTCAAAGCCTACATCCGAATTTCTAAAATTGAGGCGGTTATCCATGCTCTCAAGGCAGCAGGAGCCGCAAATATGAGCATCATCCACGTTCAAGCGGTGGGAGGAGAAATGGATGCGAAGGATTTTAAATTGTCTTTGGAACTGGTTTCTAAATATTCGGAGGTAGTGAAATTAGAACTTGTTTGTTCTGATGCTGATGCGCCTAAGTATGTCGAGGCGATAAGGAAAAGCGCCTATACAAGCAGACCCGGTGATGGTATTATCTTTGTCACCAATGTTGAGGACGCCGTTAAAATTCGCACTAGTGAATGCGGAGAGGAAGCTTTGGTGTAATACTCGAACCAACCCTTTCTTGTGCTATTCGCAAGGTGGATGAAGAGAAAAGAAGAGATTTAGGCTGGCGATAAAAATTATGATAATTGTCGCCTCGTAATGAATATCACGATGGGTGGGAGTATTATCCATTGAAATATGGGTACCAGACCAACATTCAAATAGGGAATAACCGGCATCAAGTCTGAATATGCCCAGAGTTCCTTAATGGAAACGTTCTTGATTTCACTGAACACGGTATATGTAACGCCAAAAGCGACAAATAATGATATACTCTTCGCCGTCGGTTTTAGAAACCATCTTCTGTTTCGGCAGATCAGCACAGTCAGATAGTATGAACCCAAACAGATCAAAACATCGCCCAAGGTGCAGTGGAATATAGAATCTGATCGATCGACAAAAAAAGGCGTTTGCAGCACTTCCCACGAAAAATGTAACAGGAAGGAAAAAAAGGCGATATTTAGTTCGGGAAGGCGAATTATTCGCTTGACAATATTTTTCATCTTTTATTTTAGGGCAAAGGATCTTGCACGCGGTATCAGTTGGTGTAAAATTATAGGGTTTTCCCTATTGAAAATTAGGGTTTTCCCTATTGCACAATCGTCTAAAAGATAGTATAATTTTTGTGCTTTTTGATATTATATCATTTTAATAGGTTTAATAAAAATAAAAAAACGATGACAGGAGGTGAAACAAATGAAACCATTTTTGGCAACATTAGCCATGCTACTTCTACTCGTTGCCGCTGTAGACAGCCTCAACGCTCAAGAAATCGACCAAGATACAGAAGCAGAGCCTGCTGCACAACAAATGCCCATGATGCAAGGCATGATGGGTCGCGGTATGATGGGGCAAACGCCTATGATGCAAGGTGGTATGATGGGTGGACAAGGTGGCATGATGCAAGGTGGTATGATGGGAAGCGGAATGATGTGTCCAATGTGCGGCAAAATGATGCAAGGCGGCATGATGCAAGGTATGATGGGTGGACAAGGTGGTATGATGGGAAGAGGCATGATGCAAAGTGGTATGATGAGTATGGATATGCCAAACGCCCAAAAGTTGCTGGCATTAGCGGATGAATTAAAGTTGAAAGATGAGCAGATAAAGTCTCTCAAGACTCTCTCGCTTAACTCTCAAAAGAAATCAATCAGTCAAGGCGCTGACTTGTCCATCGCAAAGCTGGAATTGAATTCCCTTTTGGGACAAGAGGAAATCGACCTTGAACCAGTGCAACAGAAGGTCAAACAGGTAGCTCAGTTAGAAGCAGATTTGAAAATTGCTCATATTAAGGCTTCAATAGAGGCTAAAGAAGTCCTAACAAAGGAACAACAAGTTCTCCTGAAGGAAATTACCAAAAAGAAAGCGACAGCTATGGCAAAGCCTGCTGCACAAACTGGAAAGGCTAAAAAAATGATGCCCCAAGCAACAGAACATGAAATGCATCATTGATAATCTGAAACAATAATAATTGTCGGTTGAGTTTCCAAACTTGACCGACATAACTAATTTTGAAAGGAGTATGAAAAATGTCAGATTACGGTTTCTCAAAAACAATTGATGTGTCTTATGAAGCCGCGGTTGAAAAGGTAACAGCGGCTTTGAAGGAAGAGGGATTTGGAGTTTTAACAACTATCGACGTAAAAGAGACGCTCAAAAAGAAACTCGACGTGGATTTTCGGAAGTATGTGATTTTGGGTGCCTGCAATCCTCCGTTGGCATACAAAACTTTACAAGCGGAGACAGAAATTGGCTTGTTATTGCCTTGTAACGTCATCGTTTACGAAAGTGACGAAGGCAAGTCGGTAGTATCCGCTATTGACCCCCTAATGATGGTTTCGATAATAGATAATCCAGCTTTGGAAGAGATTGCTAAGGAGGTTTCGTCGAAAATGCGCCGTGCTATTGAAAACGTATAGTGAGCGTTTAAAATAATAAAACCTCATGGTTTAGACTATTTTTCTTATTGAGGAGATGATAACTATGATGTGGGATGGTTGGATGCACGGTTATGGAATGTGGGGTGGTATCATGATGCTCGTTTTTTGGGGGGCAGTTATCGTTGGGATAGTTTTTCTGGTCAAGTGGATAGTGAACCAAAGTCGGACAAACCAAAGGAAAGATGAAAGTCCCTTGGAAATCTTAAAGCGAAGATACGCCGCGGGCGAAATTACCAAGGAAGAGTTTGAAGAAAAAAAGAGAGATTTGGGATTGGGATAAAATCTGACGGAGGTGAAAAGATTATGAATCGACGCAAATTTATTCAAACAGGGCTAAGTGGCCTGGCGACAATGACGGCTGGCGGATTGCTTTTAGGCGGCGTTGTTGATGGCAGAAAAATGTCCGTGGCTACGGAGGGTGTTGCCTTCGCCGAAAGCAAAGGGACTGCAGAGGGGATTCGAGAGTTTAACTTGAAGGCTGAAATAGCGGAAATTGATATCGGCGCTGAGAATACATTTAAGGCATGGACATATAACCAAAAATCGCCAGGACCGGAGATTCGCGTAAAAGAGGGTGAGATTCTTCGAGTCGTCTTGGAAAACAACTTGCCCGAACCGACAACGATACACTGGCATGGACTTCCAGTACCAAACGCTATGGATGGTGTGCCAGACATGACGCAAAAACCTATCCAGCCTGGGGAAACCTTTGTGTATGAATTTATCGCGCAACCCTCTGGAAGTTATCTGTATCATTCCCATGTCGGATATCAACTTGACCAGGGTCTGTACGGCGCAATTATAGTTGAGCCTCGTCAGGAGTCACTCGCTTATGACAAAGAATATACCCTTATTCTGAGTGATTGGGTTACTGTCGATGGCGGCGGCCCTGAAGCTGCTAAAGCCGGGCGCACGCGCGGCGGAATGGGCATGATGGGACGCGGTATGGGCATGATGGGACGAAGAATGCGCGGTATGATGGGCAGACAGATGATGGGCCGACAAGTGACAGACGATATGCCGCTTTTGGAACCGGATTACGACGCTTACACCGTTAACGGAAAGCTGAATCGAGCCAATGAACCGTTTATGGTCAAAAAAGGTGATAAAGTGCGGTTGCGAATTATGAATCCCGCCTCCGCGACGATTTTCACCCTGCGATTGTCTGGACATCCGCTACTGATAACCCATGCCGACGGACGCCCGGTAGAACCTTTGGAAGTAGACGCCCTACGTGTTGGAATGGGCGAACGATACGATGTCTTATTCACCGCAAACAACCCCGGTCGCTGGTCACTGTATACTTTGAAAGATGGAACTCCCTCGGGTGGATATCGACTGGCAACGATACTTTACGAAGGCATCCAAGAAACTTCCTATTCGATCGATTCTCTTCTAAGCCGGTTCGAGCTCAACTACTATTCCGATTTAGAAGGCATTCCGGAGGAAACAGTGCCGCAAGTGAATGGCGCAATTGATAGACAATTCAATCTGACGCTTTCCGGCGGGATGATGGCCTCGCCCTATTGGACTATCAACGGACGCGTCTGGCCGGACTCTGAAGACCTGATGGTTTATGAAGGTGAACGGATTCGGATTAATTACTTCAATCACAGCATGATGCCCCACCCGATGCACTTACACGGACATTTTTTTGAAATAGTCCAAAGTGGTAAAAGTGGGAAGCGATTACATAAGGATACGCTCATCATCGAGCCACGCATGGGCAGAGGCGCAATAGAATTTGTCGCTGACAATCCGGGAGATTGGTTTCATCACTGCCATAATCTATATCACTTGATGGGTGGGATGGCGAATGTAGTAAAGTATGGATAATAGAATGGAAGAGGCTTTTACAATCTTCGCTTTATTGGGAGCGAAGGCGTCAAATCTCAAATCGAGAAGGAGGTGAAAGAAGATGAAAGATCAAAAATGGGCAGGAGGATTAACATTGATAGCGGTCCTAGTCGCTCTTCTAATTTCGGCATCCCCTGCTATGGCAAAATTTGTTCACGGAATTGTCATAAACGTGGACAGTGAAGATTACTATATGGCCGGGGCACCGGATGGGCCAAACGGTGAAACTGATATTCCAGGTCACTACTGGGTGCAGGCTGGCCCAAAGCAGTTGGTGGGCAAGCATTATAACACCGGGCCTTTCGGAGCGCCGAGTTGGTGGGCGACCAAAGATGAAGATGGTGAGCTACTCTACATCGTACATGGTATCATTGATACCTGGTCAGGAGAGAAGGCGGAACAGTATGCTTCCAAAGGATACGTCCACTATCATGAGATAGTCAGAGTTTCGGATGGCGAACTGCATCCGACCAAAATTGTCTGGCTCCGGCACACTGCCAGAACGAGTTTCACGTTTGATGGTGGACCTCATCCTCCGGAAGTGCCTCGCGAGGTAACACCAGGAGTTGACCACGAGTTCCTCCCGAATTGGGAAACGCCTTATTCCCCTGAATAAGAGGAATAAGATTACAAGTATTAAACGTAGATGCCGACGGCCTGGTCAGTGGGCCGAGGCTGTCGGCAGTGACTTTGCATTGTCTCAATTATGCGCCGCAATTTTAGTCTGGGAATCAATTTACCGGCTAAAAACTCAAGTTGGAAAATGTCGTAATCTATAACACTTGATAGTGAAGTATATAAACCTTCACACCCTGAACTTATACCTTTCTGTTTGATTAAAGAAAGATAGGGAGGGATATGGGACCTTTACTAAGCACGATATTAAGCAGTCTCTTTCTCATTTTGGGAGCAGTTGCTATTTATACCGTGATGTCGGTTCAAGGGGCGCGTACCGTCTCCAACCCCAAGCTTTATTTAATGATTCATCGGATTGTGGGATGGCTTTTCGTCGTTTTGTTCATAGTTCTTTTTGTGTTCATGTTGCAAAGGGTGGTGAATTACTGGGAGGAATCTTCACCTCGCATAAATTTTCACGTGACACTGGCTGTGTCCTTAGTTTTCCTGCTGGCAGTAAAGATTTTGATACCTCGATTTTTCCCCAAGTTGGGTCGAAACCTTTTCTTTTTGGGAATTGGAGTATATCTGATATCTTTTACTTTAGTAGGTATTACTGGGGGATACTATCTTATTCGGAAGCTTGAGAGCGCACCCTACATTTCTCATGCCAAGTTGGATTCCCATATATTAGATGAGAAATTAGGTAAGGAGCTATTCATCAACCAGTGTTCGACTTGTCATGTCCTCGAAAACATCATGAAGCCAAGAAGCGCCGAAGCATGGGAAAAAGTGGTTAACGACATGGTAGTGTTGGCTGAACCCAGAATCACTAGAGATGAGGGCGGTCAGATACTTCATTATCTGACTGTAACTCACTTACCGAAACCCTTAACAGAACCTGAAGAAGCTTCACTGATGCAGAAACACTGTCTCCCCTGCCATGATGCCACTGAGATTTTCGCCAAACGATATAACCGCACTGGCTGGACGGAGATTGTCAAACAAATGACCCAGTATGATTCAGAGATAGTGCCAGCAGAGATGATTGATGAGATGGTAGATTTTCTGTTGAAAAATCAGCAAAACGAATAAGTGATAGTTTGAATGCAGACTGCGCTCAAACAAAGCCTTGAGCGTAGTTAAACCCGCCTAGTTTAAGTTGGAAAACATTAGAGTAAGGAGAAAACGATATGTCAAAGAGATGGTGTCTACTGTTGAGCGTTGCAACGGTATTTCTGTTAATAGGATTGGTACAATTAAGTCGTGCCACATCCCAATGGAGTCGGAAGTATGAAGTGGGCTGCACCATGTGCCACACTTCATTTCCTAAGCTGAACCAATATGGGGAACAATTCATGCGCAATGGATACCAAGTGCCTGGTTCGGAAGATGGCGATGAAGAAAAAAATGTGTTATCAGATAATCTTGTGATAGATGAGCTCGGAAATTTTTTTGGAGTACGCCTAAACTTTACCCCAGTGGAATTCAAAACTAACCATCTAGAGAAAAATGGTGAAAAGACAACTAGCTTCAGAATAGGAAAGCCTAACTGGATCCAGTTTTTTACCGCCGGAAGTATCTACAAAAATGTTTCAATCTTTATTGAAACACCAATAGAAACCGAGTCGAAGAAGGCTTACAGTAAATGGTTTCGATTAGGATTTCACAACCTTTTAGGTACATCACTTCTCAACGCTAGAGTAGGTAACACAAGCCCATTGGAGTGGACTGCCGCTTCGGGTCGTCTGCGCATGATTCCTCCTCTAAAGCTGCAGATTTTATCTGGGGTTAAATCGTCCGGCGGCAAAGGTGAGGATTCGATTCCGTTAGCTCCAGCTACACCAGCAATTACGCTATATGGGTATCAAGGACCTGTGCTTTACGAAGTTGGCATAGGTAGCGGCGCCATACTGACAGACCCCAATAATCACAAGAATTACTGGGGCACATTAAGACTGGAAACAGACAACGGAAGCGCAGTATCATTTCACATCACTCGTGGCTATGATACCGCTGACACTGCTACTGACCAGAAAGTAAATAATTTCATTCGTCTCAACCCAGCTATAATCGTTAGATGGAAGGAACTGGAATTTATGACCACCGTTATCTATGGAGAAGATGACAACTGGACTTTGGTAAAGACCAATCCCAAAAAGAATAGTTTTTGGGGCGAATCGTTGCACTTGGGATATATTTTCAGTCCCAAATGGTATGGTATCCTTCAATATGATCGAGTTGATTCCGACGATGATGCGACGCTTAATTATAGTGCCATCTCATCTTCAATCTGGTATCACACTCGCCAGAATATGAAATTGGGTCTCACTGCTCAACAAGATCTAGAATCGGACAGTGACAAGCAAAAAAGTGCTTATATGGTGACCATCCGTACCATGTTCTAAAGTCAGAGTGATACGCAGAAAGCCCAAATCGAAGGAGGTGAAAAAATGAAAGTCGTTAAATTTGGATTACTATCTCTGATAGTAATCGTGTTATCGGCATGCGGCGCTCCAAAAATGCCAATAGAGGTCGAATCTGAAAGTGAAGCGCTGTTTAGTGTGCTTAAAACGGTTGACCCAAGCAAGCACGAGCATATTGAATCAGTGAGGGTGTACCTAAACGGTTATATTTGCCCTACTTGCATCGCGCCGATAAAGAGGACCCTTGAAATGGAAGAAGGCGTCAAAATCGTTGCTGAACATCCAGAAATTGGGATGATTGAAATAATTACTGAAGGGGATAAATTTATCGATCTGCGGAATATTAGGGAACGTGTAAATGGCACGCGCGTATTAACCGTCCGCAAGATGGAAGTCGTTGCTGCAGGCAGAGTAGTTAAATTGACTCAGCAATATCATTCCAATACGCCCCATGCCCACTTCCACGACTGGTATCGGTTGATAGTGGATAAGGACGACCCTGACCATGCTTTTGTCCTTACGGAAGGTAAAAAGCTTGAAGAACTCAAAGCGTCAGGCTATGAACGCATTGTCGCTATCGGCACAGTGACGTCCTTCTTTGATTCTTTTCCCATTTTATCCATAACGGAATTCATGGAATTAAAGGAACCTTAACGAAAATGCTTTTTCGGTTCCGTTGATGTTATTACTATGGGCTGAGGGCACTAAAATCCTTAGCCCATAGAAAACAAGGATTGGCAAATAAAAAATGAGCAGCGGAATTTTACGATAAGATTATCCTAAATTTAGGAAATATAAAAATGCATCATGAATCAAAACCGACAAATTCACACCACCAAGACCATGAACATATGCAACATGCACATGAGAGTGAGGATAAGGTAGGAAAGCAAGGTTTAGAAGAGAAGCAAGAACAACACGAGCATCACAGCGAACATGAACATCATGACCACACTGCTCATCACAGAATGATGATAGCAGGTTTCCGCAAAAGATTCTTCGTCTCACTTATTCTCACACTGCCTATATTAGCCCTCTCACCCATGATACAAGGTTGGTTGAACTTAAATTTCCGTTTTCCCGGCAGCAATTACCTTTTATTTGCATTGGCGTCCTTTGTATTTTTTTACGGCGGTTGGCCATTTTTGAAAGGGCTTTTTGATGAATTAAAAGATAAATCCCCAGGAATGATGACCTTAATCGCTATGGCAATATCAGTTGCTTATTTTTACAGCACTGCTGTAGTTTTCGGTCTGGAGGGCAAATTCTTTTTTTGGGAATTGGTAACCCTGATTGATATTATGCTTTTAGGGCATTGGATAGAAATGAAATCCGTGTTGGGCGCTTCCAGAGCTCTTGAAGAATTGGCTCAACTCATGCCCGATGAAGCCCATCTTATTCGAAATGGCGATGTTGTTGATGTAAAGATTAGCGAGCTTAAAAAGGGCGATAGAGTATTGATAAAACCGGGGGAAAAGGTACCTTCCGACGGCATTGTTGTAAAAGGGAACAGCTATATTGACGAATCAATGCTTACCGGGGAATCTAAACCGGTTGAAAAAAAAGATGGGGATGAGCTAATCGGTGGTTCAATTAATGGGGAAGGTTCGCTTGAGATTCAAATAGAAAATACAGGGGAGGATTCATATCTATCAAAAGTTATTAATCTGGTTAGGGAAGCACAGGAGTCAAAATCGAAAACTCAGCGATTGGCAGATAAAGCGGCTTTCTGGCTTACAATTATTGCTTTAACAGCGGGGTTTGCAACTCTTTTTTGGTGGTTACTCTATGGCAAAGATTTTGCGTTTTCCATAGAGAGGATGGCTACCGTTATGGTCATAGCCTGCCCTCATGCACTTGGTCTGGCAATACCGCTGGTAGTCGCTGTTTCTACCGCTTTATCAGCGAAAAACGGTTTGCTTATCAGAAATAGAACAGCCTTTGAGAATGCCCGAAAAATCAGCACCATTGTTTTTGATAAAACCGGAACCCTTACCGAAGGGAAATTCGGCGTTAGTTCTATTCAAACCCTGAACGAGCAATTTGACGAGAAAAGGATTATCCAATTAGCCGCTTCCTTAGAAAAAAATTCTGAACATCCGATAGCAACAGGTATTCTTGATAAAGCAGAAGAATTTGAGGTAGAATCCTTAGAAGTTTTAGATTTTCAAGCCATTAAAGGCAAAGGTGTACAGGGAATTATTGAGGGGAAATCAATCAAAGTAGTCAGTCCAGGTTATTTGAGGGAAAATGAAATTAAGACGACTGAAACCCTGGACATTGATGAAGTAGCTACCGTCGTTTTTTTGCTTGTAGAAGAAGAATTAGCTGGAGCTATCAGCCTGGCTGATAAGATTCGAGAAGAATCGTATGACGCTATAGAACGATTAAAAAGAGCGGACATCAAATGCTGGATGCTGACCGGCGATAACGAAAAAATAGCCGCAAAAGTTTCTGGCGAACTCAAATTGGACGGCTATTTTGCCGAAGTTTTGCCCCATGAAAAACAGGAGAATATTAAGGACCTTCAATCCAAAGGCGAATTTGTCGCTATGACGGGAGATGGTGTCAATGATGCTCCCGCCTTGGCACAGGCTGATGTCGGAATTGCAATCGGTTCCGGTACTGATGTTGCCGCTGAAACAGCCGATATTATTCTGGTGAATAGCAATCCGGCTGATGTTACTTCACTTATTCTTTTTGGGAAAGCTACCTATAAAAAGATGATTCAAAATCTGCTGTGGGCGACAGGTTATAACTTTTTTGCCATCCCGTTGGCTGCAGGGGTTTTGTATGGCGCAGGAATAATAATCTCTCCGGCAATCGGCGCTATTTTGATGTCTTTGAGCACCGTAATCGTAGCCATAAATGCCAAAATGTTAAGGATTGAGAAAGAGATTTAAGGCAATACCTTAATGTTTGAGGAACCAAAATTGAGTAAAGATATTATGGGCAATGAAGCTGCTATCCGGCTTGGCTTTTTCTTCGGTGTCCTTGTCTTAATTGCTCTTTGGGAATTATTAGCGCCGCGCCGAGCTCTGACTACCTCAAAAACCGTGCGTTGGTTCAGCAATTTGGGTATTGTCTTCATCGATACCGCGGTGGTGCGTTTAGTATTTCCTATCATGGCTGTGGGCATGGCTAATCTGGGACAGCAGCACGGCTGGGGACTGTTGAACAATTTTGACGTACCCTACTGGCTGGCGGTAGTTGTGGGAGTCGTAGTATTGGACCTTGCCATCTATCTGCAGCATTTGATGTTTCATGCGGTCCCGGTCTTATGGCGTTTACACCTGATGCACCATGCCGACCTGGATTTTGACGTAACCACCGGCTTGCGTTTCCATCCCATCGAAATACTCCTATCTATGGGTATTAAGGTGACGGTAGTAGTAGCGCTCGGCCCTCCCGCCCTGGCAGTATTGATTTTCGAGGTGCTGCTGAATGCCACAGCCATGTTCAATCACGGCAATATTCGTATTTCTTTGGGCATTGACAGATGGCTGCGGTTCTTGGTGGTGACGCCGGACATGCACCGAGTGCATCATTCCGTGCTGCCGAGTGAGGGCAACAACAATTTTGGTTTTAATCTACCCTGGTGGGACCGATTACTGGGTACCTATCGCGGCCAGCCTGCCGCAGGACATGAAGGCATGACCATCGGGCTGAGTCAATTTCGGGATGCCAAGCGTCTAACCTTACCGTGGATGTTGGCTTTGCCGTTCATTGGGAAATTGGGTAAGCATCCCATAAACCGTCGTAGGTGAGGCAGAAGAAGGCTGTTAAGTAAACGGTAAATTTTGAAAGGAGGAAAAATCATGGATAGAAGAACCTTTGTTAAAACAGGCGCTACGCTTTCGGCAGCGGCGGCGCTATTTCCAACTTCTCTGTTAGCAGAAGCAGCAATAAAGACAAACAGTGAAAAATTCCCAAAGCCTTTAGTTCCCAAGATGAATGGGGATGTCAAAGAATTTGAACTATTTATTGACATCCATCAGCAAGAGCTGGCACCGGGGATGAAGATCCACACCCTGGCATTCAACAATCAGGTTCCCGGCCCTGAAATTCGAGTCAACAGAGGCGACCAAGTTCGGGTCATTTTCAAGAACAAAACGGAACTAAACCATACCATTCATTGGCATGGATTGTACGTCCCATGGCGTATGGATGGTGTGCCTTATGTCACTCAGATGCCAGTTATGCCCGGTCAAGAATTTATCTATGAATTTGTCGCCGAGCCTTATGGCACGCACTTCTACCACTGTCATTGGGGAACGTTGCTGCACATGCAATCCGGGATGTATGGTAGTTTCATCATTGAAGACCCCGGTGACCCGATTAAGAAGCAGTTTCCTTACGAACGGGAATACACCCTGGTTTATTCCGCCCATGATGTCAATTTCATCCGAGACGAATTGAACGTCATGCTCGAACGGATGAAAGAGAGAATGTATCTGATGAAAAAAGGGCGCTTCGACAAAGAGAGGTTTGCTCTTTTTGATTCTAAAGAAGAATTTGAGGAAGCTGTAGGCAACGGCTATCAACCCCCATATCTCACCAATAGAAGGGCGCCTTCCGAATTGCCAGAGCCTAACTGGTTCACTGTGAATGGGAAATCTTACCCATGGACGCCTAATCTTTATATCAACAAAGAGGAAAACATCCGTGTCAGACTAATTAATGCGGGTAGCGAAGCCCATTCCTTGCATTTACATGGACACGATTTCTGGCAAGTTTGTGATGACGGGCTACCGATTCCACAGCCATGGCAAATGAATACGCTGCTGCTAAGTCCAGGGAAAACATTTGACATCATTATTGAGGGCAAGAACCGTGGCATCTGGACCTTTCACGACCACGATACCCGACGGGTGACAAATAATGGGTTGTATCCAGGCGGCAATCTCTTGGCGTTGGTCTATGAAGACCTACCCATGGAGGAAAGGATGGTCGGTCAAATGGCTGGCATGAAAATGGATATGAAGGACATGAAAATGAATATGCTGCCAAAAGTCGCTCTTGATGAATAGACTGAGACTCAAGAAGGAGGGAAAGCATGTTCCATAAACTCGTATACTTAACCTTAATTGTAACTGTTCTTGGAAGTAATAGTCTGAGTTTTAGCCAGGTAAGTCCAGAAATTCAACTTGGCGCTAGAGGGGCCATGTCTTTTAACGGCGAATTCACTTCCGAAGATAATACTTCAGAACTCAATGATTTTTCCGATACTGGTCTACTACTCGGATTTCGACAGAAACTATACAGTAATCTTCGTGGTCAGATGGTCATCGGCTTCCAGTTTCCCGATGCCGATTCGGAACTGGGGCAAATATTCTTCAACCACATATTTTTGCAGATTGAGGACCAGTCAAACAGCTTGAAAATGGGACAATCCCGATTGAGAAATTCCCTCATAGAATTTCCCACCTTGCGGGATGACGATGCTCTGAATTTTACCGATGTACTGAATCCCTTTTCCTCGGGTGAGAATTCTGAGGATAGCCAATATGGGAAAGTTTTAGAAGTCTCTAAGCTATTTGGTCAGCGATATTGGTTGAACCTTCACGGTGAACATTTCACCGAAACCCCTGAATCACCAGCCACTTCAGAGACGGACTTTAGCCTCAACGCAGTCGGATTGTCGTTCGAATACCGCGTGCCTGAAACACAGAGATGGAACAGAGGAATTGTAGACCAAATCGGAATTGGCTTTTTAAGTTTTCTAACTGACCGACCGGGATATGATAGTGAAATTGATAAAGCTTTGAAAAATATTATCTTCTCTACGATATTAAATATTTACCCCGACCCGGTTCACTTTTTGGATGTGCGACATCAGACCATTTATAATCTTGGGTTTGATGAAATAGAGCAGGTAAGCGAATACCCTGGTCTGACCAGAGCAAATTCTTTCGCAACTTTCACCTCATTACGATATCTGTATCGCCGATTAGAACGACCAATGGCGCAATTGTCCGCATCTTTTGGCTATAAAGTTTTCCCGAATCTGTCAAACTCCACCAATCAACTGCAGTTTGTTGCTAATGGTTTCTACCGTATAGGGGAAAATTTTGATGTCGGTTTGCAGTTTCAATATCAACATTCCAATGGCGACTTAGAAAAGCTTTTCTTAGAGAATGAAAGTCGCATTCAATTGGGCTTAACATATTCCGTTGAGCAGTCGTGGAACGAACAATTCGACGACCGGGACTCACTGTTGAACCTGGAACACGGTTATATTCCATAAAATAGATTTGCTATAACATCTGGGTAAATTTTAGACTTTACCCCAAAACGAGAATGGAGGCGCGTAAAATGAAAACGTTTGTCACAATCTTAGTCACAATGCTTCTAGTTGTTGTTTTCTTAGGCATAGTTACCACCCAAGAAGCGGAACAATTAGAAGAGCAACCGATACAGATGTCAATGATGCAAATGATGATGGGTAGAATGTTTACTCACCAGATGTTGCTGCCCTTAGCAGATGAACTTAGACTCAACAAAGAACAAGTAACATCCATCCAAAAGATAGCGCTTGACCTTCAAAAGGAAATCATCCGCAAAAACGCCGAACTTTCCATCGCAGAGATTGAATTGAATGCGCTGCTAAGTCAGGATAAAATCGACCTAAAACAAACTCGGGAAAAAATACAGCAGCTCGCAACTTTGTCAGGTGAATTGCGAATTGCCCAGATTAAGGCTTTCATTGAGGCGAAAGAAGTCTTAACAGACGAACAACGCGGATTGCTGTTCACCTGGATGTCCCAGTATGAACGCCATGACATGGTAAGGGAAATATATGAGAAACGTTTGTATACCAATAACGGTGAACGGATATACTACACTGCCACCAATGATTCTGATCAAAAGATACCTTTTGGCGACGGTCCACCGTGGTTTCGTATGATAGGCGGAAGTTGCGTAAACTGTCATGGCGCCGACGGTAAAGGTGGCATTCCTGTAATGATGACTTCAGTAGTCGCGCCAGGTATCACATATCAATCTTTGACTGGTGGCGACCATGCGCATCATGGACATGAACATGAAGCCGGTACAACATATACCGATGAATTGATTAAACGGGCTATCACCGACGGCATTAGTGCATCAGGTTATCCGTTAATCAAAGCCATGCCACGTTGGAAAATGTCAGAAAAAGACCAAAACGACCTTTTGGAATATCTGAAAATTTTAGACGACTAATTAAATTAATCTGTATCAGTGTTACCCGACTTTGCCCATTTAAACTGTCGCAGAGTTTTTAATGGCAGAGAACCTTGCTCAAAGCAAGGCGTCCAGGCTTATACTGAGTGTAACGAAGTGCTGTCCGACTTGCAGTTGGGAAAAGCCAAACTAAATCTTAAATTATGGGTCAATCTACCAAAGTCAAGTTATTTTATCAATACATATTTACTATTGTCCATTCCAAATTTCCCTCCTCAATTCAGAATCTCAAAGGTTCAGACGCTCAGAAGTGGCCTTTTGCCACGGCTTTGCCAATGCTCAGTGACAAAGGCCGCCTCTGAATCACCCCCAAATTGCCATTTCGAATGAATTTACCTCCTTGACCTTTTGGAGAAAAAAGGGTATATTTTTGCTATAGTTTACAAATCAAAAAGGTAACATGGAGGAAATCACTATGACAGAACAAATTCCTAGACCTGAACACCCGCGTCCCGATTTTCAACGCGACAATTGGTTGAATTTAAACGGCAAATGGGGGTTCGATTTTGACCACGATTCAGTCGGGGAAGATGAGAAGTGGTATTCTAAAGGCGAAGCGGTTCACGAAGTAACCGCGCGAAGCCATAATTACAGCAAGCACATTATTGTTCCATTTCCATGGGAAAGCGAACTCTCAGAGGTGAACGACACCGAATACAAAGGCGTTGCCTGGTATCAGAGAACAATTTCTGTGCCAAAAGAAGGGAACACGGATTTGCGAAGCAAAGACGTGAATTGGTCGGACAAAAGGATAGTTTTGAAATTTGGAGCGGTCGATTGGGAAGCAAAAGTATGGGTCAATGGTAACTTCGTCGGACATCATGAAGGTGGCTATTCCGCTTTTGAGTTCGATATCACAGATTTCATGAGGTTTGACGGCGAAGATATTCTTACCATCAGGGCGTATGATGTTACACATCCTGAAATTCCGTCGGGCAAGCAAACGGGCTGGTACACACCGACCAGCGGTATCTGGCAGACGGTATATCTGGAGGCGCGTGAGGATACTTACGTTGAGCGTGTTCACATTACGCCTGATTTGACGAATTCATCGGCTCATTTTCAACTCGACCTTTTTGCGCGTGAAGCTGGAAGTTATGACTTACTCATTGAATCTGACAGTGCTTTTTCCCTGAATACTTCCGTTCAACTGCAACCCGGCAGCAATCGTATCAATGTTCCCGTTGAGATTCCCGACCCCAAACTCTGGAGTCCGGACCAACCGCATCTGTACAACGTCACCGTGATGCTTTTGCAAAACGACAAGACCCTGGACAAAATAAAGACCTATTTCGGCATGCGCGAGGTGAGCCGCGGTAGATACGGCGATAATCCTTACGAATATATTCTGCTCAACGGCAAACCAATATATCTGATGGGCGCACTGAACCAATCCTTCAATCCGCAGGGCATCTACACATATCCGTCGGATGAATATATCAAAAATGATATGCTGAAGACGAAAGAGTTTGGATTTAATTTCCTACGAATTCACATTAAAGTTGATGAACCGCGATATCTCTACTGGGCAGATGTTGTAGGCGTGATGCTGATGTGCGATATTCCGAATTTCACGCACTATACGGAACAATCCAAACGCAATTGGGAGATGACGTTACGCGATGCCATTGACCGCGATTTTAATCATCCAGCGATAATTTCATGGTGCGATTTTAACGAGACGTGGGGCATCGGTCATGGAGGTTATACCGAAGAACATCAGGCGTGGGTCGAACAGATGTATCATTTGACAAAGGAACTTGACTCAACGCGGTTGGTTGAGGAGAATTCTCCGTGTCGATATGACCACGTCGCTACCGATATCAACAGTTGGCATTTTTACATAGACGATTACGAAAAGACCAAATCGCATATTGAGAACGTCGTCGAAAATACTTATCCTGGCTCATCATTCAATTATGTCGAAGGACGTTCTCAAGGCACAGAACCGCTGATAAATAGCGAATATGGAGCAGTATCAGCCGGCGGAGGTGACCGAGATATTTCGTGGGGTTTCAAATACCAGACGAATCTGATGCGCCGACATGAAAAAATTGTCGGATATATCTATACTGAATTGATGGATATCGAGTGGGAACATAACGGATTTATGAACTATGACCGCAGTGTCAAAGAATTCGGATACGACGAAATGTCGCCCTTTCCTTCGGAAACCCCGACTCCCCCACCCGAAAGAATGTCGCCCGGCTTCAGTTATCGTGACTTGAATAATCTCGATTTTCTGGTGATTGATGCTCCGCCATGTCCTCGCTATCAGCCCGGCGAGAGTGTTAAAATTCCGGTATACGTGAGCCATTTCTCAGAGAAACAGGCAGGAAAATTAACGTTGAAATGGCGTTTGGATGCCGTGGCTGTATATGGCGAGTCGAGAACTCGATTATACGGAGAATCACCGGCAAACTGGATACAATACCGAGTTTCGCAACTTCCGAATATAGCATTCATATTGCCAGAGGAACCGTTTCTCGGTACTTTGACCGCGTGGTTGGAAGATGAAGATGGACAACGGTTAGCGGCGAATTACATCAATCTTGATGTCTGCTCTCAAAAAATGCCCAGAGCTGAAATCATTGACGCGCAAACCTGTGTTCTCCGATTTAGGGCAAACGAATTTCAAAGTAAGACATGGGAAAAAGTCGAGCCTGTCCACGAGGATAAAGTTTACGGTTATGGAGCCGGACAGGTTGAATATCACCTGGCGATTCCAGATGGCATTGATGTTTCCGAAATTAGAAGCCTGGACCTCACCATCGAAATGGCGGCGAAAGCCAATGACGAAAAGATCGATTGGCCAAGCCGACGCAAACCTGTTGATTATCCACAAACGGATGATAGAAAATATCCGACGGACGTAACGGTGAGCGTCAACGGCGTCGAAGTCGAAACCATTACGCTACCCGATGACCCGGCGAATTCATGTGGAGTGCTATCGCATAACGCGGCTTTTCATCACGGTTCACATGGCTACTTAACCACAATCCACGTTGATTTTGTGGGAAGAGGCGTCATCCGAGATATCCTCACAGCGGATAGAAAACTCGTTGTGCAATTTGCCGTGAAGCCCGATGCTCAAAATAAGGGTGGATTAGCGATTTTCGGCGCACGGCTCGGCAGATACCCACTTGATCCGACAATTCGATTATACGCACGAGGGAATATCGGTTTGAAACAAGGCTGGTATTATTCGGAATCTATTGCGGTGTAATTTTAATAAGAAACCGAGTTTTTGAGAAAAACTCGGTTTCTATCTGCATTTTGATAGAATGTAGCATAAAATTCATAGGAGAAGTAAATGAATCGATTCTACACGATAATCATCAGCATATTCGCGTTGTTTATGGCACTTGGAGAAGCGAAAACGTCAGCCGTAGATTCCGTTGAATTGGCAAAAGAAGTTACGATTTATCGAGATACCTACGGCGTGCCGCATGTCTTTGGACCAACTGATGAATCCGTCGCCTTTGGTTTGGGCTATGCTCAAGCGGAGGATAACTTGCCGCGCCTCCACCAAAGCTTGATGGAGTCTCTAGGTAGAGTAGCAGAACTTGAAGGAAGCAAGGAAAACATCAATAGGGATTATCGCGTCAGATTATTGAAAATTCCACAATTCGCTTGGGAAAATTACGATAGGATTCCCTCAAAATTCCAAGCTGTTCTAAAAGCCTTTTGTCAGGGCATAAATTTCTATATGCAGAAGCATCCCGACAAAGTTCCACAAGGCATGACCCAAGTTAAGCCGCAGGAAATCATATCGCTGGCGCGTTACATCATCATCGGAAATTTCGTATTACCCTGGAGAACAATGAGTGAGATGATACGATTACACGAGCCTAAAGGTTCTAATATGTGGGCTATCGGTCCGAAAAAATCCGCTAACGGTAATGCCATGCTGTTTGTGAATCCTCATCTTCCCTGGGATGGTTTGGTGCAATGGTATGAAGCCCACTTACACAGCGAAGAGGGCTGGAATATGATAGGTGGAACGTTTTTCGGCTCACCGATCATTTTCCTGGGACATAATGAAACATTAGGCTGGTCGCACACGGTCAATAGTCCAGATACATGGGACATCTACGCGGTAGAGCTAAATCCCGAAAATCCA
>JACKQG010002612.1_pt1 | contig 23265 bp, 10 predicted proteins | sample 8237621 | NCBI WGS metagenome assembly JACKQG01 (sample SAMN15677084, study PRJNA649215) | marine metagenome | biome: marine; feature: Black Sea; material: saline water; isolation source: suspended particulate matter (SPM) from the Black Sea western gyre | collected 2013-06-09/2013-06-10 | depth... | reverse complement strand
CACCCCATTCAGCACCTAAATAACCTCCAGACGCATCAGAAATAGCAGTATTACCTGCTGAACCGGTATCTTCACCAAAACAAATATCGCTATCATTAAAATCGGTAAAGGTTACCTGTGTAAGCAGTACATTTGAACCAGCAGGAATTGTATCACCCGTTAATGAAAATCCTAATACAGTAGTAGCAGAAGTACTTGCTGTTAACCCAGGTGGAGCAGTTGCGTCGGTAATAGTAATTCCCAATAATTCAAATTGAAATCCACCTATTTCTCCATTAAAATAATTACCATTAATTTCCACACAGGCATCACTATTTATTGTAGTATCAAACATCCAAGTTGCATCTACAACACCATTATTATTTACTGAACCATATAGTTCACATTGGCTTTTTTGCTGATAAGTTGCATCAGTACAATAACTACAGCCTGCAGTATTTGTCATATAAATGTCTAAGGTACCAGCAGTTAAATTTACATTTTTTATCTCAAGTGATACTTCTGAGAAGCCTATTGTAATGAACAATATTGTAATAATTCCACTAATAGCAGTATTTTTTCCTAACATAGTATATCTCCGTATTTATTTTGGTTTGCTACTTATTAACTTGTGCACATGCGGGTTGCTGTGCAAATTTGTCTTAATGAACAGTATGAAAATTACACCATTTATAAAATAAAGGAAGAAGTATTTTTTAACAGTAGAGCCATGGTCTCCTCCCAAGAGGTGACTATTTTAAACACCGATTGTTGCAGTCCTAATTAAATTTATATTTTATCAAGTGCCTGATTTAAATCTGCAATTATATCTTCTTGATCTTCAATGCCCACCGAAAGGCGAACCAAGCCATCTGTAAGTCCCCGAGCCAATCTCTCATCTTTCGGTACATCGGCATGGGTCATGGTGGCAGGATGGGTGATCATTGTTTCCACTGCACCAAGACTTTCAGCCAGTGAGCATAATTCTAATCCATTCATAAGTGCAATACCAGCAGGAATACCCCCTTTCAATTCCATTGAAATCATTCCACTGAATCCATCCATTTGATCTTTGGCAATCTCATATTGGGGATGTGAGGGCAAACCGGGATAGGTTACTCTTTCAACTTTAGAATGAGCTTCTAAATATTCTGCAATTATTTGTGCATTTTCACAATGACGGGTCATCCTCAAAGATAAAGTTTTAATTCCCAACAAGGTGAGCCAGCAGTCAAAGGGAGACGGTACTGCCCCAACTGTTTTCTGGATAAATTTAAATTTTTCACCCAACTCCTCATCATTTGTAATTAAAATCCCACCAATAATCTGATTATGACCACTCAAATATTTAGTAGTACTATGCATGGTAATATCTGCACCAAAATCCAAGGGTCGTAATAATGCTGGGGTAGAAAAGGTAGAATCCACTCCATATAAAATGCCATGTTTTTTAGCAATTTTTCCAACTGCATCCAAATCGGTAACTTTCAATAGTGGATTTGTTGGGGTTTCTATCCAAATCAGTTTTGTATTATCCTGAATAGCATCTTCTACTTCTTGGGGATTGGATGAATTTACATAAGTAAATGATAAATTATAATTCACCAAGAGATTATTATATAATCGAGATACCCCCCCATACACATCATCGGAGCAGACAATATGGTCACCTGCATTAAATAATTTCATTATGGAATCAACTGCTGCCATTCCGGAGGAAAAACATATTCCATATTTACCCCCATCTAAAGCTGCAAGATTATTTTCTAAAACTGCACGGGTTGGGTTGGAAGCTCGAGTGTAATCAAATCCTTTATCTTTACCAACTTCCTCTAAAACATAGGTGGCAGATTGATAAATTGGCGGGACAATAGCCCCAGTTGATGGGTCAGGAGAAATTCCTGAGCGAACTACTTTTGTATCAAATTTCATCTTAATATTCCTTAGTTATTCGTTCTTAAGTCTTATTCCTAGTTAAGTTGCTTTACCACAGCATTTTTTGAATTTTTTTCCACTTCCGCATGGACAAGGGTCATTCCTCCCTGTTTTTTCTTCAACCGAAATGGGCTGTCTTTGCTGCTGATTTTGAGGAGGGGCCTGTGCTCCCTGTCTCGCTCCTTGTGGCGGCGCAGTGAATCCCATTCCTTCAGATTCATCATGCTGCATTTTTAAATTAGCTGGTGCTGGTCTCGGTGCTGAAGGCCTTTGCCCTGTCTGCTGAATATTAGCTCGGAAAATCCGTTTCAATGTCTCCCGGTTGGTATCAACCATCATATCAGCAAACATACCAAATCCTTCCTGCTTATATTCGATGAGCGGATTTTTCTGTCCATAAGCCCTAAGTCCAATACCTTCCCTCAGTTGATCCATGGCTGCGAGGTGTTCCCGCCAGTTTTCATCAATAGTACGAAATACCACCCACTTTTGAAATTGATCAAAAATATTTTCATCCACTGATTCTTTTTTGAAGGATAGAATAGCATTTGCTCCCTGCACAACCATATCCCTTAATTCATCAATGGAGCTTATTCTGTCATTTTCCGATTTAATATCTAATGAAAAGGTATTCAATACTTCGTTCGAAAATTCATCCCAATCCCATTCCCGGGGATTATTTCCATTTCCACAATATAGTTCAATGAGATTGTCCAGATAATCGGTCATTATTTCATCTACTTCACGACTGATATTAGCACCATGGAGCGCATAATTTCTACGGTCATAGACAATTTCCCGCTGCTGATTCATAACATCGTCATATTCCAAAAGATGTTTTCGGATTCCAAAATTTCTACCCTCAACCTTTTTTTGTGCCCGTTCAATGGACCGGGTTACCATAGCATGGGTAATTACTTCCCCTTCTTCTACGCCCATTCTATCCATAACTTTGGCAATGCGGTCTGATCCAAATAGTCGCATGAGGTCATCTTCTAGACTGAGGAAGAATACGGATTCGCCAGGGTCCCCCTGCCGACCAGCTCTACCTCTAAGCTGCAAGTCAATTCTACGGGATTCATGCCTACCAGTACCTAAAATGAATAATCCACCCACATCAACTACACCATCCCCTAATTTAATATCTGTTCCACGTCCTGCCATATTAGTGGCTATGGTAACAGCACTGGTATGTCCAGCACGAGTTATTACTTCAGCTTCCTTTTGATGCTGTTTTGCATTTAATACATTATGTGGAATTTTTGCTCGTTTCAGCATTCGGCCAAGTGTTTCAGATTCTTCCACCGAAGTTGTACCTACCAGAACGGGTTGTCCTTTTTGAGTTAACTCCTTCACTTTTTCAACTACCGCATTATATTTTTCCCTTTTGGTGCGATAAACCAGATCATCGGTATCATTTCTAATTATATCTTGATTTGTTGGGATCTCTATTACATCTAATTTATAGATTTCCATAAGCTCTTGAGCTTCGGTAACAGCTGTACCTGTCATCCCCGCAAGTTTAGAGTACATTCGGAAATAGTTCTGAATGGTAATGGTTGCCATGGTCTGGGTTTCTTTTTCAATAATAACCTTTTCTTTAGCTTCCAATGCCTGGTGGAGTCCATCGCTGAAGCGCCGTCCATGCAGCACCCTGCCAGTATGTTCATCAACAATTAATACTTTGCCTTCCTGAACAATGTATTCTATATCTTTTTCATATAGAGAATATGCCCTAAGTAGCTGGTTAATGGCATGAATGCGATCGCTTCTTTCCATGTGAAGAGTTTGGGATTCTTCCTTTTTCTCTAAAATTTGATGCTGAGTAATTCCCTCTGTATTTTCGATCTCGTGGAAAATTTCACCTAAATCAGGAATGATAAAATTTTCTGGTTGTTCCGGAGAAAGATACTGCCGACCTATCTCTGAAAGGTCAATTACATGTGCCCGTTCATCAATGCTGAAATATAATTGTTCATCCAGTTCATTCATTTTTTTATCACGAATATATTCACTTTCCATTTTATGTACTAGCTGCTGAGTTCCCTGCTGTTGGAATATTTTCATGAGACGTTTATTTTTTGGTGCACCCCGGGATGCCATAAGTAGATTGACCGCAGCTTTATTATTATCCGTTTCCAACACCTCTTCAGCTTCGGCTATCAATTTACTTACCAATTGGTTTTGTTTACGAATTATATTTTCAATGCTGTTGCGCCATTCATTGTATTGTTGGTTTGAGGGAGCGTCCACACTACCGGATATAATGAGTGGTGTTCGTGCTTCATCTACCAAAACTGAATCTACCTCATCTACTATAGCATAGGCATGCCCTCTTTGCACCTGATCTTCAGGGCGGATACTCATATTATCCCGAAGATAATCAAATCCAAACTGGCTATTGGTGCCATAGGTGATGTCCCTGTCATACATTTCCTTGCGTTGCTGATTGTTCATTTGATTGAGGATGCACCCAACTGATAAACCTAGGTATTCATACAAAATACCCATCCACTGGCTGTCCCGTTCTGCCAAATAATCATTTACGGTTATTACATGAACACCTCTTCCAGTAATGGCGTTGAGAATGATTGGCATTGTTGAAACTAATGTTTTACCCTCCCCGGTTTTCATTTCGGCAATTTTTCCCTGATGAAGAACTACACCCCCCATCAACTGTACGTCAAATGGTACCATCTCCCAATTCATTTTTTGGTGCATTACTATGAATTCTGTCCCACATATTCTTCGGCTTGCATCTTTAACAATTGCAAAAATTTCTGCCATTTTTAAATCCAAAAATTCCTGTTCAGCTCTTAGTACTGCTGCATCAAGATCTTCCTCTTCAAGCCCCTCAGCTTTAAAAGTCTTTCGCGAATTTATAGATAAATCTTTTATTTCATCTCTTAATGATTGAAATCGAATTTTTAATTCGTCATCTGTTAATGAAGTCAATGGACTGTGAGCCGCATTGATTTCATCCACAAAAGGTAAAAGGGCTTTTAAATCTTTCTCCGATTTCTTACCAAATATTCCCGTTACTATTTTTGCAAATACTGACATATTTAAATTGTTTTCTCTTTTCCTTTAATTTTTTCATTATAGACTGAATCTAAAATACCATTAATAAAACTACTGCTATCTTCCGTACTAAATTGTTTTGCAATTTCAACGCCCTCAGCAATGGAAACTTTTGGTGGCACTTCATCAACATACACCATTTCAGCCAGAGCCATTCGTAGAATTAACTTGTCAATTAGCGTAATGCGGTCAAAATCCCAATTTTTTGATCGACTAATAATCAGATTATCAAGTTCATCGGCGTGCATAAAAATGAGATTACTTAACTGTTTTCCATATTTAATCACATTTTCTAATGGTGGTTTTTCGGTATCCATCATGAAATTGCAAGTATCATCCAATTCAGACCCCTTCAACTCACGGGCATAAATTGCCTGCAATGTAATGATACGAGCTTGTCGTTTTTGTTTGGGTTTTAGGTCAGACATTCCTGATTTTAAATGATTTTTTATAAGGGAGATAAAACGATTTTAATTCACCGATTTTTTTGATGCGGTCTTCAGCCTGTCTATCAGATGCCTCATTTGTAGAAATTTCTTCATTATTAGACCGATGAAATATTTCCATTAAAGTGTCATATATTCCTTCTGCCTGAGAAAATGCTCTTTCTCTATTATAGCCTTCCAGTTCATTTGATACATTTATGAGACCTCCGGCATTTATGGCATAATCCGGTGCATAAAGAATATTTCGTTTTTTCAGTTCTTCTCCAAAATTGTTTTCAATTAATTGATTATTTGCAGACCCTGCAATGATGGTACAATTTAATTTATCAATTGTGTCTGTATTTACCGTTGCCCCTAATGCACAGGGAGCATATACGTCCACATCTACATCATAAATTGCATCCGGCTCTACAGGAGTCGCCTCAAATTTATCTACAACCTCCCCCATTGCTGCCTGATCAATATCGGTGACAACTAATTTAGCTCCTTCTTTATGGAGATATTCACAGAGATATAACCCCACATGTCCCAGCCCTTGTACAGATACTTTTAATCCATCCAAGTCAGTTCTATTGAGCCGCTCTTTTACAGATGCCTTAATGCCAATAAAAACGCCATAGGCAGTAACTGGAGATGGATCTCCGCTACCCCCTAATGCTTGGGAAATACCTGTAACATAGTCGGTTTCCATTCGTACATGTTCCATATCGCGAATACTGGTACCCACATCTTCTGCGGTGATATATCTTCCACCTAATCCTTCAACAAAGCGCCCGAAGGATCTAAATAAATTTTCTGTTTTCTGAGTTTTAGAATCCCCAATTATTACTGCCTTACCACCACCTAGATTTAGCCCTGCAATTGCAGCTTTATAAGTCATTCCTTTTGACAGCCGTAGGACATCCACCAATGCTTCCCTTTCATTTTCATAATTCCACATTCGGCAGCCGCCCAAAGCAGGACCTAATACAGTATTATGAATACCAACCAATCCTTTTAATCCTGAATCTGAGTCATGAAAAAATGAAACCTGCTCATGCCCTCTTTCACCTAATTCTTGAAATAAATCCATATTCCCTCTTATCTTTTTAATAATTCTCGGGCTATCACAACCCTTTGAATTTCAGAAGTTCCTTCATAAATCTGGGTAATTTTGGCATCCCTCATGAGTCTTTCAATACCTGATTCTCGCATATAACCAAATCCTCCATGAATCTGAACACATTGTGTAGAAGCCCGCATGGCAACCTCAGATGCATATACCTTTGCCATAGAAGCTAAATGACCATAATTCTGTTTTTGATCCTTTTTCCAGGCAGCCTGCCGAATCAATAACCTAGCAGCTTCTATTTCCATTCCCATATCTGCGATCTTAAATTGGATTGCTTGGTTTTTTGCAATTGGTTTACCAAATTGAATACGTTCATTTGAATAAGAAACAGATGCATTTAATGAAGCTTGGGCAATACCCAATGCTTGAGATGCAATCCCGATTCTTCCACCATCTAAGGTTGCCAATGCAATTTTAAAGCCTTCACCTTCATTACCAATTAGGTTTTCAGCTGGAACTTTTACATTATCAAAATAAAGTTCACACGTGTCAGAAGCACGAATACCCAATTTATTTTCGGGTTTGCCGGTTTCAAATCCATTCCAGCCTTTCTCTACAATAAAACAAGAAACGCCTTTGTGACCTATGCCTTTCTCCGTTACAGCAAACAAAATGACCAAATCCGAATTAATGCCATTGGTTACCCAGTTTTTTGTTCCTGTAATAAGATAATAGTCACCTTCTTTTTTAGCGAAAGTCCGCATATTTGAGGCATCAGAACCGGACTGGGGTTCGGATAAAGAAAATGCTCCCAGCTTTTTCCCGGAAGCTAATATATTGAGATATTTTTCTTTTAAATGTTTACTACCGAATTTCTCCAATAAATAGCAGACCAGAGAATTATTTACGGACATAACAACTGATGAAGAAGCTTCAACTCTGGATATTTCTTCCATTGCAATGGTGTAGGAAATGGAATCCATTCCTCCTCCTTCCCATATTGGGTCAACCATCATTCCCATAAAACCTAATTCAGCCATCTTAGCTATACTTTCTTTGGGCCAGATTTTCTTTTCATCTCTCTCAACTGCTCCCGGAGCCAATTCATTATCTGCAAATTCCCTAGCTGTTTTCTGAATGAGTAATTGTTCTTCTGTGAGTTGAAAATTCATTATATTTGATAATTAAGTGTTATAATTGTAAAATCCTTTCCCTGTTTTTCTTCCAAGATCTCCATCATTTACTTTTTTCACCAATAATGGACAGGGACGATATTTTTCATCCCCAAAATCTGTATAAAGTACATTAATTATACTCAGGCATATGTCTAATCCAATAAGGTCTGCTAGGGTTAAGGGTCCCATGGGATGCGCCATACCCAATTTCATAATGGTATCTATGGCTTCCGGGGTACCCACTCCTTCTTCAAGACAGAAAATAGCCTCATTTATCATTGGCATAAGAATTCTATTGGAAACAAATCCTGGAGAATCATTGCATTCAACAGGAATTTTACCCATTTGTGTTGATAAATCGGTGATTCGTTTGGTGATAGAATTATTGGTTTCTTTTCCCTTAACTATTTCCACCAATTTCATAACTGGTACGGGATTCATAAAATGCATCCCAATAACTTTTTCTGGTCGTTGTGTGGCTGACGCAATCTTATTAATTGATATAGAAGATGTATTACTGGCTAAGATGGTTTCAGGGATACAAATATCATCCAATATTTTAAATATATTTAATTTTATATCTTCATTTTCAGTGGCAGCCTCAATTACTAATTCACATTCTGTCAATTGATTGTAATCCGTTGAAAGTGTTAGTCTGTTTATTGATGTATCCATATCAGACTGACTTATTTTTTCTTTCTTAACTTGTCGATCCATATTTTTTTGGATGGTACTAAGTCCACGTTGAACAAATTCATCTTTTATGTCCATGAGAATCGTATCAAAACCAGAAAGTACACTCACATGAGCAATACCATTTCCCATTGTTCCGGCTCCTATTACTCCGATCGATTTTATTTTCAATTTATTATTCAAACCATTTCAACAATAACCGCTGCGGCTTCTCCACCACCAATACAAAGGGTTGCCAATCCCAATTTTTTGTTCTTTTGTTTTAAAGCAGAAATGAGGGTTACCAATATCCGGGCACCAGAAGCTCCAATAGGATGCCCCATAGAAACTGCTCCACCAAAGATATTTACTTTTTCATGAGGAATATCATGCTCTCGCATAGCTGCCAAAGTCACATTTGAAAAAGCTTCATTAATTTCAAATAAATCTATATCATTAATGGATATCCCTGCCTTATCTAATACTTTAGTGATTGCCTTGCCAGGTGCTGTTGTAAAATTTAGCGGTTCATGGGCATAAGAGGATTGGGCAATAATTTTACATAGCGGTTTAATATCATAGATGTTGGCAGAATCTACAGACATTACCACCAACGCTGCAGCACCGTCATTAATGCTACTGGCATTTGCTGCAGTAATAGTCCCATCTTTTTCAAAAGCAGCTTTCAGATTGGATATTTTATCTGGTTTACCCCTTCCCGGTTCCTCATCTGTATCAATAATTTCAGGATCCCCTTTTCTCTGGGGAATTTCAATAGGTGTAATTTCATCCGAAAAATAACCCTTTTCAATTGCTTCCACAGACCGGCGATACGATTCTACAGCAAATATATCTTGATGTTCCCGGCTAAAGTTTTCTTCTTTTGCCAAAAATTCTGCACAATTACCCATATGCATATCACCGTAAGGGTCCCACAATCCATCCTGAATGATGGCATCTAATGTTTTCTTATGTCCCAACCTCATACCGCCTCTGGCATCCATTAAATAATAAGGGGACATACTCATATTCTCCATTCCACCTGCTACAATGACATCTGCATCTCCACAGCGGATTGCCTGGTCAGCTAGCATGACTGATTTTAAACCGGAACCACAGACCTTATTAATGGTCATACATTCCACTGAATTGGGAAGTCCTGCATAAATAGACGCCTGCCTGGCGGGTGCTTGCCCTTCTCCAGCGGACAATACATTTCCCATAATGACTTCATCAACTTGGTCACCTTTTAAACCTGAACGTTCAACTGCAGACTTTATGACGGCAGCTCCCAATCTAACAGTTGGAATAGTGCTCAGCACTCCCTGAAAACTTCCAATGGCTGTACGGGAAATAGCCGTAATCACTGAATTCTTGGGCATATAATTAATCCTTTATTACCTTTTTCGTTTTGTTGTCATTTTTTGCGTATGCTTTAATAATATTTTTTACAAGTGTATGCCGAACTACATCCGTTTCATCAAAATGGACAAATGATATTCCTTCCACTTTTTTCAAAATATTGGCCGCATCAATTAGTCCTGATTTATCGTGCGCCGGCAAATCAATTTGGGTAACATCGCCAGTAATAATTGCCTTTGAAGTTACACCTAAACGGGTAAGAAACATCTTCATTTGCATGGGGGTTGCATTTTGAGCTTCATCTAAAATGATAAATGAATTGTGCAAAGTTCGCCCCCGCATATACGCCAATGGCGCGATTTCAATGGTACGCTGATCTAGATAGTTTTTGAGCTTATCACGGGGTATCATATCATTGAGGGCATCATATAAAGGGGTGAGATAAGGATCCACTTTTTCTTTTAAATCACCAGGCAGAAACCCCAGCCTCTCTCCTGCCTCTACAGCCGGCCGAGTAATTATTATACGATCAACAGCTCTGCTTTTTAAAGCGGAAACTGCCATGGCTACAGCTTGATAGGTTTTTCCAGTTCCAGCTGGACCAATAGCAAAAACGATGTCATTTTCATTCACCGCTTTCAGATATTGTTTTTGCCCATTTGTACGAGCATTCACAGATCCTTTATGTGTGTAGAGAACTACCGGTTCCTCACTATTTTCATTCATGCTAGCAGGTTCACCGTTATTCAAGGATGCTAAATAATCTCGGATATCCTCAGGAACTACAAATCCCTTATTGTTAATGGTGAGCATCATTTCATTTACCACCATTTCAATAAGCTTCACATCCTCCTTATTGCCATCAAGGTGCATCTCTGACCCCCGAACGACAATTTGCGTCTTTACCGTTTCCTGAATGGTTTTTATATTTTGGTCGCCAACGCCCATAAAGGATAATGAATCAACACCGGAAATATCAATTTTCTTTTTCAGACTTACTCCACATTACATTAAAAAGCTCCAACACCCACAAAGGAGATTAGAGCTGTTTTAATTTTGAAAAAAATCGGTTTCATAAAGCCCGGTAATTTACATCATTCAATTAATGTATATCAATGAGTCTTCGGGATTAATAAATTGAATAATTTAGATAGAATATTGAAGATTTGGTAAATGGGTTTTAGATGCTGGAGGTCTAGGTGACTTTCAAAAACATCCAAAATATAAAATCGTTAATCTTTAATTGTAAATCTACCTAATGCTGCCTGCTAGGCGTCCATCTACCTCAATAGAAGCTAATTACGATAAATAAATAGCAAAGTGTAAGTTGAGGTGCATGCCTTTAGCATGGATTCTAGTAATTTCGAATTTGGGAGCGGAGTATTTGGAGGGTGGAATTCGTTACTCACTATTCAGGATTCGATATTCCTTCTTCCTGTTCCCTGCTAGCCTACCTCCTTTTTTCTACTCTTCTTCTCGAATCACTTCCAAATGCAATTCTTCCAGCTGCTCTTCTGAAACGGGCGAAGGGGAATTATCCATGAGCGATAAGGCCGAAGTAGTTTTCGGGAAAGCGATTACATCACGGATTTGGTTGGAACCAGCTAATAGCATTACAATTCGGTCAAAGCCAAATGCCATTCCGCCATGAGGAGGGGCGCCATATTTAAAGGCATCCATGAGAAATCCAAATTTTTCCTGAGCATCTTCATCAGAAATTCCAAGTAGTGTGAAAATTCGTGCTTGTAAATCTCGGTCATGAATACGGATAGACCCGCCCCCTAATTCATACCCATTCATGATAACATCATAACCGAAAGAACGGACCGTTCCCGGATCTGAATCCAGTTTGTCTAAATCTTCTAAATTAGGAGATGTAAAGGGATGATGGAGGGCATCCCATCTGTTTTTATCTTCATTCCACTCCACTAAGGGAAAGTCTACCACCCAGAGCGGTGCCCATGTATCAGGATTAATGAGATTTTCACGCTTTGCCAACTCTAAACGGAGAGCCCCCAAAGAAGCGAATACTATTTTGGCAGCATCCCCCACCATAAATATAACAGAATCACTTTCAATGCCAAGTTGAGCTATCATCTCTTGTTGAACTGATTCAGGGAAGAACTTGCTGATACCCCCATCTAATTTGCCATCATTACATTTCATCCAGGCCAATCCTTTTGCACCAAAATATTTTTTCAAATAATCTGTTAACTCATCGATGACTTTTCGGCTATAGGTAGATGCATTGTGGCAAACTAAGGCTTTTACTCTACCCCCAGAATCTAATACGGATTTAAATGCGTTAAAGTCAGATTTTTCTACAAATCCTGCCATTTCCTGCAATTCCATTTCAAAGCGGATATCTGGTTTATCAGAACCATAGCGTTCCATTGCATCATGATAATTCAATATGGGGAATTCTTTCGGCAAATCTACACCATTCACTATTTTCCAAATATGGCGGGTGAGGTTGGTACCAAGATAAATGATATCATCTTGATCTACAAATGACATTTCAATATCAATTTGAGTAAACTCAGGTTGGCGGTCTGCCCGAAAATCTTCATCCCGAAAACATTTCACAATTTGGAAATATTTGTCAAATCCAGAGACCATTAGTAGCTGTTTGTAGGTTTGCGGCGATTGGGGTAAGGCATAAAATCGCCCAGTGTGCAATCGGCTGGGTACCAGAAAATCTCGGGCACCTTCTGGTGTGGATTTCATTAAAACAGGAGTTTCAACTTCTACAAAATCTTGATCATTCATGAAATTTCGGGTGGCTATAGCTGCTTTATGGCGTATGATCATATTATGCTGCAACTCTTTCGTCCGAAGCTCAAGATAACGATATTTTAAGCGATGGTCTTCAGAGGCGGAGTTTCGGTCGTTAATATCAAATGGCGGCGGTGTGGATTCATTGTAAATAAAAAGATCTGCTACTTCCACATCAATTTCACCGGTGGGTATATTTTTATTTACTGCATCCTCGGGTCTTGCCACTACCTTTCCGGTGATTCCAATTACATCTTCAAGTCCCAGCTTTTTAACCCGGTCAAAGGCATCCTTATTAATATCTTCATTAAAAACAATTTGGGTTTTACCATAGCGGTCCCGCAGGTCAATAAAATGGAGACCTCCTAAATCCCTACTTTTTGAAATCCAGCCATTTAGGGAAATGGTGTTGCCAATATCTTGATTGCGGAGACCTCCGCAAGTATGTGTTCGTTTAATCAATTTTTGCTCCTGAAATTAGATATGAAAATTATAAAAGATTTAGTGGGATTCTTTAGATTTTTTCGATTAGAATATTTCAAATAAAGTCTCTTAGATTTATGGAGCAGTTAAACACGGAAATTCAAATATTATTAGGGAACAGCTATGGAAAGAAAAATAACTCCTATACCATTTATACTATTATTTTCAATTTCCACCATTTGGGGTGGGGCCACAGAAGCTGTAACTCAATTGGTTGGTAGAAATGCAGAGGGTTATTTAGGTCCCATTGGCACAATATTAGGTACGGATATGAATAGTGGTTTTTACAGAAAAGCATCTCCTCATAAAATTTTAGGTTTCGATTTTACAATTGATATTGTGTATGCCATGACACCAACTGGTGCAGGTCAAACAACCTATGAATTTTTAATACCAGACCAATCATTGGCTTATAACTTCAAATTTGAATTCCCAAAAAGTTATTTAAAAACCCTCGGAGATAACGACTTATTACAAAATATTCCTGATGCAAATACGGAAGAAAATCCCCAATATAATGATGATGGATTATTTCAAGATATCGATATCGGATTTGATTTGCCATTAGATAAATTATTAACCGCACCCACAGAACCTGCACAGAATATACTTGGCAATAGTACTGAATCTAATATTGATTTTGATTTCAGTGTTGCAGGGGAAGAATTATTTGACCAGATTGTATCTGGAACTTGGTCCGTAGCCAAAAATATCGATGGCATAGGAAAAGATTACGAGGTATTTGATAAAAACACTGGATTGTTAATTACAATTATTCCAGCAGCATTTGATAGCATTAGTTTTAGAAATGACTTTGCAGAAAATGAAGATATAAATGGGATGTTAGATAGTACATTAACAGCTATGAATATTAGCCTCCCAATTCCTGGTGGTATTGGGGAAAAATTTGAAAAGTTGCCATTTCCATTTGGTATTCCTATACCAATTCTACAAGCTTCATTTGGTTTGCCCTTTCATACAGAAATTACTGTAAGAGGGCTCCCGGTGGCTCAGGATATACCATCTTTTGGAACTGTTAAGTTTGGGGGGTTTGGGGGTAAAATTGGTATTAGTGAATTTTTTAAGAAAAAGCCTAAAAAACAACCGAAAATATAAATTTCGCCTAAAATAAAATATGTATTAGGAGAACTTCCGTCAGAGATTACTCCTGCAGATATAGACTCCGCACTGGCTGAAATACGTAACACCAGTATGGATTTATCTGAGCTGGATACTTTAAACAATCAATTTCATTCTGGAGATTCTATGGCTGTGTATGATATCATTACTCAGCTGGATAAAATATCAACTATTCCCAAAAGGAAAAAATCCAAACCTAAGGGATGGCCAATTGATGTCTCTCTTGGTTATTATACCAATGATTTAATATTAGACATGGGAGATGCCAAGATTAATTCAGCCAATAATTTATTATCTCTTCAGGCTGGAAAAACATTTAATATACCCTTCATCTCATTTTTGGGCGGTATGGGAATTTATGGTGGATTAGGTCTCGAATCTTCTGATTTAAATTTGAGTTATACCTTGGCAAACCCAATTGCTTATGGTTGTTTTACAGGAAGTGAAGATTCAAAAACGTATCTCGAAGATGTTGATAAAGATAACTGTTCAGGAGGTACAAAAGAATGGGCATCAGGTGTACCTACTGATATAAACCTCAATTTCCCGGGAGAAAATAAATTTAGAACTACCATTGGCGCACGCATTCGGGTGTTATTTATGGATGTGTATGTAGATTATAATACAGGCACAAGCAATGCAATTAACGCAGGGATTGGCATTACATTTAGATAATTGAGACTCTTTGGGGTGACAGAGTTACTGAATATTTCGACCCCTCCTTTTAACTTGATATATTTTAAGTTAAAATCCTTTTTTTCACGTTCATTTCTCTAGCATTAATTTTGTAACTTTATATCCGAATAAGCTATGAGATTAATTCTCTTTTCCATCATACTCAGCTTTGGATACGGCAAAATTGTATTCACCCCCCACTCTATCGATGGTGGGGAAAAGGGTATTCTCTCCCTTCACGCTACTGACTTAAATGGGGATGGGAATACCGACCTTTTATATTCCTCCATTGAATCCAACACCATAACCTGGCTTGAAAATAAAGGAAATGCTTCCTACGTTTCCCATGCCATTTCCAAAAAAATAAAAGGATCCGTATCAGTATTCCCAGTTGATCTAAACGGTGATGGTAATATGGATGTCCTGTCCGCATCCAGATACGACAATACAATTTCATGGTATAAAAATGATGGTAATGGAATATTTTTTAGACAGTTTGTTACCAAAGATGCTAACGGTCCCTGGGCAGTAACTGCAAAAGATGTGGATGGTGATGGAAATGTGGATGTCCTATCCGTAAATGAGCATGATAATTCCATTGTATTGTATTCCAATAATGGAAATGAATCCTTTAAAGCCAATACAGTAGTAACAAAAGTTGAAGATGTCTGGACCATTTATACCGTTGATGTTGATTTTGATGGGGATGTTGATATTCTCACAGGTACTGAAGATGATGATACAATAATATGGTATGAAAATATTGGAAATGAAATATATTCCACTGGATCCAAAATTCATTCTTCAGACCCCATTTTTTCTCAATCCGCTTATGATGCTGATGCTGATGGTGATTTAGACATTTATCCCGTATTAAGGAATAATGATGAATTAATCTGGTATGAAAATGTAGATAGCAGCAAAATAACTACCCATAAGATAATCACCAAAGTTCAAGAGATATCTGCATTTGCTCACGGAGACATGGATGGTGATGGTGATCATGATGTCATTTCTGCATCCTTTAATAGTCAGCTAATCGTCTGGTATGAAAATACTGCACTTCATGGTTGTTTTGATTTGGACGCCTGTAATTATGACCCCAATGCCCAGTGGAATGATAATGACTGTAACTACCCGGAGACCAATTTTAATTGTGCCGGTGAATGTATTTCTCCAATGGATTGTACAGATGTTTGTGGGGGATCTGCAGAGCTGGATAATTGCAGCATTTGTGTGGAAGGAACCACCGGTAAATCTCCATGTGTTCAAGATTGCAATTATGATTGGGGTGGTACTGCAATCATTGACAATTGTAAAAATTGCGTTCAAGGAAATACAAATAAGTCAGCCTGCATTCAGGATTGCAATGGTGAATGGGGTGGTTCGGCTGTAATTGACAACTGCAATAATTGCGTAAATGGAAATACGGGGAAATCTTCCTGCGAAATGGATTGTAACAATGAATGGGGTGGGTTTGCCCTACAAGATAACTGTGGGATATGTGATAATGATTCCTCCAACGACTGTATCCAGGATTGCAATGGTGAATGGGGTGGTACTGCAATCATTGACAATTGTAAAAATTGCGTTCAAGGAAATACAAATAAGTCAGCCTGCATTCAGGATTGCAATGGTGAATGGGGTGGTTCGGCTGTAATTGACAACTGCAATAATTGCGTAAATGGAAATACTAGAGAATCGGCTTGTGTGAAGGATTGTGATGACGTTTGGGGAGGTACTGCTGAATTGGATAAATGCGGAACTTGTGTTTTAGGTTCCACTAAACTTGAACCCTGCCAACAAGATTGTAAAGGTGACTGGGGTGGGAATGCATTAATAGATAATTGCGGAATTTGTGATAATAATTATGCAAATGATTGTACTCAGGATTGCACCAATAAATGGGGTGGTTTGGCAATAGTTGACAATTGCGTTATTTGTGTAAATGGAAACACAGGTAAAACTCCATGCATTCAGGATTGTAGTGGTACCTGGGGTGGTACCGCGACAATTGATAAATGCGGAATTTGTGATAATGACCCTGGGAATAATTGTGTACAGGACTGCCATGGCGAATGGGGAGGAATTGCTTTTATAGATAATTGCCGAAATTGTGTGGGAGGAAATACCGGTGAAATTGACTGCAGCCAAGATTGTAATGGTGAATGGGGTGGTACAGCAACAGTTGACAATTGTGATATTTGCGTAAATGGTATGACTGGAAAATTAGCATGTACTCAGGATTGTAATAATGAATGGGGTGGGAATGCGAAAATTGATAACTGCGGAGAGTGTACAGGTGGATCCACTAGTAGTAATCCTTGTAAAATTGACTGTAATGACGATTGGGGTGGAATAGCTGAATTGGATAATTGCAATAACTGTGTAAATGGATTAACGGGGAAAACTGCATGTATTCAGGATTGTAATGATGATTGGGGAGGCAATGCCGTACTGGATAAATGCGGAGTTTGTGATAGTGATCTCTCAAATGATTGTGTACAAGACTGTAATGGAGACTGGGGTGGAACTGCAGTTCTTGATAATTGTAATGAATGTGTTTTAGGCTTAACAGGTAATTATGAGTGTATACAGGATTGCAGCGGAACCTGGGGTGGTACAAAATTAGCTGATAATTGTCACCTTTGTGATAACGACCCAACTAATGATTGCATTCAGGATTGCAACAATGAATGGGGTGGCAATGCAATTATAGATAATTGCGGCAATTGTGTTTTGGGATTAACTAACTTAAAAGCATGTCAACAAGACTGTAATGGAAATTGGGGTGGCATAGATGTGGTAGATAATTGTAATTACTGCGATAGTGACCCTTCAAATGACTGTGTTCAAGATTGTAATAACGATTGGGGTGGTTCAGCAAAAATAGATTATTGTGGTAATTGCGTAGAAGGAAATACAGGGAAACCTCCTTGTGATAAAGACTGTAACAACGAATGGGGTGGATCGGCGAATGTTGATAACTGTGGTGCATGTGTAAATGGTGCCACCGGTGAAATTGCCTGTACATCAGATTGTAACGGCGAATGGGGTGGAACTGCAATATTGGATAACTGCGGCATATGTGTGTTGGGTTCAACGGGAAAGGCCGAATGTGTACCTGATTGTAATGGTGATTGGGGTGGCTCAGCCATTGCTGATAATTGTGGAAATTGTTTTAAAGGGAAAACAGGTAAATCTGCCTGCGTAGAAGATTGCAATGGCGAATGGGGCGGTACGGCTATTCTTGATAATTGTGGTGATTGTGATAATGACCCCTCCAATGACTGCATCCAAGATTGCAATAATGATTGGGGTGGTAGAGCAAAGGTTGATAACTGTGAAATCTGTTCAGGGGGAACTACAGGGATAATTCCATGTATTCAGGACTGTGACGGCGAATGGGGCGGAACTGCTCTTGCAGATAATTGTGGAAATTGTGACCGAATATTAGAAAATGACTGCATACAGGATTGTGACAGCGAATGGGGCGGAACTGCTCTTGCAGATAATTGTGGAAATTGTGCCGGTGGCTCTACCGGTATCGAACCATGTACTGAGGATTGTAATGGTGATTGGGGTGGTTCTGCCATTCTCGATAATTGTAGTGAATGTGTTTTAGGCTTAACTGGGCGAGATGAATGTGTACAGGATTGCAATGGTGATTGGGGTGGTGCTGGACTTGTAGATAATTGCGATGTATGTGATAGTGATTCCCATAATGACTGCATACAAGATTGTAATGGTGATTGGGGAGGCACAGCATTTATAGATCGATGTGAAATTTGTGCTGAAGGAAATACTGCAATTGAGGCCTGTGTTATGGATTGTAACGGTGATTGGGGTGGTACTGCTTATGAAGACAAATGTGGGGAATGTGACATTAAACCGGAAAATGACTGTATTCAGGACTGTAATGGTGATTGGGGTGGTACTGCTTATTTGGATAATTGCAATATCTGTGTAGAAGGTTATACAGGAGAAATTGCCTGTGTTCAAGACTGTAATAAAGAATGGGGTGGAAAGGCAAAAAAATATAATCTTGAATTAGCTATTACTCTCCCAAATAAATTATATGACTGTGATGAAACCAAGGATGGTACAGAAGAAAAAAGTCCCCGCTGCAACTATAATTCATGGGATGGAAAACATAATGGCACAATCAGTACAATTAAAGCATTATGGGGAGAAGTTAAATTCAATTTTAAATCTCTGGAGCAAATTAAATGGAATGAGCATACCGAATTTGATACCGTTACTATATCATTATCGGGGAAAGATTTTTTCCATAATATTGACAAACTCTTTCATGAATTCCAAGCTGCTGGAAAAGAAGTGGAATATGTAGTAAAAAGAAATAAAATTTACATTGTGGATATAGTTTCAGGAAAAGAGCTTTACAAGGAGGACCTCACAGATGAATTAGAACTCTCTCTCATCCCCAAAAGCCATGGAATAATTGACAGAAAATTCGAGGATCTTTGTACAGATTCTTTCGACCCTTATGGAGAGATTGTTTTTCGCATGATGGGAAGGAATTTGGTTCGAATCCACCAAATAAATGCCATTGTCTATGAGGATGGAGAAAAATTATATGACAAAACCGTAACCTTGGATTACTTTAATGGTGGTGGTTGGATGTCTAAAAATAAAAAAGACTGCATCAAACATTTGGGGGATAATTCTGCCTGTCCTTCAAAAATGGTGGTAAAATTTTCTAAGCAATTTCAAAATTATATTGATATGAACGATGGTGATGATATTTCCGTAAATGATAACTGTCCAATTGTAAAAAATCCAGATCAAGCGGATTATGATGGAGACGGCATCGGAGATGCATGTGATAATGATGATGACGGAGACTCTATCATCGATTTATTAGATTGCAGCCCATTAGATGAAAATAATTTTGAACCAGACTGCAATAATGATTGTGGTGGTGGCGCTACAATAGACAAATGTGATACCTGTTCAGGGGGACTTACTGGAATAGAACCCTGTGTTGAAGACTGCAACGGAATTTGGGATGGTGACGCTGTACTAGATAATTGCCAAGTTTGTGATAATGACCCTGAAAATGATTGCACCCAGGATTGTAATGGCGATTGGGGTGGCGGTGCCACATTGGATGAATGTGAAGTCTGTGATAATGACCCTGAAAATGATTGCACTCAAGATTGTAACGCAGTTTGGGGTGGTGATGCCACATTGGATAAATGTGAAGTCTGTGATAATGACCCTGAAAATGATTGCACTCAAGATTGTAACGCAGTTTGGGGTGGTGATGGAATCCTTGATGAATGTGGCGATTGTGATTATGACCCCAATAATGATTGTACTCAAGATTGTAACGATGATTGGGGTGGAAAGGCATATTTAGATGAATGTGGAAATTGTGATGACAACCCTTTGAATGATTGTATTCAAGACTGTAGTGGCGTTTGGGGGGGAGATGCAAAACCAGACAATTGTGATGTATGTGATAATGACTCTACAAATGATTGTATTCAAGACTGCAACGGTGAATGGGGAGGATCCATGGGGTTCGATGATTGTGGTGAATGTGATGGTTTGGGAAAACAAGTTTTCTATATGGATGATGATGGTGATGGATATGGCAACTGTGAAATGATTTTTAATTATTGCCCTCAAACCGTGCCGGAAGGACTAGTAACCAATTGTGATGATTGTGATGATGAAAATATTTCGGTATGGGAATTAGATGAATGTGGTATCTGTGGCAGCTCTGGAAAAGTAAAACGTTGCTACGATAATGATGGCGACGGTTTGGGTAGTCGTTTTATGAATGATGAAGTTTGTCCTGATAGTGGTGCGGACTGGGTGGAAGACTGTACTGACTTGGATGAATATATTTATTGTGAATCTAATGAAATGGATTGTGCCGGCACCCTTTGCGGTACATTGGTTTTAGATGAATGTGGAGTCTGTGGTGGAAATGGTCCCCTGGAATATCATAATTGCAAGGGTATTTGTTTGTTTGATTTGGACTGTAATGATGATTGCCATGGAACTGCAAAAATTGATAATTGTGGAATTTGCAGTGGTGGATTAACAGGTATTCCTTCCTGTGAAAAAGATTGCAATGGAGTTTGGAATGGTAATGCGTATCGGGATGAATGTGGAAGTTGTGATAGTAACCCAGCAAATGACTGCATTCAGGACTGCAATGGAATTTGGGGTGGTGATGGAAAATTAGACAATTGTGATTATTGTGATAATAACCCTAATAATGACTGTAGCAGAGACTGCAACCACGTCTGGGGTGGTACAGCTACATTGGATAATTGTGGCGTATGTGATGAGGATGAATCAAACGATTGTTTTTTTGATTGCAATGAGGTTTGGGGTGGAACTGCAAAATTGGATAATTGTGGAGTCTGTGATTCCAATGAAAGTAATGACTGTGCCCAAGATTGCTATGGAATTTGGGGAGGATTCGCTGAGTTTGACCGTTGTGGTATTTGTGGCGGTGATGCTTCATTATGTTGTGAAGATGGCTCCTTAAAAAAATCTTATAACACCAATACAATAACCGTTTTTGATGATGAACGCTGTTTTAATAAAACCGATTTAGCCGTTCTTCAGGAAATAATTAACCAAAATAATAGCCTTAATGGAAAAGAACCATTGGGAATAGGGAAACAAAGCTGGAAAAATAGACGACTAATTTACTTGTATCTGGATAAACAATCAATTACAACGCTTCCTGATAATTTAGGGGATTTGAATAAAATTGAAGTTTTATCATTTAACAATAATCAATTAACAGATTTGCCTGAAAGTTTGGGTGACCTACATTCATTAGTTGGTTTAACAGTGGAAAATAATCGATTAACATCCTTGCCCGAAAGTATATGGAAATTAAGTAATCTCACAGAATTACATTGTAATAACAACCGTATAAAAAACCTCCCTGAAAGTATTGGCAAATTAGAAAATCTGCAAAGACTTCAAATTTCAAATAATAAACTATTTTCGCTCCCTGAGAGTATTGGTACACTTACCCGTTTGGAGTATATGGATGTTTCTAAAAATCAGATGACCTACTTGCCAAAGACTATCTGCCTGCTTCATTTGAATATTTATTTCAACAGCTTTATTGCAGGAAATAATTTTATTTGCGATAATATCCCTGAATGTGTTGAAGATTTTGCAGGCTTCAATTATCAATTTAACGATTCAGGCAAACCAGAATTTGTATCTCAAAATTGTTCATCCTGTGGAAAAGAATATACCGAATTTAATGATCCACCCGGAAATGTTGCAGTTTTGGATAATAGTACCTGTTATTCAAAAAATGATTTAAATGTTTTAAAAAGGATAATCAAAAGCAATAAAAATTTAAAAGGAAACAAACCTCTGGAAATTGGTAAACAGATATGGAATAATGGTCGGATTACTTCATTAACCCTTCATGATCTCAAATTGAAAAAACTACCAGCAGGTTTGGGAGATTTAACTAAATTAAAAAAACTCAGCATCTATTCAAACCGGCTTACATCTATCCCAAATAGTATTGGGAAACTGTCTAATTTGATTGAGTTAAATCTTCATGATAATCAACTTAAGGGTTTGCCTGAAAGTATTGGCAATTTATCACATTTAATAAGGTTGAAGATTAATGGAAATAACCTCTCTTATCTGCCAGAATCAATTAGCAAACTCAAGCGATTAGTAAAGCTTCAGATCAATCAGAATGAACTAAAATCACTACCGAAAAATATTTGCAGTATAAATTTTGACAAAAACAAAATGCAAAGCTTAATTGCAGGAAATAATTATTTATGCGATAATGTTCCCCAGTGCGTAGAAAATTTACCCGGATTTAATTATGAATATGACAATTTTGGACTCCCTATTTACGAACCTCAAAATTGCATCATTTGTGATCCGGGATTTATAGGAATAATTAATACATCAGAAAACATCACCATTTCAGATGGAAGCAGCTGTTTTTATAAATCTGATTTAGACGTTTTACAGGATATCATAAATGAAAATAATGCACTATTAAATATAGAGCCTGTGGATGTGGGTCATCAATCCTGGAATGGTGGACGAATTAAAACATTGGCAATAAATAATACAGACTTACAATCTCTTCCCAAAAGTATTGGGAATCTGACCAGTTTACAAATACTGCATCTGGATAATAATTCATTAACATCTTTGCCAGAAAGTATTGGAAATCTGAAAAATCTCACTGAATTGGCTTTAGATGAAAACCAAATTTCTGTTTTACCAAATAGTATTGGAAATCTATCAAAATTGCAGGGTCTCAGTATGGATAATAATAAGTTAAGTACGCTGCCAGAGACCATCGGTAAATTGAAAAGTTTACAAGAACTATATTTGAATTACAACCAAATTACCATACTACCAGAAAGTTTTGGTGATTTAGTAAATCTGGAAATTTTGCTTATTTATTTCAATCAGCTTACGGCATTACCTCGCAGTATCGGCAACC
>JACKQG010002610.1_pt1 | contig 23270 bp, 18 predicted proteins | sample 8237621 | NCBI WGS metagenome assembly JACKQG01 (sample SAMN15677084, study PRJNA649215) | marine metagenome | biome: marine; feature: Black Sea; material: saline water; isolation source: suspended particulate matter (SPM) from the Black Sea western gyre | collected 2013-06-09/2013-06-10 | depth... | reverse complement strand
TTCTGGTTAATGCTTCTTATCCTTTTGTACAACAACAACAATGGATTTGGTTAAATAGAATTAATCAGGATTTTTCTGTATCGTGGCAGCGCTTTTACAAAGGCGAAGTAAATTACATGCCTTACAAAATACTTGCAACGAGTGACGGAGGCGCTTTAATCTTATCAACCAAATACGACTGGAACGATAGTATTCCTTTCCAACGCGATGTTCATATCCTTAAAGTGGACAGCACCGGCTGGTACGAAGGACTGCAAACAGGCACAACAGAATTTGATAAGCCGAAACAAATCCTGGTTTATCCTAATCCTGTAAAAGACAAAGTGAAATTTGTGTTGGGTTTATATGATAACCTGGAACTATCAATTTATAATTCAAACGGGCAGCGTGTTATACGGCAAAAGTTACCGTACTCTCAAACACTAAATATGTCGCATTTTCCAAAAGGGCTTTATGTTTATATTTTAAGAGGAAAAAACGGTTTTATTGAAAAAGGAAAGTTTATAAAACATTAACGCATTTCGATTTACCTACACAAATACAACCATTATTCAATTAAACTTAAAATTTGCCATAACAGTTACCATTTAATAATGCATAAGTCTTTACCCTTGCTTCTTATGACTTGATTCTCCTGAGCAACATCACATTCTCCACATGATGAGTTTGCGGGAACATATCAACCGGCTGGATTTTTTCTATCTGGTATTTTTCAATTAAAATTGCAACATCTCTTGCCTGGGTAGCCGGATTACAACTAATATAAACGATTCGCTCCGGGTTAATTTTTAATATCTGTCTGACCACCTTTTCGTGCATTCCCGCACGCGGAGGGTCGGTGATGATAATGTCCGGCATGCCATTTTTCCTTACGAACTCATCATCCAATACTTTCGCAATATCTCCGGCATAAAACAAAGTGTTTGTGATATGATTGATCTTTGAATTTTCAATAGCATCCTCAATGGCAGAAGGGACATTATCAATACCGATGACTTTTTGTGCTTTTGAGGCAATATAATTGGCAATTGTGCCTGTTCCTGTATAAAAATCATAAACTACCTCCTCCCCTATCAATCCGGCATATTCGCGGACAATTTTGTAAAGCTCATAAGCCTGCAGGGAGTTTGTCTGATAAAATGAAACAGGTCCGATTTTAAACTTCAAACCCTCCATTTCTTCCATAATGTATGGTTTGCCCTTGTATAAATTCACTTCCAAATCAGAAAATATATCGTTTTTTTTCTGATTAATAACATACATCAGTGATGTTATCTCCGGGAATTTTTCTGCAATAAAATCCAACAACCCTGTAATTTTTTCCTTGTCTTCATAATTAAAAACCAATATCACCATTAATTCGCCGGCTTGGGTATTTCTGATAATCAGATTCCGTAAAAATCCCAACCATTTTTTTACATTGTAATATTCCAGCTTATTTTCATCCGCATATCTTTTAACTGCAAGACGAATGGTATTTGAAGGTTCCTCCTGCAAATAACAATTATTCAAATCCAGCACCCTGTCGAACATACCCGGAATATGAAAACCCAAACCGTTCATATTCAGCTCTTCAAACTTAATATCTTTATTATAATCGGTTAACCATTTTTTATTGGAAAAAGTAAACTCCAGTTTATTCCGGTAATAGTAAGTTTTCTTTGACGGAATAACCGGCAAAATTTCAGGAATATCAAGGTTGCCGATTCTTGTCAATTTGTCTTTAACCTGTTTTTGTTTATAAAATAGTTGCTCTTCATACTTCATGCTTTGCCACCTGCACCCCCCGCAAATACCGAAGTGTTCACACCTTGGTTCTGTTCTTTTCTTTGAATATTTATGAAAACGGATAGCTTTTCCTTCAAGATAGGATTTTCGGTTTTTGGTTACCCTGATGTCTATTACATCTCCCGGCACAACAAACGGAACAAATATCACCTTATCATCAATTCTCCCAATAGCCTTACCTTCTGAGCCGGCATCCGTAATTTCAATTTCTTTATAAACCTGTAATTCTCTCTTTTTTCTAACCATATTATTTATTTGACTGCAAAATTAAGATTTCCAAGATACTTGAATATTTCACAATTAAACTTATTTTTATAATCTTGTTTTCTTATTCCAATATTAAATTAATAAAATGCAAAGAATAATCGACTGGCTCGAATCGCACAAATTGCCGTGCTTTTATAAAAAAATGCTTGGAATAGAATGTCCGGGATGCGGCATGCAGACAGCATTCATCGAGCTATTAAAAGGAAACATTGTAGAAAGCTTAAAAACCTATCCGGCTTTAATTCCGATAATCTTTTTGGTTGCTTATTTAATCCTGCATTTAATATTTAAATTCAGAAAAGGTGCGCTTGTTTTAAAAATTACCTTTATATTTACGGCTGTAATTATTGTTATCAATTATTTAATAAAATTATTAACAAATTAAAACTAATAATCATGGAAAACACTAACGTTACAACCCCTCAACAGTCAGAAGTTACCCAGGTACCATTGCCTAATGCAACAACAGCATTGGTATTGGGAATCTTATCAATTGTTTTGTGCTGGTGCCACGGAATATTCGGGCTTATCCTCGCAATTATTGCACTGGTACTTGCTAATAAAGATTTGGTTTTATATAATGAGAATCCGCAAAAGTACACACCGGGTTCTTACAATAACCTTAAAACCGGAAGAACCACGGCGATAATCGGTCTGGTACTGGCTGCCATATTTTTATTAATGGTTATTATAGGATTAGTATTCATGGGATTTAATTATGCATTATTTCCCTGGGAAATGATTGAAGGATGCGATTATTAAATCTTTAAAATATATTCAAAATGGAAAATTCAAACATTACAACACAGGAAACCCAAAAACCTGTTGAATATGCAGGATTTTGGTGGAGATTTTTAGCTTACATTATTGATGAAATAATTTTGTCATTTATCGAATTTATCATTATTTTACCTGTTTTAGGCATTTTTGGTTTATCGATTTTTGGTTTAGTGGAAAGCGGTTATAATAAGGAAGAAATGCTTATGTTCTTAGGACCCATGTTTGGCATTCTTTTCTTAATCATCATTATTTCGATAGCCATAAACTGGTTATATTTTGCCATCATGGAATCCTCCAAAACACAGGGAACCCTTGGTAAAATGTTATTAAAGATCAAAGTTACCGATTATAACGGAGAAAGGATTTCTTTTGCAAAAGCAACATGCAGATATTTCGGTAAAATCATATCAGGCATGATATTAATGATAGGCTATATCATGGCAGGATTCACTGACAGGAAACAAGCTTTGCATGATATGATGGCAAGTTGCTATGTTATCAAGGAATAATTTATAAGGGCAAAAACAGAGGAAATGGGAAAAATCCCCTTTTTAATAGAAAAATAATGGTTATGGAAAATTCAAAAATCGAAAAGGATAGATTCAACCTCTCAGATTCCCATTTTATTAAAACCAAAAACAATCCACAAGATTCTCCATTTATTAAGGACAAAAGCAACTCACAAGATTCCCCATTTAAAAAGAATATTATACAACCAGATTCCCCCTTTTCAAATGGAACACAAAGCAATTCCCCCTTTTTAAATGAAACACAAAACAATTCCCCCTTTTCAAATGGAACACAAAACAATTCCCCCTTTTCAAAGGGGGTTAGGGGGATTAAAGGCGACATTGAGAACAAAAATCACAAAGGCTATTACATACCATACAACCGCAACCTAAAAACACTATCACGCAAACTAAGAAAAGAAAGTACCTTAGCTGAAATATTATTATGGAATGAGTTAAAAGGAAAAAAACTTGGTTATACATTCAACAGACAAAAACCATTATTAAATTACATAGTCGATTTTTATTGCAAACCATTGTATTTAATTATTGAAATAGATGGTTACTGCCATGATACTGAAGAGGCTTATGATGAAGACATGAAAAGACAAAAAAAACTTGAAGATTTCGGACTTGTTTTTCTAAGATTCGATGACAGGGAGGTGAAAAAGGATATGCCAAATGTTTTAAGAGTGATAAAAGCAAAGATAAAAGAGTTGGAAGAAATCCCCCCAGCCCCCTTTAAAAAGGGGGAGTAACTTTTGGGGACGTTTGAAAAGAGAGAGTAATTTTACGAAGGCATTTAAAGGAGAGTAATTTTACGAAGACATTTGAAAAGAGAAAGTAATTTTACGAAGACATTTGAAAAGGAAAGAAATTTTACGAAGGCATTTAAAGGAGAGAAATTTTACGGATATATTAAGAGGAGAGAGGATTTCTGCTATTTTTGAAAGATAGATAAAAAAATTATTACTGCATGAAAATACTGCCGATTGAAAAAATCAGGGAGGCTGATGCTTATACCATAAAAAATGAACCTATTGCCGATATCGATTTGATGGAACGTGCGGCAACGGAACTATTTGAATGGATAATGGCTAATACCGATCCTGAGAAAACCATAAAAATCTTCTGCGGACTCGGTAATAATAGTGGAGATGGTTTTGCAGTCGGGCGTATGCTGGCTAATTCAGGATTTGCCGTTGAAGTAATTGTTATCCGGTATTCGGATAAAATGTCGCCAAGTTGCCAGACTAATTATGAAAGGATAAAAAAAATTAAAAAGGTAAAGCTTGTAGAAATCCGTGATGGGGATAAACTACCTGATATTTCTGAAGATGATCTTGTGATTGATGCAATTTTCGGTTCGGGGTTAGACAGGCCTGTAAAAAGATTCATTGCAAAAATTGTTGACCATATTAATGCATCAAAAGCTGTTGTTATTGCAATTGATACTCCATCCGGGTTTTTTTGTGATACAACAAATACTACAAACAACGGATCAATTATAAAAGCCGATTATACACTCACCATCCAGTTTCCTAAATTTGGTTTTGTATTTCCTGAAAACGATAAATATATAGGTCTGTGGGAAGTTATGCCTATCGGATTGCATCCCGAATTCATCGAACAGGTTGAGGTCAAAAATTTCTATATTAAAAGTAACGACTGTAAAGACATTTTAAAGCCCAGGAATAAATTTTCTCATAAAGGGACGTATGGACACGGATTATTGATTGCCGGAGGTTATGGAAAAATGGGCGCTGCCGTTCTTGCTGCAAAAGCAGGATTAAAAGCAGGCGCAGGCTTAATTACAACACATATTCCAAAAAAGGGATATAATATTATTCAAACCTCTGTACCTGAAGCCATGGTCAGCATTGATCCGGATGAAAATGTTTTTTCGGAAGTTCCTGACTTATCAAAATACAATGCTGTTGCAATCGGTCCCGGGATAGGAACTGAAAAGCAAACGCAAACAGCATTAAAGCTTTTAATTCAAAATTCAGGTCTGCCAATAATTTTTGATGCTGATGCTATTAACATTCTGGGCGAAAACAAAACATGGATACCGTTTATCCCCAAAACCAGCATTTTCACACCTCACCCAAAAGAGTTTGAACGATTGATTGGAAAAGCCTCTGATGATTTTGACCGCAACCGGATGCAAAGGGAATTTTCAATAAAATACACTGCCTATGTTATATTGAAAGGTGCTCATACTGCTATCACCTGCCCTGATGGCTCGTGTTACTTTAATTCAACAGGAAATCCGGGAATGGCGACAGGAGGAAGCGGTGATGTTTTAACAGGAATTCTTTTAGGGCTGAAAGCGCAGGGATACTCCTCTAAAGAAACCTGTATTTTAGGTGTTTACATTCATGGGCTGGCAGGAGATATTGCAGCGGAAAAATGGGGATACGAAGCGCTTACTGCCAGAAATATAACGCATAATCTGGGAAAGGCGTTCAAAAAGATATACTAAAATGGATTGTTGATATAAATTTTTTTATATAAATCTGTATATCTCTTTCCTATGTCCAACTTTAATGATAGTTATTATAAGAAAATTTTCCTGAATGTCATAAATAATGCGGTAATTCCCTACTCTGATTCTATAGGCATCTCTACCTTTTAGTTTTATACAATCATAGGGTTTGGGATTCTGTTCAAGCTGCAACATCCTTTCTTCAAGTTTATCCGCAACATTATCGGGAAGTTTTGCAAGCTGCTTCTGCACCGATTTAGTAATAATTACGGTAAATTTAGCCATTCTTTTGTTTTCTGATTTTTATGGCTTCCCTTAAAGGAATGGTAGGTTCATTTTTTACTTTTGCCTCGTCATAGTCTTTAATATCTTCCAATTCTTCCAGTTTTTCTAAAATCATCTCATACTCTTTTATAGTCAGAAAGATACCTACATTTTTACCATTATTATCTTTTAAATACTGCTGTTGTTGAGTTTGCATGGCTTTATCTGAAATAATAATTACAAATTAGTCTTTAAAAATTAAATACAAAAATAGTAAAATTTTAAGATTAAAAAAACTCAAAAGGGATTTATCTTAGTAAACTTACGCAACCTTAGCCCCTTCCACAACATCCTCTTCTACTCTTAGATTATCTATGATAAAGGTTTGGCGTTCGGGAGTATTTTTACCCATGTAAAATGACATGATCTCTTTAATGGAAGATTTTCTTTGCAAAAGAACAGGATCAAGCCGTATGGAAGCTCCAATAAAGTGTTTGAATTCGTCCGGCGATATTTCTCCTAATCCTTTAAAACGGGTTATCTCAGGTTTTCCTTTGAATTTTTTCAGGGAATCTTTCTTTTCTTCTTCCGAATAACAATAAAACGTTTTCTTTTTGTCCCTGACCCTGAATAAAGGTGTTTGCAGAATGTATAAATGTCCCGCCTTAACAAGGTCAGGATAAAACTGGAGAAAGAAAGTCATTAAAAGTAACCGGATATGCATTCCGTCAACGTCGGCATCAGTAGCAATCACAATATTGTTATACCTGAGATTATCAAGTCCATCATCAATATTCAATGCTGCCTGCAACAGGTTGAATTCTTCATTCTGATAAACTATTTTCTTACTAAGCCCGTAACAATTCAATGGTTTGCCTTTCAGACTAAATACCGACTGTGTACTAACGTCTCTTGATTTAGTTATTGATCCGCTTGCCGAATCTCCCTCAGTGATAAACAAGGTAGTATCAAGGCGTTTTTCGTGATTTGAGTTATAATGGATTTTACAATCTCTTAGCTTTTTATTATGTAAGCTGGCTTTTTTAACACTTTCTCTTGCCAGTTTTTTTATTCCTGCAAGTTCTTTTCTTTCTCTTTGCGACTGAAGTATTTTATGGTAAAGCGCATCAGCCGTTTCAGGATTTTTATGCAGATAATTATCAAGATTTCTTTTTACAATATCATTAATATAATTCCGCACGGTCATTCCACCCTGTTCAATATGCTGCGAGCCAAGCTTAGTCTTTGTCTGAGATTCAAAAATCGGCTCCTGAACTTTAATGCTGATAGCAGCCAAAATGGATGTCCTTACATCTCCGGCTTCAAAATCCTTATTGTAAAATTCCCTTATGGTTTTTACAATTGCCTCCCTGAACGCTGCCTGGTGAGTACCGCCATGTGTAGTATGCTGACCGTTAACAAAAGAATAATATTCTTCACCGTATTGTTTAGTGCTGTGAGTAAAAGCAAATTCCAGGTCGCCCTCATTAATATGAATAATAGGATATAAAGTAGGTCCATTACCGTTAATATTCCTTTCAAGAAGATCGCGCAAGCCATTTTTTGCATGGAACCGTTCGCCGTTGAATTTTATTGTCAACCCGTTGTTCAGAAAAACATAATTCCAAAGCAGCCTTTCAACATATTCACTGATAAAATGATAATGACCAAATATTTCATTATCCGGGATGAAGGAGACAATTGTTCCGTCTTTTTCTTCAGATTCCTGTTCGGGGTAATCATTCACGAGATTGCCTCTATTATATTCTACAATCTTTGTTTTACTATCCCGAACCGATTGAGTGACAAAGTAAGAGCATAAAGCATTCACAGCTTTTGAACCCACTCCATTCAAGCCGACAGCCTTCTTGAAAACTTTGGAATCGTATTTTGCGCCAGTATTTATCTTCGATACACAATCATTTACTTTTCCCAAAGGAATACCACGTCCGTAATCGCGAATAGTTACTTTTTTATCCAATATGGTAATATCAATGGTTTTTCCGTATTCCATCACATACTCGTCAACGGAATTATCGATGATCTCTTTAATTAACACATATATTCCGTCATCTTGTGAAGCGCCATCCCCAAGTTTCCCGATATACATACCGGGACGCATACGTATATGCTCCCTCCATTCTAACGAACGTATGGTATCTTCTGTGTACTTTTCAGACATTATTCACCAATTTGCGACAAAAATATACAAAGAAACCTTTGAAAATAAAGGGATACAGGAAAACTTATTAAACAAAGAATGTTAATATCTTTTTTAACTATTAAAAGCTTTTTAAAATTATAAAAACAAAAAATTAACCTAATGCCCTGTTGACAAACTGATTCAGCGAATACATTTTCTTAAATACATTGGTGCAATATTCTTCAAAACGTTCTGATAAAAGTTTATCATCAGTCATTTCATGCAAAACCACATAGCTTTTATATTTTAACAAATCAATATCAGGAAATTCCGGCGGGAAATCCTTAGGCGGACGTTTTAGTTTTTCCCCTTCGATATTTTTAAAATACTTTTTAAAAGTATTATCATTAATAATCCGTTTAAATTCATCTGCATTATAATAAATTTCTTTTCTCAGAGCTTTAAGCATGTCAGCAGAAGGAATATAAATACCACCGCCCAGAAAAGATTTCCCCGGCTCAATATGAACATAATAACCAGCATATCCTCCTTTTCTTCCTCCTCTACTAATGAACCCGCCAAAATTTGTTTTATATGGCGATTTATCTTTTGAAAACCTGACATCCCTGAAAATTCTGAATATGCACTCCTTTGTGGTTAATGTGCCAATTTTCGGGTCAAAACTATATACTGCCAGAATAAGTTTGTTTAAAATGGTTTCAAAATCCTCCTTAGCATTTTCATACAACTTTCTGTTATTATTAAACCATTCACGGTTATTGTTTTCCTTTAATTCTCTTAAAAAATCTAATACTAATCTCATGTCAATTTATTTTTTAATAATCTCTAAATAGCCTGAAGAATTTTCAAATATAAATATTTTTGTATATTTGGAGTGTTTATGCTAAAAAACCTAATTATTCAAATATTGTGCTCACAACTATTCATCCTGATTTTTTCGGGTTCTGCAATGGCATCTAATTACACAGTTCCTATTGGAGGCAGGTCAGCAGGAATGGGTAATGCTTCGGTTACTCTCTGCGATTTCTGGTCTGTTTATAATAACCAGGCAGGGCTTGCCGAATTTAATAACATCGCTGCGGGATTTTATTACGAGAACAGATTTCTTGTAAAAGAATTGAGCTTAAAAACCGGAGCTTTTATTTTACCCACAAAATCAGGTGTGTTTGGTTTGAATCTCCTCTATTTCGGCTATCCAAAATATAATGAAACGAAAATCGGGCTGGCTTATGGCAGGTCTTTCGGGAAGCGCTTTTCTGCCGGTATCCAGTTGGATTATCTCTCAACCGGTATTGGCGAAGATTACGGCAGTAAAAGCCAGGTTACTTTTGAAATAGGAATACGGTCGGAACTTAATGATAACCTAATTATTGCTGCACATATATTCAATCCAATCAGAGTTAAGTTAGAAAACGAATTTGATGAAAGAATCCCCACAGTGTTTAAACTTGGAGTTTCTTATTCGTTTTCCGAACAACTGCTTGTAACACTTGAAACAGAGAAAGATTCTGATTTTAAACCTCTTTTAAGAGGCGGGCTTGAATATAAGATCATTGAGCAGGCTATTGTCAGGATAGGATACTCAACCCTTCCGTCAACAACAGGCTCCGACAACTTTAGCATTGCTTCGGTATATACTTTCGGATTTGGATTGCAAATAAAAAAACTGGCGATAGATTTTGCAGCTTCTATACACCAGACATTAGGCTGGTCGCCGCAAGTTTCGGTTGTTTATAAGTTTAAATGATTTGAATAATATGGAAATAAATAGAGATTGATAGAATTACGATAAAAAAAATAATCCATGTAAATTCGTGTAATTCGTGTCAAATAGAAATTGTAATTAGTGCACATTTAAGATGTTTTCAAGAAGTTCCGGACAGTTATAAAATATCGTTATGTTATTCCATTATAAACGCATAATACTTGTTATTTTCACTCTGATATTATCTGTCTTTTCCATCGCACAGGAACCGGAATCACCAATAAAAACAGACGAAACTGATATTTCAGATAAAATAGAAAATATTGCAGAAAGTACAGAAACAATCCTTGATTACACCGAACTTATTGAAGACCTGAAATACTACCGTGAACACCCCCTGAATCTGAATTATGCTACGGAAGAGGATTTGCGTAAACTTATTTTCCTGAACAATATACAGATATTCAACTTGCTTGCCTATCGCGAAACTTATGGAAACTTTATTACTATTTACGAACTTCAGGGTGTCGATGGATTTGATTACGAAACCATTCAAAAAATCTTACCTTATGTTAAAGTTGGTAGAGAAAAACCCAAAGTTTCAATCTCTCTGAAAAAGATTGCCAAATACATGAGAAATGATGTTTTCATCAGATACCAGCGTATTATCCAGGAACAAAAAGGATACTCGGCTATTGATGATTCTTTATTGTATGAGAATCCAAATTCGAGGTATATGGGTAGTCCTGATAAGATATATTTCAGATATGGTTTTAACTATTTCAACCGGATAAGATTTGGGATTACAGCAGAGAAAGATGCGGGAGAAGTATTTTTGAAAAACAATGTGAACGATTCTATCCGAAATCTTGTGGGAACTAAGCTGAAGAACGGCTTCGACTTTTATTCCATTCATTTCAGCCTGAAAGACATTGGGCATTTGAAAGCATTAACAATCGGCGATTACCAGTTACAGTTCGGGCAGGGTTTAACCTTATGGTCGGGGCTGGCTTTTGGAAAATCATCGGATGCAATTGATATTAAAAAATTTGCCGTTGGTGTCAAACCCTATACTTCAACTGATGAAAACGGTTTTTTCAGAGGTATTGCATCAACTATCGGCATAAAAAATTTTGATATTTCGGCTTTTTACTCTTCTCATAAAATTGATGCAAACCTGGGCGAAATTGATACATTAACGGATGAGACACCGTATATAACTTCACTGCAGGAATCCGGTCTTCACAGGACACCGAATGAATTGCTTTACAAAAAGGCTGTGAACCTCATGGTATTTGGCGGTAACGTAACTTATAAAAACAAACGCCTGAAGTTAGGCTTAACGGCATATAAATCAAAACTTGAAAAAGAACTGTTAAAAGACTTTTTTCCATACAATCAATTCAACTTTAACGGTACGGAAATTATTGATGCCGGAATTGATTACAGTTATCTTTTTAATAAATTAAATATTTTCGGAGAAGTTTCGGTTAGTCAAAACGGGGGGTGGGCGCAGTTACATGGATTTACGGCAAATCCGCATCCCAGGCTTTTTCTTACTGTTTTATACCGGAATTATCAAAAAAACTATTACAATTTTTTCAGCAATGCATTTGCCGAAGGGAGTTATAACCATAACGAAAAGGGCTTTTACACAGGCATAAGGCTGAATCTTCACAGTAAGTGGATATTAACTGCCTATATTGACAATTTCAGCTTTCCCTGGTTAAAATACAGGGTGGATGCTCCATCGAGAGGAAATGAATTTCTCGTCCAGACGGATTACAGCCTGTCGAAAAATGTTTTTATGTATTTCAGGTTCAGGCAGAAAAATAAGCAAATCAATTACCCGAACGAAGAACAATTTATTGAGTCTATTGTCAACACAAGAAAGAACTATTTCAGGTTTCATATCGAATACAGTATCTCCCCATCGGTTGTAATGAAAAACAGGCTTGAGTATGTGATATTCAAGGAAGGTAATTTTAATAAAGGAACCGGTTATTTAATTTACCATGATATTGCATGGAAACCTCCCTCAGGTAAATTATCTGTTATTTTTAGATATTCTTTGTTCGACACCGACTCGTATGATGAACGAATCTATGCCTACGAAAATGATGTATTGTATGCTTTTTCAGTGCCGGCTTATTATTACAAAGGAAGCAGGGGTTATATCTTACTGAAATATCAATTAACAAGAAAAATCAATTTCTGGTTGCGATTTGCTCATACTTATATCAATAATCGTCAGACTTTTGGTACGGCGCTGGATGAAATAAACGGGAATACGAAATCGGAAGTTAAAGTTCAATTAAGAATTAAATTTTGATAATTGAAAATTTATTTTTAGGTTTTGAACAAAAATTTAATTCTTAATTTCGCACCGCAATTAAGTATTTAACAAACTAAAAAGTAACCACTAATACAGAAATATGTATTCCTATATTGAAGGAAAATTAACAGAAAAAAACCCGGCTTTTGTAGTTGTTGATTGTAATGGAATAGGTTACATGATCAATATTTCGCTTAATACTTTTTCGAAACTAAAAGATAAAGATCATTTCAGGCTGTTAACCCATCTTGCAATAAAAAATGAAGCAACCACCCCTGTAGGCTTTGTATTATATGGTTTTGCCGACCAGGAGGAACGTAATCTTTTCAGGCAACTGATCTCGGTTTCAGGAGTTGGCAATAGTACGGCGCTACTGATGTTATCGTCATTAACTCCCGAAAAGTTGTATAGTGCAATAATCCATAATAATCCGTCGGTTTTACAGTCGGTGAAAGGAATAGGCGCTAAATCGGCACAACGGATCATAATCGATTTAAAAGATAAATTGGAAAAGTGGGAAATTTCACCGGAAATAATAAGTGTTACACACAATACAAATAAGGATGAAGCGTTATCAGGATTAACCGTGTTAGGGTTTAATAAAATTGCCTCTGAAAAAGCCTTGAATAAAATTTTAGAAAAACATGGTGCGGATTTACCTGTTGAAGTGTTAATTAAGGAAGCATTAAAGATACTTTAAATTTTTTGTTATTATTAACGATACTTTGAAAAACCGTTTGTCCTGACGATGGGAAGATAATGGCATTTCAAAGTTTTCTAATTTTATAAAAGACTTTTTATTTGGAGCGGATCGTAAGAAATAGTTTGCTGTTTGCTTTACTAATTCTTGTTTTTCCCACTGTTTTGGGATATACATGGAATAATAGGGATTATGCAGATAATCATTATACTGTTAACAAATTTTTGTATCCGCCCGATTCAATAACCGGTGATGACACTACCCGTCATATCAACCTCCCTTATCCGCCTGAAGATGAAAAGTTCCCATACACAGGTCAGGAAAATACCAATCCTCTTTTTTTAAAGCTTCCTTCAAATATTGAGTCTGATGTTGAATATGATCCCGAAACAGGTCAATACATTCTGAAGCACAAAATGGGTGAACTCGATTACAGGGAACCTACCTATATGTCGCTTGATGAATACAGAGAATATGATTTGCAAAACTCTGTTGATGAATACTGGCGAGAAAGAGCCAAAGCCGCCGGTGTCGGGACACGAAGCGGCATTATTCCTTCTATCTATATTGGAGGAAAAGCTTTTGATAAGGTTTTTGGAGGACATACTATTGATATTCGCCCTTCAGGTTCGGTCGAATTGATTTTCCAGGTTATAGGTAACAGCCGTGACGATCCGACCTTAGATGTTAAGCAACGAAAACAGGTTAACTTTGATTTCCAGGAAAATATACAGATGAATGTGATCGCTAAAATCGGCGATAAAATCGAATTCAGTACTAATTATAATACTCAAGCCACTTTCGATTTTGAAAATAAGCTCAACCTCAGGTATGAAGGCGATGAAGATGAAATACTACAATTACTTGAAGCGGGAGATGTAAATCTTCCGCTTAACAGCACGTTGATTACGGGAAGCCAAAGTTTATTCGGTATTAAAACCAAACTGAGATTTGGCAAAACTACCATTACTGCCATTTATTCGGAGCAGGAAAGCGAAACATCAACCATTACTGTTCAGGGGGGTGCTCAAACCAATGATTTCCTTATTAAAATTGATGAGTATGAAGAAAATAAACACTTCTTCCTTTCGCAGTATTTCAGAGACAGATATGATGAAGCTTTAATAGACTTGCCTATTGTTAGTTCAAGCGTTAATATTACAAAAATTGAAGTATGGGTTACGAATATAGGAGCGGCTGTTACCCAAAACAGGAATATAGTTGCATTTACTGATATAGGTGAGAACGAAGTAATATACAACAATCAAATACAACCATATCATACTGAAATTGCCAAGTTACCCGACAACATGTCGAACGACCTGTTTACTATTATCGATTCTTCACAGTTAAGAGATATTTACAATGTAAACAATTACCTGCGGGGAAAAGGCTTTGTTTCCGGAGAAGATTATGAAAAAGTTGAACTGGCAAGAAAGTTAGGACCTTCGGAATATACTTATAACAGCAAGTTAGGATTTATTACCCTTAATTCTACTTTAAACTCCGATCAAACATTAGCAGTTGCCTTTCAGTACCAGATAATCGGATTCGACACAACGGTCTTTCAGGTTGGAGAATTTTCAGATGAAGGAATTACAGGGCAAAATACATTAATGGTTAAGTTGCTGAAAAGCACTTATATTAACATCAGGAACCCGATATGGAACCTTATGATGAAAAACGTATATTCATTAAGGGCTTACCAGGTAAACCGTGAAGATTTTACTCTGAACATACTTTATTCGGGTGATGAAAATGGTGTTCCAACAGGTTATTTTGAGGAAGGACCTTTCAGCGGGCAACCGCTCATACAGGTTTTTAATCTCGATAATCTCGACGCCCAGTTAAATCCCCCGCCCGATGGTGTTTTCGACTTCTTAGATAATGCTGCCACACAGGGCGGAACAATAAACTCGTCTAATGGAAGAATTTTCTTTACTGTACTGGAACCTTTCGGTAAGTATCTCCGAGATAAATTTAATGAATCCGGTGCACCCGAATTAGCCGACAAATACTGTTTCGATTCGCTTTATACATTAACAAAAACAGGCGCCGAGCAATTCGCAGAAAAAAATAAATTTCTTATATCAGGATATTACAAATCACAATCGGGTTCGGAAATTTCACTAAATGCCCTTAATGTCCCTCAAGGTTCCGTAACTGTTACGGCAGGAGGAGTTCCGCTTACGGAAAATGTAGATTATACCGTTGACTATACTTTAGGACGAGTAAGGATAATTAACGAAGGCATTCTTAATTCGGGGACGCCTATTAATATTAAAATGGAAAGCTCCACCATGTTTAGTATTCAGACTAAAAGATTGATGGGTGCTCACATTGATTATGATGTCAGCAGGAATTTTCATCTTGGCGGTACTATTCTTAATTTGCACGAGAGACCCCTGACTCAAAAGGTGGATTATGGAAACGACCCGATTTCAAACACGATATGGGGGTTAGATTACAGTTACCAAACCGAATCAAGATTTATTACAAAGCTGGTTGACAAGCTTCCCTTTATAAGTACTTCCGCCGTTTCCAATGTAGCTATTGACGGTGAGTTTGCTCATTTCCTTCCAGGTCATTCAAGAGCAGTCGGAAAAGAAGGTGTTTCGTACATTGATGATTTCGAGGGAACAAAATCAACAATTGATATCCATAATTTCGGAACCTGGTTTTTGGCAAGTACGCCTCAATTTCAGGTTGAAATGTTTCCTGAAGCAGATGCCATTGATATTAGTTACGGAATTAACAGATCAAAACTTTCATGGTACACAATCGATCCAAGTGTTTTTTATGACAGGAACAGTAATATAAAACCCGATAATATCACCAACGATGAGCTATCTAATAATTATGTCCGCCAGATTCTGGAAACTGAAGTATTTCCAAATAGAGATATCCCACACGGCACTCCAACCAACATCAGTGTATTAAACCTTGCTTATTACCCTGAAGAAAGAGGTCCGTATAACTATGATGTTAAACCTATTTCGGGAATTTCTGCCGGTCTTAATGAAGATGGAACTCTTGCTGAACCTGATTCAAGATGGGGTGGGATTATGAGAGAAATTGAAACTCCTGATTTTGAAGCTGCAAATATCGAATATATCGAGTTCTGGGTTATGGACCCTTTCGCTGATGGTTCAATTAATGACGGATCGGGTGGAGAACTATATTTTAACCTCGGTGATATTTCTGAGGACATTCTAAAGGATTCGCGTAAAAGTTATGAGCACGGTCTGCCCATATCAGGAGATGTAACAAATGTTGATACGACAATATGGGGACGCGTACCTAATACACTCGATCTGGTTCAGTCATTTTCAAATGAACAGGGTTCCAGACCATTTCAGGACGTCGGATACGACGGTTTAAGGGATACCGATGAGCAAAACTTTTTTTCCGGTGCGTCAACTTCGGATAAAAGCTTTCCTTATTTAGAAATAATTGATAGTATATATACACAAGCTTCACAAGCTTACCAAAAAGCTCTTGCCGACCCCTCGGGTGATAACTATCACAACTACCGTGGCGATGATTATGATTCAGACGCAACTTACAGCAGTATTCTTAAAAGATATAAAGAATATAATGGCCCTGATGGTAATTCACCTGAAAATGTCGAAGGCGGAGACCAGTATTATAGTGGAAATACACGTCAACCAAACGTGGAGGACATTAACAATGATAATACTTTAAGCGAGAGTGAAAGGTATTTCCAGTATAAGATCATTTTGAAACCAAACAAAATGAATGTGGGCGAAAACTATATCACCAATATTTATGAAGCAGTAGGCATTCAGCTTGCCAACGGAGAGCCAGGATCTGTAAAATGGTATCAGTTTAAAATACCGGTTAGAAATCCTGATAAAGTCATGGGTAGTATTAATGACTTCAAGTCCATACGTTTTATGCGTATGTTCTTTAAGGAATTTTTAAAACCTGTTGTCCTGCGTTTTGCAACGCTCGACCTTGTCAGAGGAGAATGGAGAAGGTATCCTGTTAGTGAAGACCTGCTTGCTCCCGGTGAATATATGCCGACCAGTTCGTCTAATGCCACAACCTTTGACCTGTCAGCCGTAAATATTGAAGAAAACGGAAGCAGAACTCCTATCCCTTATGTAATACCGCCCGGAATAGAGAGGGAAACATACACCGGCACCACAAACCTTACAAGGCTGAATGAACAGTCGATGGTTATGAAAGTTTGCGAGTTAGTCGATGGTGATGCAGTCGCTGCTTATAAAACTGCCGATTTTGATTTCAGGCAATATAAAAGGCTTAAAATGTTTGTACATGCCGAAAAGTCAAAAGAAAATGACATTTTAAAATACGGCGATTTAACTGTTTTCGTCAGGATTGGTGCTGATTTCACGCAGAATTATTATGAATATGAAATACCGCTAACTTTTACGCCCTGGCACACCGCCGATCCAGATGCTATTTGGCCCGTATCAAATGATTTTGATATTGATCTTGACAAACTGGTACATTACAAACTTGAAAGAAACACGGAAATGCGAAAGCCCGGTTCTGATATAAGCCTTAATTTCCCTTATGTGGTTTACGATGGAAATAACAAGATCACTATTCTGGGTTCTCCAAGCATAAGCGATGTACAAGCCATGATGATCGGTATAAGGAATCCTAAAAAAACCGAAGCCAACCCTGATGACGACGGAGACACGAAATGCGCTGAAATTTGGGTGAATGAACTGCGTTTGACCAATTTCAATAAACAAGGAGGATGGGCAACAACCGGCAGGATTGCAATGAACCTGGCTGATTTTGGTAATTTAACTGTTTCGGGTTCATATAACTCACCCTGGTTCGGAAGTTTAGAACAAAAAATTACGGAAATCCAGTTAGATGCAATGTCGCAATTCGATATAGCTACTAACCTGGAACTCGGAAAGCTTTTCCCTGAAAAAGCCGGTGTGAGAATACCTATGCACTTCGATTATTCCGAAATAAGGATCAAACCGAAATATAATCCTCTCGACCCTGACCTTGAATTGGATGAAGTGCTTGATTCTTATGAAATCCAAGAAGAAAGAGACTCGATAAAGAAACTCACCATCGATTATACTCAGCGAAAGAACATTAATTTTATGAATGTCAGGAAGGATAAAGTCGGCGCTCAAAGTAAGTCGAGGGTATATGATATTGAAAATTTTAATGTTTCATATTCATATTCGGAAGTTTACCATCGAAATATAGATATTGAACGCCACCTCGAACAAAACTATATGGGAGGGTTGGGATATAATTTTAATACAAGTCCGAAAAATGTCAAACCTTTTGAAAAGATTGGCTTCATTTCAAATACCAAAGCCCTGCAGTTGATAAAAGATTTTAATTTTTACTTCCTGCCCAAAATGTTCTCCTTCAGAACAGATATGAGCCGGATGTACAGCACTAAAAAACTCAGAAACAAAAGTTTTGGCAAGGTAAAAACCGATCCAACATTTAATAAAACATGGAATTGGAACAGGCTTTACGATCTGAAATTCGACCTTGCACAATCACTTACTTTTAGTTTTAATGCCAATGCCACCAGCTACATTAATGAGTATCCCGGTTCGAATAAAGAAATCTGGGATGGAACATTATACGGAGATGGGATTATTACACCGGAAGAGAAAAAAGAAAGAGTTAAAAGCGAAATACTTAGGGGAGGTACAAAAAACAGATATACTCAAAATGTTGGTGTTAATTATAATATTCCCATAAATAAATTTCCATTGCTCGACTGGGTAACTGCTCAGGCTGGTTATCAGGCAGCATATAGCTGGACTGCATCGCCAAGATCGATACAACAGGAGATGGGTAACACCCTCGCCAATAACAATAACTGGAATATCAACGGTAATGCCGACCTGAATAAGCTTTACAATAAAGTAGGTTTCCTGAAAAAAATAAATGAACCTCAGCGAAAGCGTCCGCAAAAAAAACAACAAAAAAAAGAAAGTCAAAGCCCCGAAGATTCTACGAAAACTGTCAAACCAAAGGTTAATTATGGTAAAATAGCTTATGAAACTCTGTTTAAAATATTGATGTGCGTTAAAAAGGTTTCGGTTCAATATTCAGTTAACAATGGAACCACTCTCCCGGGATTTATGCCCGAACCGGATGCATTAGGTTATAACTGGAACGCAAGAGCACCGGGGTGGGATTTTATTTTTGGTTATCAACCCGACAATCCCACATACTTTAACAAAGAAGGCTGGCTGTCAACAGACACACGTCTGAATACGGCATTTTCTCAACAGCATAACAAAAGTCTTAATATAAGGGCAACAATAGAACCTGTTAAGGATTTAAAAATTGAGTTAACTGCCGACAGAACGTATTCAAATAACATACAGTCATACTATGTTTACGATACAATTACTAAAACATTTATAGAAAACAGCCGTATGCAAATGGGTACATTTTCTATTTCGTATATCGCATGGGGAACTGCATTTGGAGGATCACTTTCCGATAACCGTTCGCAATATTTTGAAAATTTTAAAGATAACCGGATCGATGTAGCTAACAGACTCTCGGCAGAAGACCCGAGAAATATAAGTGTTAATGATTCTACCGGATTTCCCGATGGTTATGGTCCAAACTCACAATATGTTCTTCTGCCTTCATTTCTTGCGGCTTATTCAGGAAAAGGACCTGATAAAGTATCCCTCAATCCTTTCCATAAAATCCCTTTACCTAACTGGAGAGTTTCATATAATGGTTTGTCAAAAATTCCTTTCCTTCAGGAATTTTTTAAATCCATTACAATTAATCATGCTTATATATCAAGTTATAGTGTTGGCTCATACACTTCAAATATTAATTTCATAGGAGACACTATAAACGGTACAATTTATCCGGAAAATAAAAATCAAAACAATGGTGATTTCTATCCTGAATTTGAATTCGGTATGGTATCAATTACCGAGCAATTCAGCCCGTTGTTAAATATAGATATGACCTTACAAAACAGCTTTCTGGCAAAACTTGAATTCAAGAAAGCAAGAAATCTGTCATTGAGCTTTGCAAACAATCAGCTTACCGAAGTAACAAGTGATGAATTTATTTTAGGCTTAGGATACAGATTCAAAGAAGTGCCACTCACTTTTGGCTCTATTGGAGGCGGTTCAAAACGAACCTATAAAAGCGATTTAAACCTGAAAGCCGATTTCTCAATAAGAAACAATAAAACGGTATTACGAAGTATTGATTCTGATCTTAATCAAATTTCTGCAGGACAAAAAGTAGTTTCCATTATGGCATCAATAGATTATGCGTTTTCACAAAGTCTGACCATCCGTTTTTTCTTCGATAAAATCATTAATAACCCGTTCCTTCCTTCACAATTCAGAAATTCTACCACCAAGGGAGGGCTTAGTCTGAGGTTCTCGCTGGCGCAGTAGTTTTAATAAGTAATGGCTGTCTTCAGTCCACAATATTTTAGATGAAAGCAAAAAAGGAAAATAAACAATTAACATATAACAGTTAACTTTTTTATCATGTTGCTTGTTTTTTGAATTTATAATTTACTATTTTTGGGACAAAATATTTAAAACAAATAATTATGAATGTTCCTGAAAATTTAAAATACACAAAAGACCATGAATGGATAAGAGTTGAAGGCGAAGAAGCTTTTATAGGTATTACCGATTTTGCCCAAAAAGAACTGGGAGACATAGTATTTATTGAAGTTGAAACCGTTGATGAAACCTTAGATATAGAAGAAGCTTTCGGAACAATAGAAGCAGTAAAAACTGTTTCCGATATGTTTATGCCTATCTCGGGTAAAGTCGTTGAGTTTAATGAAACGCTTGAATCAAGTCCGGAAGTTATCAATTCAGACCCTTATGGCGAAGGATGGATCATAAAAATAAAGATATCGGATACCAATGAGATAAACGAACTATTAGATGCTTCAGAATATAAAGAACTTATTGAATCTTAGTCCCTAAATTTTGGGATTCGGGTTTAAAGACTGCTACGGCTAAGTGTTTGATAACAATATAGAATATAATAAAGCGTTAATAAAACGGATAATTTATTGACATTTTAAATATTTATTCATAATTTAGCCACCTGTAATTAATAGATTTAAACTTTAAGTAATCTAAAAATGAAAGATACAAAGAAATCACCAAAAGCCGATCTGGAAAGTAAAAAGACTATTTTCACTGAAATCGGATTAATTTTAGCTCTTGCTGTTATTCTTTTTGCTTTTGAGTGGAAAAGCTACGAAAAAACCGAAATGATTAGTATGACCAGGGTAGTTGATGACACACCTGAAGAAATTATAGAGATCACCCAACACGAAAAACCACCTCCGCCACCAAAACCTCCTCAGCAAACAACTATTATAGAAATAGTAGAAGATGACATAGAAATTGAGGATGAAATTGAAATTGATGTGGAAGCCGACCAGGAAACTGAAGTACAAGAGTATATACCTGTTGATGAAGAAGAAGAAGAAGGAGAAGCGCAGATATTTACAGTGGTTGAGTCAATGCCTACATTTCCAGGAGGTGATGCTGCACGAATCAAGTACCTGAATAATAATATTAAATATCCGCAAATGGCACGAGAGAGTGGAATACAAGGAAAGGTTTTCGTTACATTTGTAGTTGAAAAAAATGGAATGGTTACCGATGTTAAAGTGCTCAGAGGAATTGGCGGTGGTTGCGATGAAGAAGCTGTTCGCGTTATAAAAAATATGCCGAAATGGGTTCCCGGAAAGCAAAGAGGTAAACCTGTCAGGGTTCAGTTCAATTTGCCGATAATATTCAAGTTGAATTAAAAAAGATAAAAAAACCGGCTCAAATAAGCCGGTTTTTTTATTATGATCCCTTTATAAATTTGCCATCTTTATAATACTCTTTCTTGATCAGTTTACCGTTTTCATCCCATTCTTTAAACATCCCGTTTTTCTTGCCATTTTCCCACTCCACTGTTTTTTCCTTTTTTCCCGATTCATAATATTTTGTAACAATACCATGTGGAAACCCATCCTTCCAGTTTTCATCGGATTCAATTTTCCCGTTTTCATAAAACCACTTCCACGCTCCTGTTTGCTTTCCATTTTCAAAGAACCCTTCACTCCTGACGTTTCCGTTCTCATAAAACTTGGTTTCTTTCCCATGCTGCACGCCGTCTTTCCATTGAACTTCGGAGTGTATTTGCCCGTTTCTGTACCAGCTATACCAAACACCATCCTGGCTGTCGCTTATCCAATTTCCTTCATATTCCTTTTGTCCGTCATTATACCAATATTTCCATAAACCGTCTTTTTCCCCGTCTTTAAAGTCTCCTTCTAAGTAAATATTCCCATTTTCATAAAATCTCTTCCAGTTCCCTATCCTTTCACCTTGTGTGTATGTTCCTTCAGATTCCTTACTCCCATTGCTATGGTATGAAATATATAATCCGTTAAGATAACCATCAAAATATTTCATTGTAGTTTTTAATTTTTTATCCAGATAATAATCAGAACAGTTTCCTGAGAAGGGCTTGCTTTTGTAATACATTCTCCCCTCTTTCTCTTCTAACTGTTCATATTTAATTTGCCGTGTGCATGAACTAAGGATAAACAGGCAAATAAAAAACAGGCTAATTACATTAATTCTCATAACTTATACTTTTAATTTTAGGAATAAAAAAATTTGCACAAATATAATATACTGAAACGCATAAACTTTACAATTTTCTAATAATTTAACTGCGTGGTTTTAAATAAACTATAATTGCAAAAATTTGTGCTCCCGTTTTCGTTCAGTTTAATAGAACAGAGATATTTAAAAATTCCTGTAATCGAACATTTCAATATTATGTAATTTATATTCCCCGCAATTACCTTTGAAATAGTCCATTCTTAAATTTCCAGAAAGATTAAGTCTTAAACCAATATAAAAATCAAATTCCGAAAAATCACTAAAACCTAAAAAGCTGTTTATTTTATCCATACCAATAAAAAAGTTGCCATACCTAATAGCAACTCCAATATGAGGATCTAAAAAATCCCAGTTAACAAAAGAAAGAGGCATTGCAATTTCCCACCTGGTTTTTTCATACCGTGGTGTAAAAGCAACAACTGACGGGCGTTTAACAAAATTGTCGCCCAAGCCAAAACCATATATCAACGTACCGTTAAGATAAATGAATTTTTTTAGATGATAATCGAATTGCAAACTAACTGCAAGAGGAGTATATAAAACAAACTTATCATCAGCATTCGATTGTCCGGGATAATCTGAAAAAT
>JACKQG010002608.1_pt1 | contig 23277 bp, 21 predicted proteins | sample 8237621 | NCBI WGS metagenome assembly JACKQG01 (sample SAMN15677084, study PRJNA649215) | marine metagenome | biome: marine; feature: Black Sea; material: saline water; isolation source: suspended particulate matter (SPM) from the Black Sea western gyre | collected 2013-06-09/2013-06-10 | depth... | reverse complement strand
ATGGGTTTATTTCAAAAAAGACAGAGGCGGGGCGACAAAAATTAAATGATTTTTTTATGAAGAGCCATTTCCTGATTGTTCCGTCTGAGGCGGAGTGCTACGGGTTGGTTTTTTGTGAGGCGAGTTCGTTCGGGCTACCTTCGTTGGCTACACAGGTGGGGGGGATTCCTGCGATTGTTAAAGATGGAGTTAATGGTTATTTATTTGATTTACATGCATCTCCAACTGAATATGCGAATAAAATTGAAACGCTTTTTTCTGATGAGAAACGATATGCCAAATTAGCTAAAAGTAGTTTTTGTCGATATGAATCGGATTTGAACTGGGCGGTTGCCTCAAATAAAATAACAAAACTGATAAAGCAGGCGCTGGATTAATAAAGAGGGTTCTATGAAGAGATTTTGGAGGAAAGTTATCCCTGATACGATGTGGTTTGGGCTGGTTGATTTTAAGAATTTAATAGCTGCCTCGTTTGTGTATCAATTGGATGCGATTAGATTTATGCGATATGCGCGGACATCGGGAAGGGGGTTGAAGGAAAAGCAATTAGAGGCCTATTTATGGGCTCAAGCGCATGTTATTGAAAAGGGCCTCTCACTTCCCGAGACTCGGTTGGGATACGGAAAGGCGGGGATTGACGGGCTTTTTTCCGCGTGTGATCAATATTTGCAGGCCGGCTATAAAAGGTCAATTATAGCATTTGAAAATGCATTAGATGTTTTACATCAATATGTGCAGTTTCACGAGAAGAGTGGGCATGATGTTGGCTCTATTAAATCTCGGTTGGATAAATATGATGTTCCCTGTGGGGTTCATGGTGCAGGAACTATAAATTATTCTAAAAAAGAATATTGTTCGTTAGCCCATGGGGATTTTGTCGAATTTGTTAATAGCAGGAGTTCAGTCCGTTCATTTGGACAAGATCCTGTTCCTGAAGAGTTGGTGCAAGAATCTCTAGAGTTAGCTCGAAAAAGCCCATCGGCCTGTAATCGACAGTGCTGGGAGGTTGTGTGGGTAAAATCTGATGAGGCTAAGTCATCCCTTCTTGCACTTCAAAACGGAAGTCGAGGCTTTGGTGAGCACGCAGATAGCTTTTTAGTTATCACAGGCGACCTGTCAGTCAGCTTTGGATTGCGAGAACGGCGACAGGTTTTTATCGACTGCGCGTTGTATGCTATGACGCTAATGAATGCGTTACATTATTTTGGCGTAGGTGTGTGCCCTTTGAATTGGTCAGTATTGCCTCGTGAAAATAAAAAGATGCTTAACCTGTTAAAATTGTCAGACTCATCAGAGGTGGTAATTATTTTAGCAATAGGCTCGCTTCCAGATAATGTTGAGGTCGCTAAGTCGGTTAGGAAAACAGTTCAAGAGACGTTGTCGATCAGATAAAAGAAGGTTGAATGAGAATCGCGATTATTACATTTCAGTCTGCACTGAATTACGGCGCAGTTCTGCAGACTTATGCGCTGAGTGCATTTTTGCGTCAGCAGGGGCATGAACCTAAAGTGATCCAGTATTGCCCAAACGCTGAGCTTACTGGGAAATTTAAGAATCGGTATCGGGTGTTTGGATTGCACCCCGCCGACTATTTGAATGCGTATCGTCAGCATGCGTTTAAAGCGTTTCGTGAGCGTTACATTCCGCAGACGGAGCGTGTATATCATACATTAGATGATTTAGCAGAGCTGGAAGCGTTTGATGCTTATATTTGCGGTAGTGATCAAGTGTGGAATGCGGAATTGACCGGGGGGCAGTTGGATCCTGCCTATTTTCTTTCTTTTGCCAAGGCCGGCGCAAAGCGGATTGCCTATGCCGCAAGTACGGGGGGCAACGGGTTTCAGGATGAAGTGCGTGCCGCTCAATTACTCGAAAACCTGACGTATTTATCTGTGCGAGAGGCGAGTCTGGTCGAGCCGGTTGCGCGGCTTAGCGGGAAAATGGTGAAACCCGTATTGGATCCGACCTTGTTGCCTGCCGATTACTCTCCGCTTATTCAAAAACGCAGGGGGCGCTATATATTGCTGTATGCCTCGCAGGAAGTACCTGGGATTTATCGGCGCGCGCGCGATTTGGCGCAAATGACAGGTCTGCCGATTCTCAATTTAGGAGCACGGGTGAACCCCTGGAAACATCCGGGCCGGCAGATCTGCAGTTCGCCTGCGGGATATGTATCGCTGTTCAGTCAGGCCGAATATGTGGTCACGAGCTCGTTCCATGGAACCGTTTTTTCAACAATTTTTAAGCGCCCGTTTTTTAGCTGTGCTCTAGAAGGCGAGCGCGCTGCGCGAAATGTCCGCATGGTTGATTTTTTAGAAAATGTTGGGCTGAGGGACCGTTTTTTTGAGGCGGATCGAGTGCTGAAAAATGATGATTTGCGTGCCGCACAAGCGGTTGACTGGACTGCCGTCAGTGAAAAATTGCACTCTTTACAGCAAGCGTCGGTTGAGTTTTTACAGAGCAGCTTAAGCGAGTAGTCGATTGCCTGGAAGATGCCCGGGTTGAATTTCAGATGAGGTTTGATTAATATGCAAAATAATAGCCACCGAGTGATTAATTTTACATTGATCGGTTTAATTTATGTTGGTCTGATTCTGCTGCTGATCAGTAAAGGGCAGTTTTTGCTTTCAGGGTTGTTGGCGCTGTTTCCTTTTGCTGTAAGTCTGGTGCTGAACCGGGAGCGGGTCTTCATATACTCCCTGTATGCCAGCGTGGCGTTAATTGGGATTCCTGGAATTCGTCTAGACTCAGTTGCTGCGGGGATGTTGTTTCAATTCGCTGTGGTTTTTGTTTTCGCGGTAAATATTTTGATGCAAAACGAACGCGCAAAGCGCCCTGATTTGTGTGGCTGGCTGCTGATTATATTCCTTCTCAATATGTTGATAACAGCCAGTATCCGCGGCTTTGGTTTGTACCGCCTGGGCGGAAATATGATTGGGGGGATGACCTATATTCAAATTTTGATTGGTTTTCTGTTTTTCCTTTATCTGCGCGGCCAGAATTTCTCTCCCGAGAAAGTCGAGAAGCTCTTTCTTGTCATGGTCGGGTTGAGTGCCGTCCCGCTTCTGGCGCAGATGTTTTTAGGGATGACCCCTGCATTGATGAAGCTGGGAGATTTTTTTGTTTTTAATAAAACACGTTTTTATGGGTCTGCAGGGTCATTGAGCGGTCGGTATGAGACGGCAGTTAACTTTTCATATCTGCTGATTTGTCTGGGGGTCATTCTGAAGGCCGAGAAGAAGTGGTGGGGCGTGTTGTTGCCCGCCGTAGGGGTACTTCTTCTGCTGGCTAATGGGTTTCGGCGCTATATGGTTCTCTCCATGTTCATCTTTGGGGTGAGCACGCTTCTCTTATCAAAACGTCGTGTTGTCACCTTTCTTCTGTTGTGCGGGCTCGGGGTCGGCGGACTCGGGTTTGTCTACGCCATCGCCCCTAGGTTGCCGCCAAATATTCAACGCTCGGTTTCGTTTTTGCCAGGAATTCAGGTTGAGGCAGAGGCATTGTATGACGCAGAGGGCTCCTCTGAGTGGCGGGGGGGGATTTTCGAATACGCAAAAGATGCCTTCCCTGACTACTGGCTTCTGGGTAAAGGACTTTTGCTGTCTATTGAAGACACCATGTTTGAACTGGCATACAGGGATCGAATAGGGTGGGCAGACTCTTTTTCTGTGTTCAATACGCATAATTATCATAGCGGGATTATCGAGTTGTTGATGGATTTAGGTGTGATCGGGTTTAGTTCCTTTGTCTTGTTCTGCCTGATTTCTTTGCGAACTGTTTGGCGGCAAATCATGAGAGCCAATAACGGGACTCGACTCTGGCGAATCATGACGGTCTTATGGTCGGTTTGTGTAGCGTTACTTGCGGATTATCTCCTGTTTCGAGGGGAGTTTAAGGTCTTTATAGCTACTTTCCTGTTATTTTATGGGCTGATGATTTTGGCGTACAACTCGCATGTGCAACGCATCAGAAGCGCTTCTCCTCTTGCGGCCGATCTGGACGTTAACTATTCGACTGCGCCGCGCCACAGCCGCGCCGGTTCTTCATTCCGTTCTGCTGTATGAGACCGACCAGCCTCTTGGGCGTTGTGTCGGAGAGAGATGATGTTTTATGAATTTTTCTTCACTGATTTTCTGGAGGACCCTGCTGTTTATGCCGGCGGTGGTCTATGTCATTGATCTGAATCGAAATGCAGGTGCACGCCGCGTTATTCGGGGAATAAAGCTGGTTTTATTTATTCCCAAAACAATGTCTGCGAGGAAGCTGTTCGTATGAAGGTGCTACACTTGGGGTTTTCCAAAACTGGCGGGGCCGGGGTTTCCGCTGAGCGGTTAAGTAATGCGCTTAATAAAATCGGCGTTGAAAGCGACTTTATCTATTTAAAGCCATATTCTCGTAACATCGCTCGAATCGGCTGGCTCGAGAAAAAGTTGAATGGAATTAGAAACATTTTATTCAGCAAAGTTTTTCGAGTGGGAACGATCAACCTGTTCCCGTCAAGTTTGTTGCGGCGCATCAACCGTTCAGACGCCGATCTGATACATCTGCATTGGATCAATGCGGAGATGTTATCGATTGAACAAATTCCGAAAATCAAGAAGCCCTTGGCGTGGAGTTTTCATGATATGTGGCCTATTTGCGGATCGGAAAATATAATATACGACCAATGTTTTGAGGGAAACACTTATGAAAATATGCCCGGGATTAGTGGGTGGACCTGGCGGCGCAAAAAGCGGGCATGGAGCAATTTGACGGCGCAGATTTTGTGTCCATCCACCTGGCTGGCGGAGTGCGTGAAACAAAGTCAAATTTTTTGCAACCAAGCGGTTGATGTGCTTCCGAATGGATTGAATTTAGATGTTTTTAAGCCTGCCGATAGAGATAGTGCGCGGCTTAAGTGTGGATTCCCGTTAAATAAAAAATTGGTGTTGTTCGGCGCGGCGGATCCGCGCAATTTTAATAAAGGCGGAGATTTGCTTAGAGCGGCATTAGAGCTATTGAACACAACTGATGTTGAGGTGGCCGTCTTCGGGGCCGATGGAGATGAGAAAATTGCAGGACTGCCGACTTGCTGGTTGGGGTACATTCATGACGCCGAAGAGTTGGCTGAATTATACAGCGCAGCGGATGTGGTTTGCGTGCCCTCGCGAGTAGAAACGTTTGGGCAGACGGCATCGGAACCGCAGGCCTGTGGTGTTCCTGTTGTGGCTTTTGACACAACCGGGTTGAAGGATGTGATAGAGCACAAAGTGACGGGTTATCTGGCGACGCCGTTCGATGTCACAGATTTCGCCAGAGGGATTGAGTGGGTGCTTGGTGCGGATCGTGGTGAACTGAGCAGAAATGCAAGAGAACGGGCGGAACGATTGTTTGACGAGCAGGCAATAGCGAAGCAGTGCAAGAAAATTTATGAGCGCGTTTTGGCGCGTGCCGTTGTCTAGGGAGATTGTTATGAGAAAAAAGGCAAGGGAGATGAAGTGGGCATTACGGATGTTTTGCGGAAAGTACAGAGTTTTGTACCCTCTATACTTCAGGTTGTTTGAAAAAAAGTGGTTCAATCGGATTCATCAGCCAAATCCGGATATCGTGATCGAAGGTTTTGGTGGTTCAGCGAATTCGTTTGCCGTTTATGCTTTTGAGGCGGCACAACCTAAAAAACTTAAAATTGCGCACCACTTGCATATCACGGCTCAAATCAAGGATGCGGCGAAGCGGGGAGTTCCGGTTTTTTTGATTATCAGAAATCCTGTGGATGCCGTAACTTCTTTACTTTCAAGGGATTATTACCCATCTGCAAGACAGGGGTTTGTCGACTACTTTAAATTTTATAAGGATATCTTGCCGTACAAGGAGAATTTGTTAATTGCGCCATTCGAGGTGCTTACGTCAGACATCGCATCGCTTATCAGTCAGGTGAATGAAAAATATGGCACCACATATGCCACTACACTTAATATGGCTGAAAAGGGATTGAAATGCCTAAAGACTGAAGGAAGATCGGATGTTTCTGCCATGCCTTTAAGGGGGCGAGAAGGACTGAAAAAGGAAGCCGGGCGTAAGGTGGCGTAGCTTGAAGGATCCGTCTGTCAAAGAAATGCGCTGGCTGTGTACGAGCAGTTGATGGAGGATGTTAGATAATGAAATTTTTGGTAATTACTCCCGTATTCAATGGGATGCCCCACATTAAAAAATGTATCGGTTCGGTACGAGGGCAGTTGCGACCTTCGGTCGCACAGATGTCAGATGTCAAATGTCAGCGGTCAGATGTGCTGATTTCTGACATTCGGTCTTCCGCCGTCGCCGAGGCCATGGCGGACAAGACGATCTCTGAAACTGGATCAAAGATCGATGTGCAACATATCATTCAGGATGGCGGATCAACGGATGGAACCGTCGAGTTTCTTCGTGATTATATGGCTCAGCAACCAGCAACGAGCAACTATCAACCTTCCTTCATCAGCGAAGCTGACAAAGGAATGTACGACGCCATCAACAAAGGCTGGGCGAAGGCGATTGAGATGAATGATGCCGAGAGAAGTACGGAGGGCATGGCACATTCAACGTTCAACGTTCAACATTTGATATCTCACCCCCCGAATCAACCGAACAACCAATCAGCTTATCAACCGGATGCAGAAGACTGCATCCTTTCCTGGCTGAATCATGATGAACAATATCTTCCAGGTACATTAGAGAAGGTAGCGCAGGTCTTTGCCGGGCATCCTGAAGTGGATTTGGTTTATGGGAATTATATAATTTCAACACCGGATGGACTCCCCATATCTGCCCGGCGTGAGATTCCTTTACGGATGCTGTATCTCCGGCATACCAATCTGTACGCAGCATCATGTACCATGTTTTTCAGGCGCAAAATATGGGAAGCCGGTGAATTGAAGTTTGATATTAATTACAAGGTGGCTGGCGATATGGAGTTGGTGATGCGGTTGCTGAGCAAAGGGTATAAGCCGTTACACATCGATTCATACTTAGCGCTTTTTGGTGCGGATGGCGGGAACTTATCTGTCAGCATGGGAGATTTAAACTGGAAAGAAATATCTCGACTGTGGTCGATTTATCATGGCTTCGGGAATCCGCTGGTGCGAAAAGGAATAAAGGCGCTACGTTGGATAGAGCGGTTTTTTTCGGGTTGTTATCGTTCAGATGATCTTGCATTTGATTACGCTGAGGATGAGGTGCCGAATTACAGGCGAGTCGAGGCCGACAAGGTGACTTTTCGGTTCGGGTTCGATAAAATTAACGAGCTAGTGAGGAAACGATGTCAGGATTAATGCAGCCCCTTGTATTTCTTAGGGAAGATCTAAAGGCCAGTAAGGGCAGTCCTAAAAGCCTCATGATCGTCACTCTTTTTAGACTTGCTGCTTTTATGGCTGGGTTCAGAAAAAACTATTTTTTGCTATGGATCTTCTTCATACCCTTTTTAATCTGCTATCGTTTCTTTGTTGAATGGATTCTGGGGGTTGAGATTCCTCAAAAATGTCAGATCGGTCCCGGACTGCGTGTTGAGCATGGACAGGGATCCGTCATTAACAACCAGTCAGTGATCGGTAGTCACCTTCGGATTCGTCATGGAGTGACCATTGGCAATCAGACGGCGGCAGATGCGGATAAGTGTCCCCGTATTGGAGATCATGTGGATATCGGGTGTAATGCCAGCATCCTGGGAGATATAACAGTAGGTGACTATGCGGTAATTGCCGCAGGAGCTGTGGTGGTCAAAGATGTTCCTCCCCATTCGGTTGTTGGTGGAGTTCCCGCTCATATAATACATGTATCAGATTCAGGTAGTTAAGCTTTAGCCTCGTCGGGGAGATCGATGATTAAGAAATTATTGGCAAGTAAATTGGTAGAGAATCCTTCGGCTCTAGAAGGGTGGACCTCTCACGCATGTGTGCTCTTTGGCCGGTTGGTCTTGTTTCGGATACTGCGCGGTGGGATCGTTTGGTTTCGGCTTGGGGCGGCTCGCGGGCTGATTCTCTGCGAGCGAAATGTGCGAATCTTATTTGGGTCGTATATTCGCGCGGGGAAGAAGCTGAATTTGGAAGAAGGTTGTGAAATCGTCGGGATTTCGACGAGGGGAGTTGTTTTTGGGGATCGGTGTACAGTGGGCCGTTTCGCAACAATTCGTCCGACGAGCGTGCTTTTGGGCGCGCCGGGGGATGGGCTGAAGGTCGGAGATCGTTCTAACATCGGGTCCTATAGTTACATTGGTTGTTCCGGTTATATTGAAATCGGAAACAATGTGATGATGGGGCCGCGTGTCAATTTGATGGCCGAAAATCATAATTTTGAGCGGACAGATATTGCGATGAAGGAACAGGGTGTAACCCGCTCCTTCATTAAAATTGAAGACGATGTCTGGCTGGGTGTCGGATCAACGGTTCTTGCCGGTGTTACAATTGGTCGGGGGTCAATCGTTGCAGCCGGTGCAGTCGTGACGAAAGACGTTCCTCCCTTTAGCATAGTCGGCGGCGTTCCGGCGAAAATCATTAAGAATCGGAAAACTGTCTGATGGATGCGCCTAAACGAATCGTCTATCTACATGCCAGCGCGGAGCTTTTCGGTAGCGATTATGTTTTGCTGACGTTGTTGAAGTCGCTAGATCGGGCACACTACGATCCTTACGTTATTTTGCCGTTTGAAGGCCCGCTGTGCGCAGAGCTGAAGAAGGCAAATGTTGCCTATGAGATCCATGACCTGCCTGTTTTGCGGCGCCAGTATTTCACTCCGCTAGGCTTGTTGGTCTTCTTCGGAAAGCTGATCCGGTGTCTGTTGTTTTTAACGCGGCTGATCAAGACAAAAAAAGTGGATGCTGTACACACGAATACAGCCGCCGTTTGGGTTGGTGGTTTTGCCGCGGCAATGACGCGGCGTCCGCATTACTGGCAGATTATGGAGCTCGTAGACCGTCCCCGGTTGGTCTCGTGGATGATGCGGAAGATTGTCGGGATCTTTTCCACCAAGGTGTTTTGCATTTCAAATGCGGTTCGAGATTTTTTTATTCTCGCCAATCCGGGAAGAGCAAAGAAATTCCAGACAGTTTACCATGGCGTTGACCGAGTGATTTATGACCGCGCGATTTCCGGGCTGGTTTTGCGGGAAACACTGGGTCTGAATGAAGGCGATGTTCTGGTTACGTTTGCCGGACGATTCAATGCATGGAAAGGGCAGGATGTGCTCGCAACGGCCATGCCGGCTGTTTTTCAACAGGTTCAGAATGTTCATTTCCTGTTCATAGGCAGTTGTTTCCCAGGGCAGGAGCACTTTGAGGATGAACTGAAAGTTCAGGTGGAGGAGCTGGTTCGGCGGGGTTGTAAGGCGACGGTGCTTGGATTTCAGTCAAATCTGCCGGAGTGGCTGGCCGCTACCGACATTTTTGTGCTCCCCTCAACCTCGCCAGAGCCGAATGCCACGGTGACGATTGCAGCAATGACAATGGCTCTTCCCGTGGTTGGAACCAATATAGGAGGAACGCCTGAGTCCGTTGTAGATGGTGAGACGGGACTTTTGACCAATCCGGACGACTCTGGACAGTTGGCGAATGCCGTTGTTCGGCTAACCCGTGATGTTGGTCTGCGGCGGCGTATGGGAGAAAAAGGCTATCAGCGCGCCATGCAGATGTTCAGCATAGAGAATTATTGCCAGAAGGTAACTGCGGCTTATGAGTAAGAGTAAGCAGGTTTTGCTTATAGGGGGAAACGGGTTTATAGGTTCCCACCTTGTGGATAAACTTTTGGCAGAGAATTGTCGTGTGAAAGTTTTGGACCAGTTTCCAGAACGATACAGAAAACCGCTGCTTGATGTTGAATATATTCTTGATGATTATGGAGATATTGGGGTTCTTAAAAAAGCATTGCATGGTTGCGACACGTTGATTCACCTTGCTCATGTAGGAAGTCCTGCATCAGCGATTAAAGAGGCAGACAAAGAAGTCTTGAACAGTATAACGGCGTTTGTCCGCATGCTGGAATGGTTGAAGGGCGGCATGGTCGGGCAGTTCATGTTTTTTTCCTCTGGAGGAGCTGTTTATGGAGTGCCGGATGTCACGCCTGTGCCCGAGGATTACAAGGGATGGCCGGTTTCTCCATATGGAGTCGCCAAGTTAAGCATGGAGCATTATCTCCATATGTTTTCTGCTCAGAATCAACTTCCCTATCAAATAATCAGGCCTTCAAATCCATATGGCCCCAGACAGAATTTTCTAGGTAGCCAAGGCGCTATTTCTATTTTTACGCATAAGATCTTGTCTGGTGAAAGTATTGAGATCTGGGGAGACGGGAATAATCGCAAGGATTATGTCTATGTTGAAGATCTTGCCGATGCGGTTATCGCTTTGATGGAAAACGGGCGTAAAAAAGAAGTTTATAATGTGGGTAGCGGTGAAGGTGTTTCATTAAAGGCAATCATATCCTGCATAGAGCATTCGTGTAATGTTTCCGCAAATGTTCAATATGCGCCTCGGCGAAGTCAGGATGTGCCGGATATTGTTTTGTCTTGTGGAAAAATCAAAGCAGATGTGGATTGGACGCCTTCTACAGCGCTTTCAGACGGCATCGATATTCTGAGAAAGTGGATGCAATCTTATTTAAAAAGTCAGAGTTAGCACGCTCTTGGAGTGCAGGCTTATAAGCTCCAATTTATAATCATGAAAATAGCATTAATCGGATCAAGAGGAATTCCCGCGCGTTACAGCGGGTTTGAGCAGTTCTATGAACAGTTTGCTGTTCGGTTGGCGGAGCGCGGGCACGAGGTAACGGTCTATAACCGGTCGCATTTCATCAAGGATGTGAAGAAGGAGTACAAGGGCGTGCGGATTGTTTCGCTTCCCTCTGTTCCGACCAAGCATCTGGATACCATCACCCACACCGCACTGTCTTCCTTGCACGCACTGTTTCAAGGCTATGATATTGTTTACTATTGCATCGTCGGCAACAGCCCGCTTTGCTGGATTCCACGCATGGTCGGCGCAAAAACACTCATCAATGTAGACGGAGCGGACTGGGCCCGCGATAAATGGTCAGGCTTTGCCAAGACCTACCAGAAATGGTGCGAAAGAGTGGCTTGCGCGTGTGCCAATGCGATGGTGGCGGATGCAAAAGGCATTCTCGAGCGCTACCGCAAGTTGTATGACCACGAAACCATTTTTGTGCCGTACGGGGCGAACATTCGAACCGATCTGCGAGCGGACCCGAATGTCGCGCAAAGCGCAGAGATCAGAGATCAGAGATCAAATATCAAAGATCAGCGATCAGATAGTGAAGGCCAGTCGTCTGACCTCGGACCTCTGTCCTCTGACCTCTGTCTTCTGACTGCTCTTAAAAAATGGAACCTGTCGCCAGACGGTTACATTTTTTACGTCGGTCGTTTCGTTCCCGAAAACGCGATCGATCTGTTGATTCGCTCTTTCAAAAAACTCAAGACGGACAAGAAGCTCGTGATTGTCGGGGATGCGCCCTATGCGGATGAGTTCAAGAAGTCCTTGCATGAATTGGCAGGCGATGATGATCGAATTGTTTTCACCGGCTATGCCTTTGGCGACGACTACGCGCAGCTGAGCGCGAATGCCTATTTTTATGTTCAGCCCGCCGGGATTGACGGAACCCGCCCCGCGTTGTTGGATCAGATGGGCTTCGGAAATTGTGTGCTGGTTCGGAATTCAACGGTGAACATGGAGGTGATCGGCGATTGCGGCTGTTTCTTCGACAAGGAGCGGTTAGAGGAGTCGCTTGTCGAAGTGATGCAGGATTTGGTTGAGCATCCTGAAAAGGCGAAGGGGTTTCGCGCCAAAGTTACCTCACGCATTGAAAACTATTACAATTGGGAATGGGTCACCTCGTTTTATGAAGATTTGTTCCAGCGCCTAAAAGAGAAGCGACCCTTGGCGCAATATGATGAGTATGTCGCTGACAAAGTCAGCGCTCAAAACGTTTAAGGTTAAGACGATGCGCTGACGGCGAATCAGGATCGGCGCCGCAATACAGTGGATAGGATTTTTCAATGATGATTTTAAACCTTGGATGCGGAACAAGCCTTTGTGCTCATGAAGATGTGGTCAATATGGATTGGTCTGTCTATTTGCGTCTGCGTCGCAATCCAGTTCTGCGCCGTGTGGCACCGTTGGTCCTGCGCGGAGAGAGGCTGAAAAAGTTCAGGTCATTATCCTCCAACATCCGGGTGCATAATATGGCCTGCGGGCTTCCGTATGCGGATGCCTCTATTGATGCTGTTTATCATTCTCATCTGCTTGAACACCTCGACCGGGAGATGGGTCCGGAATTTTTTGCCGAGGTGCGGCGTGTGTTAAAGCCGGGTGGAATCCATCGCATTGCGGTGCCTGATTTCGAAAGGCGATGCATGGCATATGTTACGCATTTGGGGTTCTGCTCGGATGATGTGGAAAGAGGCCTGCATGATGAGTTTGTTGCGGGGATCCTTGAGCAGTCCGTGCGCAAGGAGGCATTCGGCTCAGCCCAACAGGGACCACTTCGGCGCAGACTGGAAGCTTGGTTGATTGGCGATGCCCGGCGACGGGGAGAAACGCATCAATGGATGTATGATCGGATCAATCTGCCGGTCTTGCTGGAGCGGGCTGGGTTTCGAGAGGTGTCGATTTGCTCATTTAATGAGAGCAGGGTTAGGAATTGGAAGGAATTAGGTCTGGATCTGGAAGAACACCGCGACGAAACCCTCTATGTGGAAGCCGTCTGTTAACCGATACTGTTTTATGCATTTTATTATTATTACCCCAAGCCTTGATCAGCTGGATTATCTGAAGCGCTGCGTGGCTTCCGTCAAAGACCAAGTCTCTGACGGAGCGTTAAAACACCCTGACGGGCTCGTTGAAAACGTTAAAACGCTCGTGGGCTCGTTAAACGAAGACTCGACCTCAAGGTGTAACAATTTGAACGGCGTCAACGAGAGCGGAACGCTCTCTGTTCATCACCATGTCCAGGATGCATGCTCTATCGATGGAACCGTCGATTGGTTGCGCCAATACGAAGCAACAGTCAGAGATCAGCGGACTTCCGCCACCTGCCACTCGCCAGACTACACGTTCAGCTACTCTTCTGAACGTGATGCGGGCATGTACGACGCAATTAGCAAGGGTTGGAAGCTGGCATCCGATGAGGTGGATGTGGTTGCTTGGCTGAATTGCGATGAGCAATATTTGCCTGGAACGTTGTTGAAGGCAGCCCGTTGTTTTACTGAAAATCCGGATGCGGACGTTCTGTTCGGGGATGTCTTGGTTGTCCGTCCGGACGGGTCTCTGCTTTGCGCCCGCCGCGCGATTCGTCCGGATCAAAATCATATGCTGACGTCGCATTTAACGGTTTTTTCCGCGGCTATGTTTTTGCGGAGATGTGTGTTGCTGGCAGAAAATCTTTTTCCGGATCCAAAATGGAAAGTGCTCGGCGATGTCGACCTGGTCTGGAGAATGCTTCGCTCCAGGGTTCGGTTCGGAATCGTTCGCGAGTTTTTCGCAACGTTCACAGACAGCGGTGAAAACATCAGCTTGACCCGAGATGACGCGGTTCGCGAGCGGGAGGTGATGGCCGCCTGCGTGCCGCCGCTTCCGAGAGCGATGAGGCCACTGTGGGTGTTTTTACACAGATTTCGCAAGCTGTGTTCTGGGGCATACCTTCGCCGTCCGGTTGACTATTCGATTTTCACGGACGACCTTTCCCGCCGGAAAATCTTTTCAGTTTCCCGCGCACCGGTGGTCTGGAAGGGGCGTTTGTGATGAATCCTGTCCGGAAGTCCCGTGCCATTGTACTGCTTGCGCAGACTCCGCCGCCCTATCACGGGCAGGCCGTCATGACACAGGTGCTGAAGGATGTGTTGGAAGAGTCGTTCGAGGTTCATCATGTCCGGATGGCCTTCAGCCAGACAATTGCCGAGAACAAGAAAGTATCTTTTCTTAAGCTGTTTAAGCTGATCGGGATTTTAGTCCGGACGCTGTGCCTTTTGGTGAGGCATCCGGGTGCGGTTCTCTATTATCCTCCGGCCCCGGGGCACTGGGTTCCGGTGTTGCGAGATCTGGTTTTGCTGACCCTTTGCCGTCCGTTTGCCGGATGCACCGTGTTTCACTTCCACGCCAGAGGGATCGGGGAATTTCTTGAGCAGCACAGGCGGCTTCCCCAACGGGCCTGGCGCGCTCCCGAGCATGCGATTGTCCTTGGAGCTTCTGTCCGTCAGGATGCCGAATTTCTGGGCGCGCAGAAAATTCATGAAATCCCGTGCGGGGTGGATATCGAACCGGTTCCGGAAGACTCCCGGGTGTCGTCCCGTGTTCGGATTTTCTTTGCGGGGTTCCATATCGAGTCGAAAGGAATTTTCGACGTGCTGGAGACGGCTCGGGAGTTAATGAATCGCCAGGTCGATTTCGAGGTGCACATGGCGGGGGAGTGGGCCTCCTCATCGGTTCAGGATCGGTTCCTTCAATTGCGCGAAGAGTATGGTTTGGAGAGCCGGGTAAAATTATTCGGCGTGTTGACCGGGGCCGATTTGCAGGCGGCATATGCCAGAGCCGACATCTTTTTCTTTCCTACATTTTTTGAACATGAAACATTTGGAGTTGTCGTAATTGAAGCGATGGCCCATGGGCTGCCCGTAGTGGCATCCGTATGGCCCGGTCCCTGCGATATTATTCGGAATCAGGAAACCGGCTTTTTGTGCTCATCTCGAAATGTCGATGCGTATGCGGACGCACTCCAGAGCTTGATTGAGAATTCAGAAATGCGGGCTGCGATGGGGTTCGCTGGGTGGAAGCTTTATGAGGAGAAATATACCCGGGCTGTGTACGGCGAATCGATGAGAAAACTGTTTGCGGAAATTTGTAATGATGCATATTGAGAACAGGGTGAATATTTTAGGCGTAGGCGTGAATGCGACGTCGATGGATGATGCGGTGACGCGACTTGTCGAGGCGCGCCGAAACGGCGAATCCGGTTATGTCTGTGTGACCGGAGCGCATGGGGTTATGGAATCCCAGCGTGATGAGCAACTTCGTCAAATTCATAACCGTTCGCTGATGACGGTTCCCGACGGTATGCCGAATGTTTGGTTGGGTCATGAGTACGGCTTTGTGAAGATGGGGAGGGTGTATGGGCCGGATCTGATGTTGGCGCTTTGCGCCGCAACATCAGAAGTTGTGGAATGTAGAAAGTCGGAGGTGGGAAGTAGGGGAGAGACTGTTGAGGGGGGGGCGTGGAAGGTAGAGTGTGAACAACAACATCCAACATTCAACATCCAACATCCTACAACCGACAAGAAATGCCTTACGCATTTCCTGTACGGCGCTACGGAGGAGACTCTGCGGAAGCTGAAGGCAAATCTGGAACAGCGGTTCCCCGGAATCCAGATTGTCGGCACCTATGCCCCCCCATTTCGCCCGCTGACCGAAGAAGAGGAATTGGATCTGCGGCGGCAGGTTGCCGCCTGCAAGCCCGACTTTTTCTGGGTGGGTCTGTCGACTCCAAAGCAGGAGCGCTTCATGTTTGCGCATTGCGCAAAGATGAATGTGGGATATGGGACGTGGGATGTGGAAGGTGAGCAAGAGAGTGTGGAGGGTGGAACGTGGAAGGTGGGAAGTGGAGAACAACATCCAACATCTAACATTCTACTTTCTACAAAAAAATACCCGCTGGATGCGGGAATTTTCATCGGCGTCGGCGCCGCGTTTGATATCCATGCCGGCAATTATAAGGATTCCCCGCAGTGGATCCAGAATGCCGGTCTGCAGTGGTTGCATCGTTTATGCAAAGAGCCGCGCCGGCTTTGGCGACGCTATCTTTGGATTGTCCCGGGGTTTCTTTGGCTATCGTTCCTTCAGCTGATGGGGCTGAAGCGCTTCGCGTCCACGGAAGATTGTGAGCGCAAGGCGTGAGTCTAAAAAAGCGGAAAATAAAGAGTTGAACCACCTGAAAGCGTAGCGATAAATAATCTTTGGCTCTTCGTCACTTTGAATGGGTAAACAGGAAATAAAGAAGGAATCTTTGGACAGGATTAACAGGATTTTAAACCATAGGCCAGAGGGCGTCTTTATCCTCTTTGAACAGAATAAAACAGGAGAAGAGCCAATAATGGAGGGCCAGTTAATAGGGAGCGGCTGGTGATCGAAATACACCTTTTCCATTAAAAGCCATCCTGTCGATCCTGTAATCCCGTCAGAAAAACTCCACGCAAGGTGACGAAGAGCCTGATTTTTGTACTCAAAAATAGTGACTGACAAGGAGCGGTTCAATGGACCACTGATCTGCCGACGACGTAATTTATCACGCTGGGGCGTGATGATTGTCGGATTAGCACTTTTTTCATCGCATGAGTATCCGGAGAAACCTACCTCCCGCCGCTCATTGGCGCAGCGGCAAGATTTAGAACTAATTAGTGGTCTGAAAGTATTCTTTGTTTCCTTGGTTCTCTTTATGTGAAAATATTCTCTGAACCCTGAACCCTGAACCCTGAACCCTGAGCCCTGAACCCTGACCCCTGAACTCTGACCCCTGAACTCTGACCCCTGACCCCTATGAAACGCATCGTATACAGTCTGTTTTTTGTTTTTGCATTTTTATTTATTTGGAATACGGATATTGAAAACCGTACCGAGGCGGAGGATGCTTTTGAGTATGCGTATCAGGTGGAGAATAATGGCCATGACTGGCTGTATCACCCGCATCATCTGCTTTATGGGGTGATTACGAAGGATATCTATAACGGGGCGCGGTTGTTGGGATACAGCGGTCGGGCGTATCCCTTGCTTCGATTGATCAGTGCGCTGTGTGGCGCGGGTGTGGTGCTGATGTTTTTCCGTTTTTGTTACCGCCGCTTTTCGATGCGGCCGGTCAGCTCCCTGCTCTGTTCGGGGCTGTTGCTGTTTTCGTATGGATTCTGGCGTTATGCCAATGAGGCCGAGGTGATTGTTCCGGCCTGCTTGGTTATGTTGTGTGCGTTATATGTCGCAGTGATGCCGAATCAAACGAAGTGTTGGTCTGCTCTGGCCGGGGTTCTGTGCGGAGTCTCGGTTTTGTTCCATGTGATGAATGGTGTGCCGGTTTTTGTGGCGGTGCCTCTTTTTTATCTGTTTCAAAAAAACCTGAAGGGCATGCTGATCAATGCGGCTTCTGCGATCGCGGTGGTGGCGTCCGGCTATATCGGTGTGTATTGGTTTGAATCGTCGCGGATGTTTGCCTCGACCGGACTTTCTCCATCCTTGAGCTGGAGCTCTTTGGAGAAGGCGTTCGTCGGGTTTTCGCAGTGTGTGGCCAGTTCGAACTTCATGTTGGGCTTTCAGGCCGTGCGGGATGCCCTGGTACGTCTGTTCCCGTCCAGAATGTTGCTGGAAGAGATCTATATGGGGCAGAGTCTCTCAAGGGGATCAGTTCTTTTTGCTGCGCTGATTATGATTCTTTTGATCTTTTGTTTTTTAGGAACCACCATTTTTGCCTTGCGCCTTTTGCTTCGAACCGGCGCAGAGAGACGTCGGGATCGAGTGGGTGCCGCCGCCGGATGGCAGACGTTAGTCGTGACGATTGTCTGGTTCGGTGGCTATGCCGGGGCATTGTTGTTTTTAGAGCCCGGCAATCCAGAGGTCTGGGTGATGGGGCTGGTTCCGTTTTGGCTTGCCTTCTGCGGGTTGATTGTCGCGCCGCTTTCTGAACAGAATGTGCTCTGGCCGGTGTCGCTGCTGGTTGTGCTTTTAGGGCTTCATAATTACGTGGGAGGAATTCGTCCACTCCAGAATCCAGCAGGGGATTATAATCGACAGAAGGCCGAGTGGATTCTTCAGAACGCAACGGCGGCGGATGTGATTTTAACGGCTGATAACCCGGTGTTTGAGCGTTATTTGCGGTATCATTCTCCTGCGCAGGTTGAATATTTGCATGGTTGGGCGAGCGATCGGTTGGCTTCTGGCGGAGGCCTTCTGCAAGGGCGTTCGGAGCAGGGCAGGCTATTCCTTATGGGCGATGTTTTTTTCATCCCGGTTTCGATGACGCACCGTTTCCCTGTATCTTCGGCACTCATTGGGCAGTTTGCAATGCAGGTGCGCCCGCGGGCGATCCCGGTTCATGAGGATGGCTTCGGCGGAGTCTATGTGCTGGGCACCGGGGGATTGTGAGTTGTAAGAAGTCGAACGTGAGGCGTGTTTCGGAGGTTCTTTGCCTTATTCAGTACTCATTGAACGACCGGCGGGGGTGGCTGTGAAGAAATTTTCTTTATTTCCTTCGGCCCCTCTATGTGAAAATATTCTCTGAACTCTGAACTCTGAACTCTGAACTCTGACCCCTGACCCCTGACCCCTGACCCCTGAACCCTGAACTCTGACCCCTGACCCCTGACCCCTGAACTCTGAACTCTGACCCCTGAACCCCGAACTCCAAATAACATGAAAAGTTCCAACGAAGGTATAACCATTGATGCAGACGTCCAGCGGGCCAGTTCGTTTTTGAAACGTCGGCTGACGGATGCCATGATGATGCATTTCGCCGATGGGCTGATGCTCTTTCTGGCTCTGCTCGCCGGGGACGTTATTCTTTTACTGTGGCATGGGGTGCCTATACAAATGGCGCGAATGCTTCTTTTGCTGCCCGCATGGTGGGTGGGCTCCTGGCTGACTCATCTGGTTCCTGGTTGGGGTATGGGCGCGGTGGAGGAGTTGCGACGCGTTGAGTTGCTGTTGATCACCCTTTTTGCCGGGGGGGCAGTTCTTTTGTTTCTCGGTAATCAGGCGGCGGACGGGAGTCGAATTACTTTTCTGTCGTCGTATCTTGTTGCGGCAGCGCTGGTTCCATTCGGAAGAGTTCTCGCCAGGAAGCTACTGACCGGGTTGGGGCTATGGGGGGTTCCTGCAGTGATTTACGGGGATGCGGATTCGATCCCTGTTGTGGCTCAGGCCCTGCGTTCGGACCGTTCGTTGGGTTTTGTTCCGCAGGCTGTGATGAGCGATGACTGCCGTCAACGTGAAGTGATGTGCGGGCTTCCCGTACTGGGTGGTTTGCGGAACACAACGCGTCGGATGCCGGTGGCTGTGGTGGCGCTGCCCGATATGGGGCGGCACGATCTGATCGAGCTGCTGGAAGGCCCGCTGCAGGCCTATAATACCATTCTGCTGATCCCGGACCTGAAAGATGCCCCTTCGCTGTGGGTTCGACCCTGCGATCTTCAGGGAATTCTGGGGTTGGAGATTCGCCGTAATCTGCTTGATCCGATGGTTCTGTTTTCAAAGACTCTGGTGGAACGGATGCTCGTTGTTCTTACGCTCCCTCTCTGGGGGCCGGTTTGTCTTTTGTTTATGCTTCTTGTTTGGTTGCAGGATTTCAACTCGCCGGTTTATGCTCAGGAACGGATCGGTAAAAATAACAAACGGTTCAAGGCCTATAAATTGCGCACAATGGTTCCGGATGCCGAAGCGGTTCTTCTGCGGAAAATAGCGAAGGATCCCGAACTGAAAGCCGAGTGGGAAAAGCATTACAAGTTAAAGAAAGATCCTCGCGTTACGTTGATCGGTAAAATTTTACGGAAAACATCATTGGACGAGCTGCCTCAACTTTGGTGCGTTCTAATTGGCACCATGGCATTGGTCGGGCCGCGCCCGCTGCCCCAATATCATCATGACCAGCTTCAGCCCCGCACGCGGCGGTTGCGGGTGAAAGTGAGCCCCGGCATTACAGGTCTTTGGCAGGTTTCCGGTCGTAGTGATTCCGGCACGCTCGGAATGGATCGGTGGGACACCTATTATGTGACCAATTGGTCCGTCTGGCTGGATTTAGTGATTTTTTTCCGGACGATCCGGGTGGTCCTGTTGGGGAGTGGTGCCTATTAGCACTTCGCCCGTGGTGAAGAGCCAGGCTGCAGAGTTGGGAAAAGGAGCAACACAAATCGACTTGAGGATATATTGGGTTTGATTCTATACGTGAAGCAAACCAGTAATTTGACTGCAAAAATCAGCGGCCTGACTTTTGGAATATTGTTTAGCCCACCCCGTCTTCTCAACTCCTCCGTTCTTTAATCTTTTAAGATGTTGAAAATAGAAAAATTTACGGCGACTGTTTTAATTTTAACGCTCGCCGCATCGTTTTCCGTCTACGGTGTATGGGAGGATAAAATGACCTTCCTCGCGCCGGTGATGGCGTTGTTGTACCTCGCCGTTGCGGCGTGGGCAGTTGGCGTATGGTATCGCCGCCGGTCAGAAGGCAGAAGACAGCCGGGGGCAGAGGAGCCGACCTCCGAGCCCCGATTTATGACTTCTGACAATACGATTCCTCCCGGAGGGGTTTGGTTGCTCCTTTTCTGGCTCTACAGCGCACTAATGATTCCGTTTTCGGTGATTCCCTATGACGCGAAAATCAGCACGTTCCGTTTTGGATGTTATCTGGGAGCTTACTTTGCCTCCGCAAATATCTTTTCCCGCTTCCCTCGCCGCAAGGCGGTGTGGTGCACTCTTTTTTCCCTGTTGCTTGCCGTGGCGTTATACAGTCTGGTGCAGCATCGGATCAATCCCGAGATGCTTTATGGAACATTGCGCTATATTCATTACGGAGAGCGGCTGGGGGGCACGTATATTTGCCCTAATCACATTGCCCATCTGTTTCAGATGTGGATCCCATTCTGTTTGGTTTTCCTGTGCATTCCGCAATTCGGTTGGTTCTGGCGAATCTGCTTCGGCTACGCTCTTCCGGTTTTCGGCTTGTTGATTTATCAGACGCAGTCGAGAGCCGGCCTGCTGGGGTTGATTGCCTCGTCCGGGATGTTGTTGCTGTTATTCATGTTGCGCAAAAGCCGCAAAATGTTCCTGTTGTCGCTGGTGATTGCGCCCATGCTGATGGCGATGGGTATCGGAGGACTTTGGGCCGGATCTGCAATGTTCCGTGACCGCATGCAGCCGGTTGCAGGCGTGCTCTCCTCAGCCGTCGAAGGTGACTGGGAAAAGGTGATCTCGTTGGATTTCAGGCCGATGACATGGGCAGACTCGAGCGTAATGTTTATGGATCATCCGCTGGTTGGGTTTGGCCCAGGGAATTATGGACAGGTTTTTCCGGAGTATCGCACACGGTTACAGGCAGTGCGAGTAGAGACGGTTCATCCCCACAATGAACCTCTCGAATTGCTGACGGAATACGGTCTGATTGGAGCCGGTTTGTTTGTCGGGGCATTGGTGAGTATTTGTATTTCATTGATCCGGCTGATCAAAACTTCAAATCGGTCATATCACGCATTGCCCGCCGCTGCACTGCTCGCCGCACTGGTCGGAACCTTTGTGCACGGTCTTTTTGATTTTGAGCTCCGTATTTTCCCCAATGCGCTCATGCTCTCCCTTCTCGCCGGGTGCGTCGTTGCACCAATCATGAAACAAAGGCCGGTAGTCAGCAGGCCGCAGCCAGCCAGCTTTGGTCTGCCTTCTATCGTCCGCTCCCTGATTTTCATCTTGCTGCTGTTTGTAGCGGTCTGGTCTATTCAGGTGATGAGTTCCGCTTTTCTGCGGGTGCAGGGCGACCGGTTGCGGTTGAGCGGAAAGCGGACCTCTGCTGAACCCCTCTATAAACTCAGTGCGGCGATTGATCCTCAAAGCTGGCCGGCTCCCCTTGGATTGGGGCAGGTGTACAGCCATTATCGCTATCAGGAACTCAATCCGGTCGAAAAACAGAAATGGGCGGAATTGGAGCGGGATGCATTCGTAAAAGCCTATCGTCACAATACCAAAAAAGAAGAGGTTGTTTACGGCCTCGGCCGCGCCGAGCTGGCGGCAGGTAACCGTGAGGCGGGCCTGGAGTTCCTCCGGCAGGCCGCAAATTATAAACGCTTTAACGATTTTTACTGGCGCAAGCTCGGCATCGAACTCCGCAAAGCTGGCTTGTATAAGGAGGCCATTGAGGTATTTTCACATGCGCAGAAGCTGAACCGCTCGAACAAGACGGTAGCACATAACCTTCGGTGGCTTAAGAAACAGGTTGGAGACGAATAATATGAAACGTGTATTGGTTTGCGGCGCAGGCGGTTTTATCGGCGGCCATCTAGTGAAGCGCTTAAAGTCCGAGGGTTTTTGGGTGCGCGGTGTTGACGTGAAAGCCCATGATTTTTCTGTATCGGCTGCAGATGAGTTTGTAATTGGAGATCTTCGCGATGCCCAAGTGGTTAATAACGTGCTGGATCAGCGTTTTGATGAGGTGTATCAGCTCGCTGCGGATATGGGCGGTGCCGGATATATTTTCACAGGAGAGCATGACGCTCAAGTGATGCACAATTCGGCTCTATGCAATCTGAATGTTCTGGATGCGGCAGCTCGGCAAAAGGTTCCGCATATTTTCTACTCATCATCGGCTTGTGTTTATCCTCAAGGAATACAAACGGATCCGGAGCAAACAGGGTTGCCCGAGGATTCCGCTTATCCAGCCGATCCAGACAGCGAGTATGGGTGGGAGAAATTATTTTCTGAGCGGCTCTACTTTGCCTATCAGCGTAATTACGGCATTCAAGTTCACGTGGCTCGGTTTCATAATATTTTCGGTCCGGAAGGTACGTGGTGCGGCGGGCGGGAAAAAGCCCCGGCGGCAATCTGCCGCAAAATCGCGGAAGCTTCGGACGGGGGTGAAATTGAGGTGTGGGGAGACGGGTGCCAGACCCGCTCATTCCTTTATATTGATGAATGCCTGGAAGGAGTACGGCGGTTGATGGAGTCAGAGGTTTCGGGGCCGGTGAATATCGGGTCTGATGAAAGGGTTTCGATTAATGAACTGGTTGAAATGACGGCAGCTGTGGCTGGCAAAAACATACGAGTAAAACATATTCCCGGGCCGTTGGGTGTCCGCGGTCGCAATTCTGATAATACGTACATCAAAGACATCTTGGGGTGGTCACCTCAGGCGCCCCTGGAAAAGGGGATGCGCCAAACATACGCTTGGATTTCTCAGCAGGTGTCCGCTCGATAACAATTGTTGATTTTCGGGTGATGTGTTAGCATCTGTCACTATTTGGATAGAGGAATTATGCAGAATCAAACGTCTATAAAGGTGTGGAACGAGCGGTGGCGTATGGGTGCGCTGGAACGGTCCGAGCTGGTTCAGATCGGGCTGGCATCTGTGATTATCGGCATGATGTTCATGATGTTCCACCTGTTGGGGAACACGGTTGAAAATGTGAACAGTCGCTCCGCCTTCCAGTGGATGTTCGCTCGTTGGAAGGACACGGTTTCATTCGGGGCGGACTATTCGCACGGCTATTTCATCCCCTTCGTCAGCCTCGCGGTGATCTGGTACAACCGAAAAG
>JACKQG010002607.1_pt1 | contig 23286 bp, 17 predicted proteins | sample 8237621 | NCBI WGS metagenome assembly JACKQG01 (sample SAMN15677084, study PRJNA649215) | marine metagenome | biome: marine; feature: Black Sea; material: saline water; isolation source: suspended particulate matter (SPM) from the Black Sea western gyre | collected 2013-06-09/2013-06-10 | depth... | reverse complement strand
CTGTAGGATGGACATTCCTGTCCGTCACCGGGGTCGGACACGAATGTCCAACCTACCCGTTTGCGGCTTCGCCGTATTGGAAAAACGTTGTGCACGATCATTCCACGTGATCCTCGAAGGTTCTGCCGTCGCTGAAGTTGGCAATGTTGTCCCAGTCCGCTTCTCCCCAGTTGTAGTCGGCGACTGGATAGGCCGTTTCCGGGGCTGGGAATACTTTGTGTTTGAGTTGACCTGTCGTTGGATCAGGATTGTATGGATCCGGACCGAATTCGCCGTCGAGTCCCGCTGAAATGATTTGGTACGTAGTCGGATTGACCCATTCTCGATTGTAAAGAGGGGATACTGGGTTCGGAGGAGGTGGGAATTGGCTCTGTACCGGGCCGAAATGTGCGTCTGGCCCGCGATTGGGCCGTTCGATCTGGTACGGGTAGACAACGTCGTTCGGATTGCTCGCCACGTATCTGCATAGGGGCGCAGAACTCAACGTGGCGGGACTTGGGTTCGATGGGTCGGGCAATCCGGGATAACCCGCGTTGTAGCTTCGGCTGTCAAAATACACGTACGGCGCTTCTGGCGCGTCCTTCGGCACGTAGCTGAGCCAACCGTCGCCGTCCAGGTCCCGCAGTTGTTCTTCCTTGAAGTCGAATAATTTGTTTACCTCACCGGATCCCGTTAGCGGCTTCCGTGGGTCATTCTTCAAACTGCCCAACCAAAAAACCAAGGCTTCGGAAGGATCCGGCACGCCCCTCGCGGTGAAAAACGCCTGCAGGTTTTCCTGATGCCTGGGAAACGCCTTGCGCAAATGTCTCTCGACAATCCTCATGTCGACGAAATCGGGCGGGTAGTCGCCAAACTTCTGCTTGTAAGCCTCCACCTGCATGTGCAGTTGGTTCAACTCCTGCGCGATACGGTTTTCCCGGCCCCTGATGACCACCCCGTACAGCGTAGGTACCAGGATGGCAGCCAGGATGCCGATGATGGCCACGACCACCAGCATTTCGACCAACGTAAAGCCGCCGCGATTGGGTTTCGTTCTCGTATTCATGTTCATGCTCGCGTTCATGAAAAGTACCTCCAGACCACGCTTGGGCCAATCCTAGTGTTCCGGTGTCAGGTTTCGCGCCCCGAAACGCCGCGTTGTCGGGGGCTCTTCCTGAAACCCGAACACTGAAACCTGAAACCTCACCCTGACCCTAGCCGGACAGGCCTTGAATCATCGCGACCAGCGGCAAGAAGAGGGAAATCACGATAAAACCGACGGCGAAGCCCAGGAAGACGATGATCACCGGCTCCATCAATCTGGTCAGACCGTCCGTCAATGTTTTGACCTCGTCGTCATACTGGTCGGCGACTTTGTACAGCATCGTATCCAGTTCGCCCGTCTCTTCGCCCACGTCGACCATGTTCACCACCAGATCGTCGCATACACGGGATTTCATCCGAGCCACGCAAACGAGCGCACACAGAGCGCCCACGCCCAAGGCGATGTAGGCCCCGATTGCCAGCATGCCCGGCAGGGCCATCACCAGCAAACCGGGAAGGGCGCCGGCGAAGAACCAGAATGCCAAGGCGACTGGGTGGAAGCCGAGCACGGAGTGCTTCTTCAATGGATTGGCAAACGGTTCACCTTCACGAATCGCTTCAGACACCTTGGCGAACAGCCGCTCGAACACCGCGTTACCGGACGTGTCGCGGGTAATCTGCAGACCCTCCAAAATCGGCACGCCGCTGGCCACCAGCGTGCCCAGCGTACGCGTGGTGCGTGCCAGGGTATTCTTCTCCAATAACATGCCCAGAATCGGCGTCTTCAGAATGAACATATCCCAACCCATGCGGCCGTGTTTGAATTTCCGCACCAGCTTGACAAACAGAAAAATGGCTACGGGGATGAGCGGGATCAGGAACCAGGCTTTGACGACATAGTCCGACATTGCGATCAGCAACTCAGTCGCCGGCGGCAAATCCAGTTCGAATTCCACAAACATGTCCCTGAACACCGGCACGATATTCCCCATGATGAACGCCAGAATGCCAACCGCCACGATGATCACCACGACGGGATAGATCATGGCCCCCTTCACCTTGCGTTTCAGTTCCTCGGCCCGTTCCATGAAATCGGCCAGACGTTGAAGAATTACTTCCAAGGCACCGCCGGCCTCGCCCGCCTTGATCATGTTGACATACAGCCGGTTGAACACCTTGGGGGACGTACTCATGGCTTCGGATAACGTGGACCCGGCCTCGATCTCTTCGACCGTATCGGCTAGCGCGTTTTTCAGCTTGCCGGGCTTGGCATTACCCTCCAGGATCCTCAGACTGCGGACGATCGGTAAACCCGCGTCCTGCAGGATGGACAACTGGCGTGTAAACGCACAGAGCAACTTGCTGCCGCCGCCGCCAATGGCGAACCCTCTCTTCTTCTTCTTCGGCCCCCCTGTGGTAGCGCCCTGGCCTTCGGCTTTCTTGACCGCAATCCTGGTCACGAAGTAGCCCATCTGGCGAATCGTCGTCTGGGCCTCTTCTTCCGACGGGGCCTCGATCACGTCACGGATCTCCTGACCCGTGGCGTCCATCGCCTCGAATTGATAGGTAGGCATGACTAATCCCTCAACTGTCTAGGGTAGCTGAACTTGCAAAGGTTCAGTCTTCTCTGGACACGGCTGAAGTCTTGCGAATCCAGCTACCCCAAAAGTAAATATCTGACAGAGCACTACGCTTCCAGCACTGTCTCGCGAATCACTTCGTCCGACGTCGTTACGCCGCCGAAGATGCTCGTGATTCCCGCTTCATGCAGCGAAACCATTCCTGCTTTTCGGGCCACTACGCGCAGTTCGTCCGCCGAAGCATTGGCCATAATCAGGTCGCGCAGGTCGTCGTTCAGTCTCATCAATTCGAATAAACCTAAACGCCCCTTGTAGCCCGTGTTGTTGCACAGGTCGCATCCTTTGCCGCGGTGAAAACTCTTGCCGACCATATCTTCCGCCGTCAAGCCCAAATCCACCATCGCCTCTTCCGATGCAGCGATGGGCTCGCGACATTGTGTGCAGATCCGGCGCACCAGCCGCTGGGCCAGAATCGCCTCGACAGTCGCTGTGATCAGAAACGTGGGTATGCCCATGTCCTTCAACCGCGTAACCGACGTCGGAGCGTCGTTCGTGTGCAATGTGCTGAACACCACATGGCCTGTCAACGACGACTGGACGGCGATTTCCGCCGTCTCCAGATCGCGGATCTCGCCCACCAGGATGATATCCGGGTCGTGGCGCAGAATCGAACGCAAGCAGGCGGCGAAGGTGACGCCGATGTCCGGATCAACCGGTATCTGAATGATGCCGTCGATGTCGTATTCAACGGGGTCTTCCGTGGTAATCAACTTGTCGCAGATTTGGTTCAACTCGCTGAGCGCCGAGTACAGCGTCGTGGTCTTGCCCGACCCCGTGGGGCCGGTAACCAACACGATGCCGTTGGGAATGTGAATCACCTCGCGCACTCCCTTCAGCGTCTGTTCGTCCATCCCAACCTTTTCCAGATCCAACGCCACCACCGAGCGGTCCAACACCCGCATGACCACGCTTTCACCGAACATGGTGGGTAGGACACTCACTCGTAGATCGACCGGGTGACCACCAACGCTCAACTCGATACGCCCGTCCTGCGGAAGTCGGCGTTCGGCAATGTCCAGGTTCGCCATCACTTTGATGCGTGTCGTAATGGCGAACGCCAAATGACGCGGCGGCGGCACCATTTCATACAACACGCCGTCCGCGTTGATACGGATGCGGAACTCGTCCTCGAAAGGTTCGAAGTGGACATCGCTGGCGTGGTCCTTGATGGCCATCAACAGCACCATGTTCAGCAGCTTGCGCACCGGCGCGCTATCGGCCAACGCTTCGACGCTGGTCAGATCAATGGGACCGCTCGTGCTGATTGCTGCTGCGACGGCTTGTTTCAGTTCGGCGTCTTCCTCCAACTCACCCAGGATGTGCTCGATGCTGTCTGCCTCGCTCGCGTAGTAGACATCCAAAGCACGCATCACTTCGCGCTCGGTGGCCACCACGAGCCGGATGTCGTATCCAAGGAAGTTCCGCAACTCGTCCTGAATCGACAAGTTCTGCGGATCACAAGTCGCCAGTGTCAATATGTTGCCGTCGCGCAGTACGGGAATCACCCGATACAACTGCGCCATCGTTTCGGTAAGCGTGGCGACGACCTCTTCTTCTAACTCGGTGTCGGCCAGATTCACAACCTGCATGTTCATCTGCTCGGCCAACGCCTGAACCAACTGATCGTCGGTGACCAGCCCCATGTCCTCGGCGATCTTCCCGAGCAATTCACCGGGGCGCTGTGCTTGTTCTTCCAGCAGCATCTCGAGCTGGTCATCGGTGATGAATCCAAGATCGACGAGAATCTGACCGATGCGTCGTATGGCCATATGGCACTTCCTCTTTTCTCGTAGCAGTCATCGTCAACGCTCAGCCGCCACCGCAATAATCCGCCGGGGCATCCTGAGAGGCGATGCTTCAGTAATCTCGCTGAAAACGCTAGTCTTTGAACGCCTCCGGTACGTGTTCCTCTTCTTCCTCTTCCAGTTCACGCTTGGCATTCACAATCCTCTTTGCCAATTCTTCTGAAAGTTGCGCCTTTGCCAGCACTTCTTCGATCGTACACTTCTCCTCTTTCCACAAGTTGAATAGCGCGTCATCCATGAGAATCATGCCGTGTTTGGCGCCGGTTTGGATCGACGAGTTGATGCGGAACGTCTTGTTTTCACGGATCAAGTTGCCAATCGCGGATGTCACTACCAGAAGCTCGTACGCCGCGCAGCGCCCGCCTCCAATACGAGGCAGCAACTGCTGCGCCAGCACCGCGATCAGCGCCACAGACAACTGCGTGCGAATCTGGTCCTGCAAGTTGCCGGGAAACGCGTCGATGATCCGGTTGACGGTGCCCTGGGCACTGTTGGTGTGCAACGTTCCGAACACGACGTGCCCGGTCTCGGCCGCCGTGATGGCGGCTTCGATTGTCTCCAAATCTCGCAACTCGCCCACCAGTATCACGTCCGGGTCCTGCCGCAATGCGCGACGGATCGCCTCGGCAAAACTCGGCACGTCCACGCCCACCTCGCGCTGATTAACGGTGGCTTTCTTATGGTAATGGTAGAATTCGATCGGATCTTCGATCGTGATGATGTGGTGATCTACGTTCTCGTTCAGGTAGTTGACCAGGCTGGCCAACGTGGTGCTCTTTCCCGAACCGGTCGGACCGGTCACCAGGAACAGGCCACGTGGCTTCAACGCGATCTTGGTGCACACCTCCGGGCACCCCAACTGCTCCGGCGTCAGCATGTCGTTGGGGATTTGTCGAAGCACCATCGAAATCTGACCGCGTTGCTTGAACACCGACACACGGAATCGCGCCTGATCGCCGAAGGCAAAGCCAAAATCCGCACCGCCGGTTTCCTGCAGGTCCCGCTGGCACCGCTCCGGCGTAATGCTCTTCATCAGGGCGACCGTGTCCTCCGGTTCGAGCGTCTGTGTCTCCAGCCTCCGCAGTCGCCCGTGCAAGCGGAACACGGGCGGCTGGCCGGTGGTAATGTGAATATCGCTGGCGCCCTGCTTTACGCATGCTTGCAGCAGTTTGTCGATCAGAATGGTCATAGCGCGTTACCTCCGGAAAATGCGCACTGGATCATTACAGGAGCGAACAATCACGCTTCTTGCCTCTTCGCGTCATCCTCTGTCCCGTTGCTCCGTCTAATGTTCGGGATTCGCTGGACGGGCCTTCCCACAGTGGGAAGGGCGAATCAATCCGAACAATGCCGCTTCGACCGGAGACACGCAAACTTCGCGTGCGTGAGGATTATTCGCGGTTCGAACGTCAGCCGCAAATCAAACGCCCAAATGCCTCGCGAATACCGTCCACAACGGTCGAACCAGCGCCCGCCACCGCTACGTGGTCATATCATCTGTCGCCAACTCCGCCTTTTTTTAAGGCACCCGTTCTAGGGGTCGGTCGTCCCGAACGAACGATCCCCTACATACGGTTGGGTACTACGCAACATCCACAATCTCATCCTGCTGGGTACGTTTCGCTACTCGGAAAACCTCCTCCAACGTGGTCATGCCCTTCAGTACCTTGTCGATGCCGTCGACGTAAAGCGTTTTCATACCTTCGGGAATGGCAATTTTGCGGATGTCCACCGCCGATTTGTTGTCGAAAATCATCTCGCGGATCTTCGGCGACACGATCATCAATTCGTGAAGTCCGCTCCGCCCGCGATACCCGCTTTTTTGGCAGTGGCCGCAGCCCTTGCCGCGCGCAAACGAGGCATTTTTGGCAATTTCCGGAGTGATCCCCGCAGCCTCCAGTTCCGACTCTCTAGGGGCGACTTCCTGCCTGCATCTGGTGCAAATGACGCGTACCAAACGCTGGGCAGTGACCGCGATAACACTGCTTGCCACCAAATAGGCGGGCACTCCCATGTCGATCATTCGTGTAATGGCGGTCGGCGCATCGTTCGTATGTAGCGTACTGAAAACCAGGTGTCCAGTAAGAGAAGCCTGGATTCCCATTGATGCGGTCTCGTCATCTCGCATCTCGCCTACCAGGATGATGTTCGGAGCCTGACGAAGCATCGCTCGGATGATGCGTGAGAAATCCAGCCCGATGCCATGCCGAACTTCGCACTGATTGATACCCGGCAGGTAGTATTCCACCGGGTCTTCGGCGGTAATGATCTTCTTGTCCGGGCGGTTCAAAAAGTTCAGTGCGGCATACAGGGTGGTTGTTTTCCCCGATCCAGTTGGCCCGGTGACCAAAATGATCCCATTTGGGCGTTTGATCAGGCCGTTGAATTTTCGGAAGTTCTGCTCGTTGAAACCGAGTTGCCGAAGTCCAATCTTGATGTTGTCTTTGTCCAGAATCCGCATCACGGTCGAACTGCCGTGACTGGCCGGAATGATACTGACTCGAAGATCCAGTTCTTTCTCGCCAACCGTGATCTTGATCCGCCCGTCCTGTGGTCGCCGCTTTTCGGCGATGTCGAGTTTGGCCAGAATCTTGATTCTCGACGTGATGGCACCGTGTAAACGGCGGGGTGGGCTATCCCTCTCGATAAGTGCGCCGTCAATGCGGTATCGGATGCGGACGCGATCCTCGAACGGCTCGACGTGAATGTCTGAAGCCCGGAGTTGCACGGCTTCCTGGATGATCAGTTGAACCAGACGCACGACTGGAGCGCTGGTTTCATCGATCGCATCTCCGACGCCCATGTCGGCTTCTGTCTCGGTAAAGTCGATGGCCGTGTCCGTAAACTCCTGCAGCATCGAGTCAGCACTTTCGCCTTCCACCTGCCCGTAGTGCCGGTTGATGGCACCCATAATGGCTTCGCGGGGGGCCAGCGCAGTGTCGATACGGCGATTTAGGATGAATCGGAGTTTTTCGATGGTTTCCAGATCAAAAGGATCGTTCACCACCACCGTCAGGGCGTCGTCGTCGACGGATAGCGGAATCACCGAGTTTTCCCGAGCCACCGCCTCCGGAACCAGTTCGACCACGTGTTCAGGGATCTTGAGGGTCGTTAGGTCGACGTACTGCATGCCATGATGCTCGGCCATCGCCCGCACCACGTCTTCGCCCGTGGCGTATTCCAGGTGGACCAGGCACTCGGCCACCGTTCTTCTTGTGTCAGAAGCCAACTGCTGCGCTTCGGCCAGTTGTTCCGGGCTGATAAGCCCTTTTCGTAGCATTATTTCCGTGTAGTCGCCACCCCGAGAAGCCATGGCATAATCCCTTCAGCAAAAAAACGCAGGGAACGGACGGGCCGTATTAGGCCGCGTTGTTCTGGCGGGAGTGGATCCCCCCCTACGTCAGTGATCGGTGAATTCGGTGTTCTTTTGCGCGATTCATCGTAACCCGAAGCGTAAGCGAGGCAATCCGCAGCGCCCTCGCTGACGCTTCGGGTTACACTTTGGTCGCGGCTTAAGGCCACCCTGCGGTAACCGTATTACTTCTATGATAAGCAGAAACGCTCTCCATTACCTATCTTCTTCCATACTAACTTGCCGTGTCAATCACAACCACTGGGGCGTGGGCAATGGCCGCGATTTCTATTGGGTGTTTTGCGGGATGCGGATATCATTCCCAGGCTGGGTCGCAGCCAGAATCGGGAAGAGGGGTGTCAGGGGTCAGGTGTCCGGGAAGAGAGGGTGTCGGGTGTCAGGTGTCGGGGAAGAAGCTTTCAGGCTTCAGCGGTCAGTGATCAGACATCAGGCAATCGTAAATCAAGAACCCGCACTCCGTATCCCGATTCCTGACACCTGACACCTGACACCTGACACCCGACGCCCGACGCCCAACACCCGACACCCAACACCCGACACCCAACACACTATGTTCTCGTCCGACCAATACGAACTGATCGACTATGGCGACGGTCGCAAACTGGAGCGATTCGGTGCCTGCGTTTTGGACCGCCCCTGTCCTGCGGCCGACGGGGCTCGAAGGTCTCACCCGCCGCTGTGGAACAGTGCCGACGCGCGTTACAGACGCACTGACAGTGAGAGCGGTTCTTGGTCTGCCGAGGGCGGCCTGCCTGAGTCTTGGGCGATCCGCCACGGCCAGTTGCAGTTTCAATTGAAAGCGACGCCGTTTGGACACGTTGGTGTTTTTCCCGAGCAAGCGGACAACTGGGACTGGATCGCGTCGCAGGTCAAGCGTTCCAACCGCCGCCCGAAAGTGCTGAACTTGTTCGCCTACACTGGAGGCGCCACGCTGGCTGCTGCTGCGGCAGGAGCCGAAGTCGCTCACATCGACGCTGCCACGAATGCTGTGGCATGGGCGCGCCAAAACGCCAAGTGGTCCGGTTTGGAGGATGCCCCCATTCGCTGGATCGTCGAAGACGCGACGAAGTTCGTCCGGCGCGAGGTGCGGCGCGGTAACGCGTACGACGCCGTGATCCTGGATCCGCCGAGTTACGGTCATGGGCCCAAAGGGGAGGTGTGGAAGACCGAACGGCATCTGATGTCGCTATTGTCGTTGTGCGCGAAGCTGACCGCGAAGCGTCGCGCGTTTATACTCATGACTTGTCACACGCCGAGTCTGGGGCCTGCAGAACTTGAAGCCTATATGGCCGATGCGATCTTCGGGGATTGCCAGAGCGGCGTCAGGGCGTCCCCTCTGGGGATTCGATCAGCCGACGGTCGTACGCTGCCCAGCGGCGTCGTGGCGCGTTGGCCGGGTTAAGTACCCGCTCAGAAGTTTCCGTGCGGAATAGAAACCCGGTTTTTTCGGAAGAACCGGGTTTCTGTCAGCGGTCCAATCTCCGAGAACTTGTGGTGAGGTACTTAAGCGGGCGAGGCAATTGACGTGACTGCGACGATCACTAGTTTGCAGAATCCCCGAATAAAGAACGCCGTCAAGTTGCGTACCCGTCGTGGCCGCAAGAAGCAGAGGCGTATCGTTATCGACGGTGTCCGCGAGATCTCTCGAGCGGCTGACGCCGGCGTCGAACTGATGGAAGTCTTTGTCTGTCCGGAAGTGTGCGGGGAAGACGGTCGGAGCGTGGCCACGGAGATCTCTGGTCATGGGATCGAAGTGGTAACCGTCTCGCGGGCCGTGTTCCAAGGAATCGCTTTCGGCAGTCGCGCCGAGGGGATTGTCGCCGTTGCACGAAGACCACATAGGCTGTTGGAGGAGACTCAGCTTGCGGACGACGCAGTGGTGGCGGTGCTGGAGGGAATCGAAAAGCCGGGCAACGTCGGCGCGGTGCTGCGCAGCGCCGATGCGGCGGGAGTGGGCGCGCTGGTCATCGTTGACGGCGGGACCGACCTGTACAATCCAAACGTCATTCGTGCTAGCTTGGGGGCGATTTTCACGCTTCCCGTTTGCCCGGCCACCCGCGACGAGACGCTGGCGTGGCTTCGACAAGAGAGCATACGCATCTTTGCCACACGAGTGGACGGTGCGATTGGCTACACCGACGTCTCCTATCGTGGGCGATGTGCCATTGTCTTGGGTAGCGAGGCGGAAGGGCTTTCCGACATTTGGCGAGGCGACGACGTCACGGCCGTCTCGCTGCCGATGCTGGGAACGGTTGACAGTCTGAACGTGTCGACGACGGCAGCCGTGCTGTTCTACGAAGCCCTGCGGCAACGGGCCACAACTTCTTCCGGCCCGTAGCTGGATTGCAGGAATCCGGCCCGTTAGCCGAGAGCAAACTGAATTCTCGCGAATTCAGCCACCGAAACGTCTGCCACAGAATCTGGCCACACACGCGCAGCGAGATGGTGTTGGCTCCGGCGCAATCCTGGCTAAAATGGCAAATCGTGAATTGTCCTACGGCTAAACAGCAGCAAACACGTCGCTGGAGTATCCGATGCCCATCGAAGTAACTTGCACCGGTTGCGAGAGACGCCTACGGGTCCCCGACAAGGTAGCCGGCAAGCGAATCAAATGCCCCAAGTGCGAGGCGGTATTGCGTGTGCCGGAGGCTTCCGGCGAAGAGAAGCCTGCCGACGAAGAGAAAATGGCGGCTGCGGAACCGGAGCCGGTGGCCAAGAAACCAGAGCCGGTCGCGCCCGAACCGGCGCCCGAACCGGCGCCCGAACCCGAACCCACCTTGCCCGACCGCTGGTACCTGAAGACGGAAGACGGCGAAGACTACGGGCCGGTACCCAAGGACGAGTTGGATCAGTGGATGGAGGAAGGCCGGGTCACGTCCGACTGTCAGGTCCTGCAGGACGGTGCGGAGCAGTGGCAGTGGGCCACTGGCATATACCCAGAATTAGAGGGTCCCGAGGCGGTGCCTCCACCGTCGCCCACGCCACCGGTAAATCCGCCCCCGGCGGCCGCGGCGAACGCGTTTGCCTTCGCTGCTGCGGATGCTTCGCCCTCGTTGCGCGCCAAGGGCCGACGACGCGTGGTGCGCAAGGTGGTGAAGAAACCGCAAACCGCACCCGCGGCACCCGCACCATCGACGGTCGAGGACGCGGCAGAAATCGAACAGAGCAGTAAGTCCAAGCTCGTGGCCGGCTTGCTGGGGATTTTTCTGGGGGCGTACGGTGTCCACCGCTTCTATCTGGGATACACCGGACTGGGGCTCATCATGCTGTTTACCCTCGGCGGCTGCGGCATTTGGTCGTTGATTGACGCGATCTTGGTGTTCTTGGGCAAAGTGCCCGACGTCCACGGTCGGCCGCTGAGGGATTAGCATCGGACGAGAAATAAGTGGCGTAAGCTTCCAGCTTGCGAGCAGTACGAACCGCAAGCTGGAAGCTTACGCCACTTTGGATGCGGCAGCATTTGTCTGGCCGATTTTTAGTCCGTCGTCACGCTGGCGACTTGTCATCCTTCGGAGCGTTCAGCACCTTGAGGATTTCGTCGGTGATGTCGCGTTGGGCGTGGTAGACCACGACTCGGTTGACGGCGTTCAAGACGGATTTCTGGTCGTTTGGATCAATCGGTTCATGGTTGGCGCGCAGCACCAACTGAATCCCGTTTGTCTCGGCATAGCGTTTGATCGCTGCAGTGATTTCGCTGTAGGTGTCGCTGTACAGCACGGCTTCTTGCTTGACAAAGCCCTGTCGTTGGCGATCGCCGGACAGCTTTAATTCGGTTTCGAGACGCACCAGCAGCAACTGCGTCTCGTCATGCTCCGGGCTGCGCGGCCTCAATCGCTGCAGTTTCCGCTGGACCGACTCGATTTCCGCTTGGCGGACGGCGACCTGCTTGTTGGCCTCGCCCACTTGTTTGCGGATGATTTCTATGCGTTGCTTGAAGTCTCGGTGTTGTTGGACAAGGCTTGCGATGTTGACAACGGCGATATCTCCGGACTGCCTTTGCTTGGCCGCGTCGCCATTCTCTTGTGCGATCGACTGCGGGCCGGCAGTCTTCTGCCCGCACATCCAACCAGTGATCAGCACCAATACGACCATTGCCAAGGGAAGTGTCTTCGATGCGTTCATAGTGAATATCCTCCTTCTTCGTCAGGTTCGACCGATTCTTCGACCAATTCGCAGTTAGGTAATGAATCCACGAAAATGCGACCGTACTGTTTCGTTCGCACGCGAGGATCAAGCAGCACGACAATGCCTTGATCTTCTTGCGTGCGGATCAGGCGGCCGAACCCTTGCCGCAACTTGATGACGGCCTCGGGCACCTGGAATTGCATGAATGGATTACCGCCGGCTCGGCGGATGGCTTCCAGCCGGGCTTCCAGTAGCGGATGGTCCGGCACGCTGAATGGCAGTTTGGTGATGATCACGTTTTGCAGGGCGTCGCCCGGAACGTCGACGCCTTGCCAGAAGCTGTCGGTGCCAAACAAGACGGACCGGGGATTCTGCTTGAACCGTTCCAGCATCTTGTGCCGCGGCAGGCCCTCCGCTTGGCTGTAAAGTGCCAAATCGTTCTCCGCCAGCCACGACGTAAGATCGCCGGCGGCGCGTCGCATCAGGGCGTAGCTGGTAAACAGCACGAACGCGTGTCCGTCGGTGCGGGCCACGTAACGGCGAATCATGTCGACGCACCGGGCCTCGTACTGGTCGCGCTGGCTACTGGGGTCCGGCATTCCGCGCACCAAGACCAGTTTTGCCTGCCTTTGGAAATCAAACGGGCTATCGAGTAGAACCGATTTTGCCTGGGTCAGCCCAATTCGCGACTTAAAGAAGTCGAACGACCCGCCTCGGCCTACGGAAAGCGTCGCGCTGGTCAGGATCACCGTGCGTGTTTTATCGAACAACTGCTCGCGCAACGCCGGCCCCACGTCGATCGGCGCGGCGGCCAGTTTCATTCTCAAATACCCGCGACGCGACGGACCGCCTTCGATCCAATAGACAGCATTGGGGATCTGCTGAGTGCGCCACGTTTCGATTTCATTCGCCAATGCGATCAGGCGATCTTGCGCGGCAACGAAATCTTGGCGCTGGCCTTCGTCGTCCATGCTGTCGCCGTGACTACGGACGGCTTTGGCCAGTTGTTCCAGTGCTGGGCTCATCGAGTTGTTTACGATCTCCGGCGACCGCACTCGCCCGTTCTTTTCTTCCTGGTTCGTATGCCAGTTGTGGACGTCCCGGAAGAAGTCGTCGGCCAGGTTGACGCAGCGTTGTGTTTCGCGCTGAGTCTTGGGAAGGTCGTGGTAAACCAAGAGGCCCTTGTTCGTGCGTTCGTTGTACAACTTGTTCAGGATATACCGCACTTGGCCCGATGTGACGCCGATCCCCAAATGCTCGCCGGCGACGGCTTCCATCGTGTGGGCTTCGTCGAAAATCACTGCGTTGTAGTCTGGCAGGATGCTGGCGCCGGCTCGTCGCACGGCAAGGTCGCTGAAGAACAGCGCGTGGTTCACCACCAGAATCTGCGCGTTGTACATCCTGCGCCGTGCGCGGTGGTAGAAGCACGCGTCGTAAGTTGGGCAATTACGTCCCATGCAATTGCTGCTGTCGCTGGCCACTTCGTCCCAGACGGCCCCCAGGGGCTTGAAGGCCAGATCGCTTTGGCTGCCGTCGGTCGTGTCTCTGGCCCAAGATCGCACTTCGCGAAGCTGTTCCAGTTCTTCGTCGGTGCTGAACGTGTTTTGGGCACGATCCAGGGCCGTCTGCAGTCGCCGTTTGCTCAGATAGTTGCGGCGTCCTTTGACAAGAATCGCTGAGAATTCACGAGGGATTACGCTATTCAACAGCGGCAGATCTTTGTGCAGCAACTGCTCCTGCAGGCTGATCGTGTGCGTCGAGATCACGACGCGGCGCACCGCGTCCTTGTCATTCTTGTCGTGTTCTTCGCTGACCGCGAGGATCGCCGGCACAAGGTAGGCAAAGCTCTTTCCTACGCCCGTTCCCGCCTCGGCAATCAAATGCCCTCCGTCTCGCAGCGCAGCCCAAGCGGCCCCGGCCATCTCTAATTGCTGCGGCCGGTGTTCATACTGCTGGAGTCTTTCGGCGATGCTTCCACCGGGCCCCAGAATGCTGTCCGTTGTCAGGGTCATAAGCGACAGAATACCAGATGCAGTGCCTCCGGTGGTAGGTGATGCCAAGACGAGCGGAAACCCGCGTGGGGCAGGTTTACTCGCAGCACGTTCCGAGTATGCTGGATGGTTGTCGCCCGGAGGCACACTCGTCTAGTTCTCTACAGATCGGGCCTTCAATGCCGATTGAATTCAACTGTCAGAATTGCGGTCGCTTGATGCGAACCCCGGATGCTGCGGCGGGCAAGAAAGGAAAGTGCCCAAGTTGCAGCGCAACCATGGACATTCCATCGGCGTCCGCCCAGCAGGCAAATACATCGGCTGCGCCCACAAGCGGCTCCAGCAGCTCCGAGCAGGGGACAGACGCGAAAAGCCAGGGAACCAACGACAGAATCGAATTCCCGTGCCCCAAGTGTAGTCAGCCCGTGCGCACACCTGTTTCCGCGGCCGGAAAGAAGGGGAAATGCCCCAGTTGCGGCGAGGTTGTCCAGATCCCGCTCGAGTCGCCCGGCGCACCGCAGACCGAAATGAAACCGTCTGCGAAGATCCAGTTCCGCTGTCCGGGTTGCCAGAAACGGCTGCGAATGCCGGCAAACGTAGCCGGCAAGAAGGTGAAGTGTCCTGCCTGCAGCGCTGTGCTGAGCATCCCGTCGTCGACCAAGAAGAAAGGTCGGTCGGAAGTACAACCGGGACTTGCGCCCCTGCCTGACGCGGCCCCTGGTCTGGCACCCTTGGACGATGCGCCTGGCCTAGCGCCGCTGGACGACGCACCCGGCCTAGCACCACTGGACGATGCGCCGGGTTTGGTACCGCTGGACGATGCGCCGGCGCTAACGCCGCTGGACGATGCACCGGGGCTGGTGCCGGTTGACGAATCACCCGCTTTGATCCCGCTGGACAACGGCCCCGGGTTGACTCCGCTGGACGATGCACCTGGCCTTGAACCGATGGACACGGCCGCGGGGCTCACGCCATTGGAGGACGATCCGCTGGCCAATGCGGCATCTTTCGAAGGCAGCGCGGCGGCCTCGCCGATGCCGGCCGGCGCAAGCACAAGTCCCTTTGGGGACGGTTTCGGCAGCCCCGCCGCGCCGCCAGGGGCCATGGCCGCCAATCCTTACCAATCGCCCGCTTTGGCCCCATCGGGGTACGCGGGCGGACAATCCAGGCCGTTTAACCAAACGATCGTCGTTGCTCCGGCGATCGCGATGCTGGTCGTTCTTGGGATCAATTGCGTTGTGATGATCCCTTACCTGATCTTTTACGCCATAGGCGCTATTGGTTTGGCCAAAACGGAGCAGGCTGGCGACGAAGCAGCCTTTATCGGCTTCATGATTGGATCGATCATCGGCGTGCTGATTTTTGTGGTGGTCTACGTGTTTATGCTGTTCGGTGCATGGAAGATGATGAAGCTGGAGACCTATTGGATGGCTTTGACAACTGCCATTCTGATGCTCTTCCCGTGCACCTTCTGCTGGATCGGCTTGCCCTTCGGTATCTGGGCGCTGATCGTGCTGTGTTTCCAAGACGTCCGGCGCGCGTTTACGTGAGTGCCATCACATCACGTTTTCGTGCCAATCACGCCTTCGATCGGGCTGCTGGCAGTGGCGTATAATCGGCGCGGAATCCGACCGGATAGATGGGCCAAGCGGCCTGCTGCGACGGCCGCTTTCATGGCTCGGGCCATGCCCAAAGGATCGCCTGCGTGGGCAACGGCCGTGTTCAGCAGCACTCCGTCCACGCCCAATTCCATGGCAACCGTCACGTCGCTGGCAGTGCCCACGCCGGCGTCCACAATTACCGGGTATTCGGGATCGCCTTCCTTCAGATATTCCAGGCAGATGCGGATGCTGCTGGTGTTCAAAATGCCTTGGCCTGATCCGATCGGGCTGCCGGCTGGCATGACGGATACGGCACCGGCTTCCTTCAATCGGCGCGCTGTCACGGGATCATCGGTGGTGTAGACGAGGACTTGAAAGCCCTCGGCGACCAACGTTTCGGTCGCTTCGACGGTCGCCACTGGATCAGGAAGCAAGGTCTTCTTGTCGCTAAGCACCTCCAGCTTGACCCAATCGGCGCCGGGATTTTCCAGGCCCAGCAGGATCTCACGCCCCAATCTCGCAGTACGAACGGCATCTTCGGCAGTAAAGCAACCGGCCGTATTCGGCAACAGCGTGAACCGTTTCGTGTCGATGTAGTCCAAGATGTTTCGGCCCTCGCTATCAACCAGTCGCTCGCGACGCACGGCCACGGTAATGCAGTCCGTGCCGGACAGCGCGAGTGCCTGCTGCATGATTTCGAAGGTCTCGTATTTGCCCGTGCCGACGATCAGCCGGCTGTGAAGTGTATGGTTGCCGATTCGGATGATGTCTTCGGTCTCTTTAGGCTGTTGGACTTCAGCATCGGTTGCCATGATGCGTTAACCTCCTCCTACCAGCGTCACGATTTCCACTTGATCGCCGTCGTTCAGCACATGCTCGGCGTGACGCGCTCTGGGCACGACGTCCAGGTTCACTTCGATCGCCACGTTGCGCGATTCCAGCTCTAGCTCTTCGAGCAATCCGGCCAGCGTGATGCCGAAGGCCACTTCGCGCCCGTCGCCGTTGAGTTGAATCTTCATCTTCAAATGAACAAGCCGCCGGAAGACCGGCGGCGTTTTTGTACAGTGCGCTCCGCGCACCAGTGTTTGTACTCGAGCCGCAATCCCCAATTCGCCGCGCAGGGCGCTCCCTACTCATCCCGCCTTATCAAATCCCTGGCCTTGCCAGCCCCCAGAAGCGTGAATGTGCCCTGCTGCGGCGCGCCGGCCCGGTACAGCGTCCGGTTGAACATGATCGTGTACGCAGCAAAGTTGCCCGTGTTGGCGTCGGCCACATAGACCGCACAACCGGCAGGCGTAGTGGCCGCTGCGCCTCGCTGGAAATTCGCCGCCCCGGTAACCATCACATAGTCGGGGTTCTTGCCCGCTTGTACGCCCAGATCGGCGATGACATTGTACTTGAACAAGCCCCCAAATTGTCCCCTGTTCGGATAGATCACCTGACATTGCAGTTCGCCGGTCAGATAGTCCAACATGAACACGCCTTCCATATCGGCGTCGATCGGGCCGGTTGCCATGGCAAACGTCTTGCCACCGTGCGAGCCCGTGGCATGCAGGACGGTCTCGGGCATCGTCAAACCAGGCGATCGTTGATGATCCACGCCGACGAGCGTACCAATCATCATTCCCACGCCGACAAGCAGTTCCATCGTCAAACCGACAGCGAGCATCAACACAGGGCGTCTGGTAAACCATTTTGACATTGTTGGAGTTCCTTAAGCTAAGGAGTGGATCGGACGCAGGAAAACGGGAGGAAAAAGGGGACAGGTCCAATTTGTGCGAAGCACCCTTCGGGCCGTTCCGGCAAATTGGACCTGTCCCCTTTTTCCGGCTGGCCTTGCCCCAGGTGCGCCTGCGCACAATTCTAGGTTGACCGCGGGGCTCAAGCAACAGGACCCAAACGAGGGACGTCAAACGTTCAATTAATCAGCCAATCAATGTCCATCGCGATCACGAATACCATTAGGCTGAGAATGCATCCGAAGCCGATTAATGTAAGCGTGGTTTGCAGACGCTCGCCGACCGGCTTGCCGCGGATACCCTCGGCCGCCAGGAACACCATGTGGCCACCGTCAAGGACCGGAATCGGCAGGAAATTCAGAACGGCCAGGTTGACGCTCAGGAAAGTCAAGAAGATCAACAACCGTGGAATGCCTTCGGACGCTTCGGCGCCAGCCACCGCCGCTATCTTGACGGGCCCGCCCAATTGCTTCACCGAGATTTTCCCCGTCAACAGGCGTTTAAGCACGATCAGCACCTGTGTCAGAGTCTCCTTCGTCTCCCGAATTCCCAGCCGGAACGCTTCGCCCCAGGTTTCGGCCGTACGGACCTCGCTCAACTGCGCCAAGCTAAGCCCGCGCGAGGCGAGAAACCACTTGTCCGAATCGACGGGCGTCACCGTTGCTTCTCCCTTAACGCCGTCCCGCTGATAGGAGAGTTTCAGGGCTGTCCCCGGAATGGATATCTGCAATTTCGAGTGGATGTTGTGCCAATTCTTCTGATCTTCGGCCAATTCGATTGCTTCGTCGTGACTCTTGCCGAATACCTCTTCGGCTTTCTCCTGCTTCTTCTCGTCCGTCAGAACGAACTGAGCACCAGTGATTTCATCACCCGGCTTGAGGCCCGCTTTGTCGGCGGGGCCGCCCGGCTCGACCGCGCCGATCGTGTTCTCGACTGGGAAAGCGACTCCCAGCGACTCGAGCGATTCAAGTGATCCGGGGCCGAATCGGTCTTCGAACGCTAGCGGCGGCTGGGGCGTGACTTTCAGGATGACAGTCTCATCAATCCCTTCGCGCCGAACGCCGATCTCGATTTGTTGACCGACCAGCGCAAGCAGGCGTTGAGATAGGGTCATCGGATTGCCCACATCTTTGCCGGCGACTGACGTAATCACGTCTCCGGGGCGAAAGTCGGCCTCGTCGGCCGGCGTGCCCATTCGCACGGCAACGATCGCGCCCAAGGTCATCGACAGACCCAAGACGCGCATCCTGGTCGGCGGCAAGGTCACATCAAGCTCCTTGGTCGATGCTTCGTCACCTTGCGCCTCGGCATCCTCGGCACGACGTAGCACGGTCAACTCCAGCGGTTCGGTCATGCGCTGCGCAAGAACGGCTTCCAGGTGATGCGCAAGAATCTTGCCCGTTCGTTCGTCTCGCGGGAGCCGGACGCCGCCCGCAGCTATGACCTCGTCTCCGCCCCTGAGCTGTTTGTGCCCTTCGTCATCAAAACGATAGGTGTCTACGGGCTGCATATCGCCGAGTATTGTCGTATCGGGCGGCCTGACGCCCACCGTAGCCCGTTTTTGGATGCTCTTAAGCCGGTCGCTTGGCCGCAGGCTGTACCAAGCAGCCGTGCTCTGCCCGTGAGGGCGAATCGAGAAGTCCATTTCCTTGCCACTGTCGTTGAGCATGACGTTCGGCAACAGGTCCTTGTAGAAACGCAAGTGCTCGTCCGGTCGTCCATCGCGGCCAATCTGGAGGATCTTATCACCGGGATCAATGCCGCAGGCATGTGCTGGCGATCCCGGCGCCGTTCCGCCGATAATGCACGGCGTGTAGCTCACGCCCATGCGATACGCGATCGCGGCGAAGACAACGGCGAAGACCAGGTTCATGATCACGCCCGCCGAAATGATAATCATCCGCTGCCAGACCGGGCGGGCGGGATAGCTGCGCGGATCGAGTTCGACTTGCTCTTCTTGGTCGTTTTCGCCTTTAGCCGTTTCCGCTACGGCGTCCTCTGAGTCAACGGGTGCTTCCCGCTCGGTCTTGCTGTCGACCGAGGAAACCACTGCAGGCTGTTCCTGTGTGTCGGGCTGTTTCTTTCGAACCTTGATCCGTTCGTTTTCTTCCGCCTGCCGCGACGGATTGTCGTCCTGTCCCAACATCTTCACGTATCCGCCCAAAGGCAAGATTCCGACGCCATACTCGGTCTCGCCCCAGCGGAATTTGCACAACGTCGTCGGCAGCGCGACGGGGCCTATCTTTATGGGGATGTCGAAACCGATGTAGAACTTCTCGCACTTCACGCCGCACGCCTTGGCAGCCACGAAATGGCCAAGTTCGTGGACGAAGATCACCAGGCCCAAGCCCACGGCGACCGAAAAGATCATCCACAGCGTCGACAGCACACCGCTCATGTCAGCAATCAAGCACCAATCCACCGTTGCATCTCCTGCCTGGCCCAAGCGTCAAACTCGAACAATTGTTCGAGCGTAGGGCTAGGATCAAAATCGTGATTGTCCAATACCGCGCGACAAGCCGGCACGATATCTATGAATCGTAGCTGTCCATCCAGGAATCTGGCAACCGCCGTTTCATTGGCGGCGTTCAAAACGGCACCCGCCGTGCCACCGCGCCGCGCCACTTCGTGTCCCAGGGCAATCGCCGGGAACCTCTCCTGATCGGGGGGCGAGAAGTCCAGCGACAGCGTCTCCGCCAAGTCCAGTCTTGCCGCGGGACAGTCCCACCGTTCTGGGTAGCTCATTGCGTACTGAATAGGTAGTTTCATGTCGGGTGGGCTCAATTGAGCCAATACCGATCCATCTTTGAATTCTACCAACGAGTGAACCACCGACTGGGGATGTATTACCACGTCGATCCGATCCGGCGGAACGTCAAACAGCCAGCGAGCCTCGATAATCTCCAGTGCCTTGTTCATCATCGTGGCCGAATCCACGGTGATCTTCGGGCCCATGTCCCATGTAGGATGGGCCAGCGCTTCGGTGACCGTAACGTTTTCCAACTGCTCGCGAGTAGCCCCGCGAAACGGGCCGCCGCTGGCCGTCAGCACGATGCGGTTCAGGTCCTCGCGCCGACCGGCCTGCAGGGCCTGAAACACGGCGCTGTGTTCGCTGTCCACGGGCAGGATCGTCGCCCCGCATTCGGCTGCTTTGTGCATGACCAGCGGCCCGGCCATTACCAGGGTTTCCTTGTTGGCCAAGGCCACGGTTTTTCCTTTTTCGATGGCCGCCCAAGTCCCGCGAAGACCAGCACTGCCGACGATCGAAGCCACGACGATGTCCACGTCGTCGTGGGACGCCACCGACTCGATCGCCGAAGGGCCCACTAGCAATTCCGTTTCCGTAGGCAACTCGTTCCAGTCAAACCGGTTAGCGCATGGCTCGTCCGTGGCCACCACCCAGCGCGGACGTACCGCCTGAGCTTGCTGCAGAAGCCTATTGCAGCTACGGTTAGCCGTCAGACCCAATACGCTGAGTCGACCGCCGGAAGCCGCCGCCACCTCCAACGTGCTACGACCGATGCTACCGGTCGATCCTAGTATTACGATGTTACGGACAGGGCGACTCATACGGTAAGATGCAGGTTGGGAAGATGGGGAGGAACCGTGCTTCCCATCGTCATAAATATAATCTATGTATAGACTTCTGGTGAGCACCGCATTCTAGACGTGTGTCACGAAGCGGACAACCCTGATTGACGACCGTTCGGAATTGAGATTGTGCTACATTGGAGAAGTAGATTCGTCCCGCAACGCCGAGAACTGAAGCTGTAGAGCCCTGAGTTCACTGAGGAAACGCGAAATGGAAAAGGATAACGGCTCCCAGAAGAAAGACGCCGAGTCAAAGGGGCCTTCGAGCAGCCAGAACATCATCTGGTATCTGATCCTGGCCGGTGCCGGTGCGGCGGTTGCGGCGATGCTGCTCGTGAATAGCGCCGTCCACGAGATGTCGCAGTACGACTTTATGCGATTGGTCGAGGTGAGCAAACGGGACGATACTGGTCAGTTAGTCAGCGGCGACGGTTCGATCATCGTCGAGCGGCCCCCGAAGGACGGCAAGGTCAAGAAAGAGCGATACAGCAATCTGCGCGACATACAAAACGGCCATCAGACCCTTCACGGCACGGTGGATATCGAACAGATCCAACCACAGACTCCCGACAGCAAGCCGCGGCTGGACGTGAGATTCCGCACCTACAAACCCCTCTCCGGCGAAGCGGAAAACGAACTGCTGAAGAAACTCCAGGATTACGGAATCGGCTTCAGCAACGAACCGGCTCCGAGCATTTGGCGGTCCTATGCGCCCATGCTGATCATTTCGGCGCTGTTCATCGTGCTGTTCATTTTCATGATGCGGCGGCTCAGCGGTGCCGGGTCACCCATGTCGTTCGGCCGCAGCCGGGGGCGTCTGTACGCGCAAGAGGACATCGGTGTTACGTTCGACGACGTGGCCGGTGTCGAAGAGGCGGTAGAAGAGGTGCGCGAGGTGGTCGACTTCTTGCGATCACCGGACAAATACCAACGCTTGGGCGGTCGGATTCCCAAGGGCGTTTTGCTGGTCGGTCCGCCAGGCACCGGGAAAACGCTGCTGGCCAAGGCCATCGCGGGCGAAGCGAGCGTGCCGTTTTACAGCTTGTCGGGAAGCGATTTTGTCGAGATGTTCGTGGGCGTCGGAGCGGCGCGTGTGCGAGACATGTTCCAGCAGGCCGTGGCCAAGGCGCCGTGCATCATTTTCATCGACGAGCTGGACGCGCTGGGCAAGACGCGCGGGGCCAGCGTGGTTGGCGGTCACGACGAACGCGAGCAGACGCTGAACGCCTTGCTGGTGGAAATGGACGGTTTCGAATCGAACAGTAGCGTGATCGTGGTCGCGGCCACGAACCGGCCCGAAACGCTGGATCAGGCATTGCTGCGAGCCGGGCGTTTCGACCGTCAAATACTAGTAGACCGTCCGGACATCAAAGGCCGGGAGGACATCCTGAAGGTCCACGTCAAGACCGTCAAATTGGACGAATCGGTTGAACTGAAGCAGGTCGCTTCGATCACTCCAGGGTTTGTCGGAGCGGATTTGGCCAATCTGGTGAACGAAGCCGCACTGCTTGCGGCCCGCGAAGAGAAATCGTCGGTGGGCATCGCCGAGTTCAATGAGGGGGTGGAACGTGTGACGGCCGGTTTGGAGAAGAAACAGCGCGTGATGAGCGACGACGAGAAGCAGCGAGTTGCCTATCACGAATCCGCTCACGCTTTGGTCGCCTACAGCCTGCCCAATACGGATCCGGTGCATAAAGTCTCCATTATTCCTCGCGGCATCGCGGCGTTGGGCTACACCATGCAGCGTCCGGAAGGCGACCGCTACCTGATGACGAAATCTGAATTGGAGAGCCGCATTCAAGTGCTGTTGGCCGGTACGATTGCCGAAGAGATGGTCTACGAAGACATCTCGACGGGCGCGCAGAACGATTTGGAGCGGGCCACCGATATTGCCCGCAGCATGGTGATGGATTTCGGCATGAGCGGTCTGGGCCGCGTGAACTACCGCGAATCGGCCGGGCCAGCCTTCCTGGCCGCCGCGGGCATCGACGAGCGTATGCGCACGCACAGCGAGAAAACGGCCCGGGAGATCGACGAAGAAGTGCGGCGCATCATCGAAGAGTCGATCGAAAAGACCAGGCAGGTATTAGACGCACGACGCAAAGCGCTGGAAGCCATGACTCGCCGATTGATAGAAGTGGAGTCGATCAACGCCGAAGAACTGAAGGAGATTGTGGAAGAGAACTCACCGGGTCCACTCATCGTTCCCGGCACGGGCGACACCCCGTCATCGCGCGCCACGGAAAAGGCACCGTCAGAATCTCGCGACGGTTCTCAGGCCGAACAAAGCGGGTGAGGGCGTGGGAAGGGTGTCAGGTGTCGGGTGTCAGGTGTCAGGTGTCGGGTGAAGGCGAGGCTGGGGGAGCCTTTGGTCCAAAACTCGTCACTCGCATCCCGC
>JACKQG010002606.1_pt1 | contig 23294 bp, 23 predicted proteins | sample 8237621 | NCBI WGS metagenome assembly JACKQG01 (sample SAMN15677084, study PRJNA649215) | marine metagenome | biome: marine; feature: Black Sea; material: saline water; isolation source: suspended particulate matter (SPM) from the Black Sea western gyre | collected 2013-06-09/2013-06-10 | depth... | reverse complement strand
TGAAACAAAGATAGAAAAAATACCAAATAGGAGTCTTTTGCTACAGAAATGCTGAAAAATATCCCGTTCAGTTGGTGTCGATCACCTAGAGTTGACTTGTCTACGCTGTGTTCTCATTGAAAAAAAAAACAGCTCAACAGTTTACCAACCAACTTCCTGCCTTTCATTAAATCCCCATAGAAGAAACTGCTAAACACCGGGGCGCACAGCACTTCAGTTCCTTAGGTTTTATCTACAATTGCGCATAGTTAAAGGGGGTTTAGGGTCATCTGTGTGGCGCAACAGTAGATAAAACCTATTCTATCTATCTTTACTTTGAGGAGCCTGATTACTTGTGGCAGTAGATAGAATTACTCTTTAAATCGTTCGTCATAACTTTTTCGAATATTTTCAGGCCATAAAGATTTAATATAGGCTATGACGGCATGAATTTCCTCGTCATTAAGAATGTCTGAAAATGGGGGCATAGGGGATGATTTGTTTACTTTTCTGTTTTTTATTTGTTCAAAAAGAAACACCGGGTGGTGGTGCCAGGTATGTGCCGTACCATTCAGAGCTGGAGCGACAAACTCATTTTCACTATTGAAGCCTCCATTAGGATTTTTAGGGTCTTCACCAATTCCTTTTATACCATGGCAGTCATTACAGTACTCCTGATAGACCTTTTCCCCTTTCGTAATTTCTGAATTTCCTGCTAGACAATTATTAGCAATAATCAACCAAATAAGTATCAAGAAGGACAAAGCCTGAGTCGCTTTCATTTAAAACTCCATTTATTTAAATTAAAAAAATAACTGAGATATAAATGTTGATTTATATCTTTTAATAAAATATCAATAATTTAAATAATAATCATATAATTATTTAAAACCATTAACTCTTTGTAAAGACTTGTGTTTTTGTTTAGTAATACAAATAATACCTTATGACAAAAGCCTGAAGCACTGGGGATAAATCTCAATAAAGGAGAGTTCTAATGTTTAGAATAATACCGTTTACAATTATCCTCTTACTATTTGCTGCTGGATCCAATGCCAAAACTCCATTTGATCAATCTTATGAAAACCTTTCAAAAGAAGATCAAATAATAGTGAATTCTGTTCGTGATATTTTTTTAAAAAACCACATCGTTCTTCTAAAGGATATAAGTCAAGTCAATAAATTAATAGGGGCAACAGCTAAATCTGATCTTGAAGTAATTACAGGTAAAAATGAACCTGAGGCTCATTATGAGTTAGGCGTAGATACCCACGAAAAAGAACATCTTGTTGTTCTGATATTGCCGGCAGAAAAAAGCCCCGATGGCACATATCAAACACCAACAACAGTATTAAGAAACAAGACATATGCCTATAAAGTTCTCCATGCTGTTGAAATTCAAGGGAAAACCATGACGTTTAGTAGTTCTAAACTTTCTGATAAAAAAGACAGCCGCATAGAAATAGCGCCTAACAAGAGGGTCATCAAAAAAATTGCTGAAGATTTAAAGGGCACAGTTTCTGGCAACAGTATTAAGCTCCCCTAACCTTCATCTTTTCAGTATTAATTTTAATCCAGACGTTCTTAAGAATCAGAAATAAAAAATAAGGAAATTCTCTACCCATAAACAGGCCAAACAAAGAAAGTCTTGCCACCTTTATGGCCGACACCACAAGCACCTTTCTCTAGATAAAGGACCCAGGCCCAATCAGTTTCAAAATAGCTGGTTGTAGAAGACCAGTATCCATCTTTTAGTTCTTTGAAGGGATGAATTTGAGGCAGGGCAGGACTGTGTGAAGAACAGTCAACCAGTGATTCTAGCTCATTAATATTGGGTAATCTCCAGGTCTTTACTCCTTGCCAAGAAATAATGTTTAAATGTTTAATGGCATCAAGCGCTTCTTGCCAACTTGTTGGTTTGCCTGTCACATCTGCACACAAGTCCCAATTGAGTCCGGTTAGCTTATCATTGGCAATTCCTTCAGTAACCTTGAACCTCGTTTTCGGCCATGCTTTCCCAATGCAGTAATCTCCATCCTGACCAGACCCATCACATTGAATCTCTTTTCCAAGACTGTCATAGCATTTTTCTTGCCCAGACCATGACAATAAATCATTTGGTTCTACTCTTACAGGCCAAAAAAGATAATACTGGTCTTTCCTGCCGTAAAACATTCGTGCTCCTTCCAAGTGAATGTACCAAGCATAGGCCGGGTTGATAGCGGCAGTCGTGGAGGTCCAATACCAGTTAAGGAAAAAATTTGTAAAGGGGTGGTTAGCTGGTAAAGAAGGCTTTTTCGCCTGATAACTCATCAAGCTTCGCAACTCTTTTCGGTTTGGCAAACGCCAGTCATCAAAGCCGAGAAATTTTTCCATGTTCCACAAAGAAATTTGATTCAATGCCTCCTGCCATGTAACAGGAAACTCATGTGGATTGGCATTTCGGGACCAGGTTAGATTAGTAAGATGATCTTTAACAACGTCACCCTGTACCTCAAATCGAGAAGAGGACCATTTAGCACCAATACTATTTTCCGCATCCTGTCCTGAATTTTCGCATGGGATTTCTAAGCCTTCATTATTGTAACAGTATATTTGTCCTGTACGGAGAATACAGTGCGGCATGTAACGCATTTATTAAAAACGAATATTTAACCCGATTCCTGCATCATACTCTGAATGGTATTTGCCAATTAAGGATAGGTGTTTATTGACTGTCCATTCAAGTGCTACAGCCCATTCCCAGCTCTCTTCAGTGTCATATTGAGACTCACCAGAAACGCTCAGTCGGCTGGTTAAGTCTATACTTTTCTCTAAGCTTACACGGCTCTCTCCTTCAGTGTCTACCCAACCAGTAGCTTCAATGAGAAATGGGAGCAGGTAATGGATTCCAGCAATACCTCTCAAGTCTTCATCTGTTGTATGTGCCCCTCCGAACATGGTCAAAAAACGATTTACATAATATCCATAGGAGGATGTTACTTCAAATTCTTCTTCCTCCCATTCTTTTTCCCAGTCAACCGATAAGGTATGCCTAGTTGCAGCAGCCACGGCTTTTCCTTCTGTCATATTCGTGAGTACATCATTAGTGCCCCAGGCGAACCAGGGATCGTGAGTAAGGAAATTACTTTTCATCTTTCTGGCTTTGAGAATATCATCATCAACTTCTGTGCCTTCATAATGGAGTACACGAGCCATACCTGCTTTCATGTGATAGAGGATATGGCAATGCAGAAACCAGTCTTTTTCTTCATTAGCATAGAATTCAATAACCTGAGTAGCCATAGGAGCAATATCCACCGTATGTTTTAACGGTGAATATTCTCCATGCTGGTTTATAACCCGGAAGAAATGGCCATGGAAATGAATGGGATGGTGCATCATCGTCGTGTTAACGAATTTTATGCGCACATTCTCGCCATGGCGTATTTTGATCATATCAGTTTCCGTAAGTACTTTATTGTCAAAGGACCAGACGTATCTTTCCATATCTCCTGTAAGTGTCAATGTGATCTCGCGGAGTGGATTTGTTGAATTCAGTGCGGTTGGGTGTGGTGATTTAAGATGATCATATGGAGCTAGTGGGCGGGCTTCTTCTTTTGCAGAGGCCATTTTCATCCCATTATGGCGCCCAGGCTTTTCTTTGTGAGTATTCTTATCCTGTTGCATGTCATGGTGCATAGCTTTAGACATGCCTGAATGTTCCATTTCCTTCTCTTTATTTTTTGAAGTAGCTTGGTCCTCAACCATCATATGATGAGGCTCCGTTTTCTCCCCCTTCATTTCCATGCTATTATCATGCCCTGTCTTTTCAGTGTGCATAGACATTTTGTGATCATGCGGTTCTGTATCATCTTTGGGCATCTTCATTGTCTGATCATGCTCCATTTGATCCCCGTGCATTGACATGTCATGAACGTGATCCATTTTGTACAAATTGGGTTTAGGGATACTTTTAGCCAGCACTTTTTCCCCCTCACCAAGAAATATTGAGGCAGAACCAGAACCATCTTGAGCCGTAGCACGAAACTCAAAGGCCTTCCCTTTTTCAGGGGTTGAGACAACAATATCATAGGTTTCTGCAATTGCTATCAGGAGAGGATCTAAATGGACAGGTTGTACGTCCAGACCATCTGCTGAAACAACCTGCATAGGTGACCCTGCAAATTGCATATAAAAATAGGTTGATGCTCCGGCATTAATGATCCTGAGTCTTATTTTTTCCCCTGGGTTTGCAGGAAGAAGGCTTTCTTCCTTGCCATTAATTAAAAAGGCATCATAGGCCACATCTGAAATATCCATTGGCGGCATTCGGATAAAAGATCTTTTTAAAGCATCCAGCACTGCGTTATTCTGAATCATTCCATACACACTTTGGATACTGTCCTTTTTTAGGGAATAATACTCGCTTCCTCTTTTCAGTGTTCGCATTACTTCATCAGGATCCTCATCTGTCCAGTCAGAAAGGACCAGCACATATTCACGGTCGACATGTATGGTTTTTTCCTTGGAATGAATGACAATGCTGCCGTATACACCACGTTGCTCCTGCAAGCCGGTGTGTGAATGATACCAGTAGGTTCCAGATTGAATGATTGGAAATCGATAAATATAGGTCGATTTTGGCACGATAGGGGGAGTGGTCAGATAAGGCACTCCATCTTCGCGATTGGGCAGCAATAATCCATGCCAGTGTATGGATGTTTCAACGTTCATCCTGTTATGCACTCTGATCTCGATATTGTCTCCCTCAGTAACTTCAATGGTTGGGCCTGGGATACTATTATTGATTTTCATTGCTTCGACAGGCGTACCTGAATAATTCACCTGCTGGTAATCAATGTATAGGTCATACTCAACATCCTTTCCGAAAGCCCGGGTTGATAATGATACGAGAAGTAGAATACAAAAAAATACCCCAAAGGTTTTATGGCCACATGTTTTTGTCATTTAGATAAACTCCATTTCAATGAGTGTTATAACTACAGTTGATGTGACAGTATCTTTAAAAAAATATCGTTTTGTTTACTACCGAACCCGGCTCAATGAGGATTTTATGATGTTTCACTTTGGGCCCTGGTTTTTCTTTAAAAATAAACCATTCATAAGAAACAATATTTTCTTGTGGGAAAGTAATTTTTGCGACGCCTTTGTTATTAGTTTGTAAAGGGATAATATCTGCTATTTCCTGCCTGAAAGGAGATGTATAATTCCCGACCAGATAAAACGTGAAGTTAGTCAGAGCACTACTATTTTTGTCTTTAAGTAATACCTCAAAACCACTTTCTGATTGAAGCTGTATTGCATTTTGAATCCAGTAGCGAATGAGCATCCTGTCAAATGAGGGGATGAGAGGTGGCAAGGTAAATTTTTTCGTATTGCCTATACGTTTCCAGAAGGGAACTATTTTATAATTTTCAGAAAAAGCTGATTCTTTACCCTCATTTTTTTCATTAGGGTGCCACATGGGCATTGGCACGCCCCAAAGCAGTTTAAGGCCGCCATGAAGATTATTTGGTGGTGAGTTCCAGTCATAATAGTCGTGATCAAGCTTGCGAAGCAGGGCGCTCCTTTCAGGATATCCTATCCAGATTCGCCGCTGCTGATCTAAGGGATAATCTTTTGGCCAACAGCATTGTCCATCTCTGAATCTTTCACCAGTTTGAAGGATTTCATTTCCTTCAGAATATACAAGTTCGTGATAACTGAAGTAGGGGTTGTCAGGATTATTTTTGTCAATTATCCCTAGGGCGAATTCCTGCAGATTTTCAACTGTTGCTTCATTGCCCTGGGTGTGACAATGTCCACATTCGTTGCGAACAAATATAGGATGAATATCATCAACCCAGGTTATTCCTGGAAGGTGACCTGCACTGTGAATATAGTTAGATGCATCAGGTATTTTATTAACTGATTTCTTATCGTGTCCTGATTTATGGGCCGAATGAGAAAATACATTAAGTGGACATACGGGGACTAAAAGTGCCAGAAAAAAAATAATGGCCAAATTTTTCATATATGCCCCCTATTCTGAAAGAATAATGCGGAACTTAAATCGAGTCTAACACGCAGATTAATATGTACAGAAATAATTGCAATAAGCGAATATGGCAGGGGTGGATAAGCACCCCTGCCTCATGAAAAAAGTGAGAGGAGGGAAAAAGAATCAGTTATTCATGTGTGTGTCCGCCATCATCACCACCTGTGTCACCACCGGTGCCGGTGTCTGTGATGTCAGGGAAAACCGTGACCAAATTCAAATGAGTGGCCAGGTCTAGACCAGGGGTGACAAGAATTTCATCATTGCCATGTTTAAAAACAAATGTATCTTTTGCTTTGAGTTCTAGGAAATAACCGTGCAGCATTTCCCCCGATTCAAGCATTCCAGCCATTGGAGGATCATCAAGCCAATGAAAATGACTGTATGCTCCGGGTTGCGGAATATCGGATCGGGAGTGAACCTGCCAGAGTGGATGATCACCGCTTTCATGATAGACAAAGGTTGCGTGTCCTTGGATACCCGTTAAGGTCCATCCAACCGTGCATTCAGCCATTTCGTCAAAACAGTCTGTATGTTTAGCTATAGGATAGCCGTCTTCATTGTATTCTCCAGTAAACTCCACATAGAGAAACCCTTTCAATTCTCCACTTGGAAGGACTTTCGTTTGTTGATGGGTGTCAATGTGATTTCCGAATGTGAAATCATAAGGTGGCTCTTGAAAGTTCCATTCTTTACCGCCGGCATACACTGTGCCTGCCAGGAGAAAAGTTGAGACTAAAGCTGTAGCGGCTATTTTTTTCTTCATCTAGGTCCTCCATTTAGAGAATTGGGTCATTTTGCAATTTTTTTGCTTTTGGTTTGATGAAAGTTTGCGTCATCAATTAATTACATTACAAAGTGTGTGCCAAAGAATAAATTTCTTGTAACGTATTGATATTAAACAAGAAAAATTACAGTGGAGGTTGGGTGGTGAGTTTTGATATAAAGAATAGTCTCTAATTTAATGGAGAATATTCTTTAATGATGTGGGTGACGTTTGTTGGGAGTTAGGTGAGCATACTTGTCTCGAAGAATAATTCAGAAGGGGTAATATCCGGAGACACTTACCCGTCCTGGGGACTGTGTGGCGGGCAAGTGTAACTATTTGAAATTGTTAAGTTTTTTGATGGTGGAGGCGGCGGGAGTTGAACCTTCGGCCCGAAATTAATTTTTCCTGTAAAATCAAATTGTTAGATGGTGCGGTGTTATTTCTGGGGACTGCTTGGGGACCACCTCAATATAAGTGCCACTTGCCCAGTTAAGTCGCTTTATCGTTTTATCCAGCAGTCCATTGACAAACGACTTTGTCAATCTCGTCACGGATCATTTCCCTCGCAGTTTCTCTGCTATAACCATCCATAAGGTACTCATCATACTTTGTTTCGGCATGACGAATATGAGCAACTACTGCAAACTCGACTGCATCGGGGCTGAATTCTTTTGCCTGGGCACTTCTACCGACCCGACCACTATATTTTTCACATGCATGTTCTGCTATATTATACTCTCGCCCTTCAGGACATTTGGGAAATATTTTCCGGATATGAGTAGCAAAATCTTGGATGTATTTTTTATCCTGTTTTAGTCGCCGTGCATTAGCTTTAGCACGAGCTATTTCTCTTTCTCCCGCATCAGCGGCGCATTCCTGTTCAGCCTTTTCAAGAGCATCAAGCTCTACTAACACTCCTTGCCTTTCATTACGTTTTCGGTGTTTAATGAATTTCAGTACTATGGCAGATAAGTTAGAGTTCTTTCGAGCACGGCGAGTAAGGGCTGTATCTCCCGATGGAAGAAAAACAAGATGATCCAAATCGGCGCATGTGAGGCAGTAGACTTTGTTGCTGTATAGCTGGATAAATTCTCCTTGCTCTATTTCACGTCCACAATCTTCGCATTTATTATCCTGGTTGGACATAAATACTTTGATATCACCGTGTTTACTCATTCGGCGACCTTCCTGTTCACTTCACAGTATCAGACAATTTCTTTCCTGCTTTGAACTTAACCACAGTCTTGGCAGGTATCTTCATAGGTTTACCAGTCTGAGGATTTCTACCGGTACGAGCATTTCTTTTTACTGATGAGAAAGTACCAAAGCCTATGAGAGTGACATTTTCACCTTTCTGGAGGCTATCTGTAATGGCATCAGTAATTCCATTTAGTACATTACCGGCTGCTGCTTTTGAGATGTCTGCTGACTCTGCTATCTGATTGATTAATTCTGTTTTGTTCACTTTAGCCTCCTATTCTATTCAATGTGGGAATGAGTTTGTTAGCGGATGATAATATATGATTCTATGCGGAACTGGCAAGAGAGAAATGAAGGCTGGAAACAAGAAAATTCAACCTTCGGTTTGGCAATTTTAACCATCAAGGGAAAATCAATGGATGTCACTCACAGTAGACATTATAACTTCGGGTAACTGGATTTTAAGAAGAACTTTCCTCCGGCAATCAGAATTACTGGTTACATGTTAAAAATAACCCCTTTTTTGATTATTATTGACAGAGGAGGAACATTTTATGTAGGTTGCCACTCTCATTATGAAGGGAAGGCACTGTTTCACCATATGGATGCCTCCGAACCTTCCCAACGGGACTAGCGTAGTTTTTTGTTTAAGCTATGCGTCATGAAAGAGACTCGATGGTAATCAGGTTAAATTATATGTTTTTTAGTCATGATTTCCATTAAAAATATTTTCTTATTAATCAGGTTAAAAGCAGTATGCGGCTATACATTCACTGCGACAAAAAACGGTTCTGGCATACGCTTTTATTATTTTACATTGTAACTGCCCTTCTTGTTCCAACCGTTCATAGCCATGACCTCAGGCATGATGATGGCAAGATTTATCACAACCTTGCCCAAGAGGTTACTGATGCTCATAATCATACCGATCACCATGCCGCAAGTTCGCCGAGCGATACCCTTTTTACACATAGTATTAACTTTACTGATCTATCACGACATGATCATAACAGCAATCTGCACGCTCACGCTCAAAACCTGCTTTATAGAATCAGTAATATACAATGTCTCGACTCGCCCTCAACCCATGAGGTGAAATGTTGCTCCGTTTCAGAAGTAACATCCAGGAAAACATTTAACAAATTATCACCCGTGCCCCCCCCATCTAGTCTCTTATTTGTCTCTATCACAACGAATCTTCCTCCACCGATAGTTTAACTTTCTCGAAACACAAAAAACTTTTTTATTGATTTCCCACTGTGTGTGCCACGTTTTTAACGTTCTCTGGCGCATAACTGTTATGGATAATTCCATAAATTTAAGATGTCTTCACCAAACTATTGATTAGGAGAATAATATGCGTAGATTTATACTGTACTTACTATCAGCCTTAGTCTTTTCTGTTACCTCAGCGTATGCTGGAGGCAACCACTCCCACGGCCCCTTCGAACCTATTGAAAAAGAACAAGTACTCACTTATGCTTCTGATATTGTTGCAGCAATTGCCGAACAAGGCGAGCTTGATGCATCTTGGGCTGATGTCAAACCCACGGAAGCTATTAATAAGAACTTGTCTGGTCCCAAGTGGGTCATTTCTTTTAACAATTCCAAAGTAGCGGATCAGGAGAAGAAAACCCTGTATGTATTCCTCAGCTTGGATGGACAATATCTTGGCGCTAATTTTTCAGGAAACTAAGGATGCTGTCGCGATCCATTCGATCGGCCCCACGGTTAAAAAATTGAAATAATGGGCTATATTTTTTGATTATGAATATGAGAACTCGAAAAGCTCGCATATGGTTATCAATAACCATATTCATCATTGATGATAATAATTTACGTGGAAAAACATTGGTTATGTTTGATTAATGTTTACACAAAGTAATACCCCCAACGAGGTTAACGAATGAATGATTTTTTAAAACGATCTTTAAATAGTAATAATTTGTTTATTCTTATGGGTTTAATAACGACCCTTTTTGCTTTTACAGTCGATGCTGGTGCGCATGGTGTAACAGCAGGCGATAAGGGCTATATCCAAGAAAGTTCCGGGACTATGCTTATACCGTTTATTTATTTAGGCGCAAAACATATGGTAACGGGATATGACCATTTGTTGTTTTTATTTGGAGTGATTTTCTTTTTATATCGCTTAAAAGATATAAGTATTTATGTAACGTTGTTTGCCGTTGGACACTCAGTTACGCTTCTTTCTGGTGTTCTGATGAATATTAGCGTGAGTGCATATTTAATTGATGCAATTATTGGGTTTTCGATTGTCTACAAAGCACTTGACAACATGGGGGCATACCAACGGTGGTTTGGCTTTCAGCCGAGCACCAAAATAGCCACCCTTGTTTTTGGACTTTTTCATGGCTTTGGCCTGGCCACTAAAATTCTGGAATACAAAATTTCTCCAGATGGTTTGATACCCAATCTTTTCGCATTTAATATAGGCGTTGAGCTTGGTCAATTAATCGCCTTAGGTGCAATTCTTATTGCAATGGGATTTTGGCGTCGCTCGACTGACTTCATGCGGCACGCATATAATGCCAATGTCGCTTTAATGGCAGGTGGCTTTATTTTTGTAGGTTACCAGATGACAGGCTTTTTTGTTTCATAAATAATTACAGAGGAAAAACATAATGAATAACAATCATCGACCATCAGATTCAGAGCTTCCTTCAGTAGCGAAGCTTATTAAATCAACTGTTATAGCAATCACTCTGGCAGCAATTATTCTCGTAACGGTTGTGCTTCCCAGCGAGTATGGCATTGATCCAACGGGCATCGGAAACCAGCTTGGTTTGTCTAAGATGGGAGAGATAAAAGTCTCCCTTGCTCAGGAAGCTGAGGCTAATACGGCTACTGTGGAGAGCAAAAAAACAGCGAATGACAATAGCGCTGAATTGGTATCTGCTTCAGTGGAAAAAACAGCTATTACTCAACAATCATCCTCCGTCAGAAACGACAAGATAACAATCTCTCTTTTCCCTAACCAAGGGAAAGAGGTAAAGCTTAAAATGAATAAGGGAGAGCAAGTCAAGTATGTTTGGTGGACAGATCAAGGCCGAGCAAATTTTGATGTACATGCAGATTCAATTAAACACCAGATAGATTATCACGGCTATGAAAAAGGTTCAACAGACCGCAAAGAAGGGGATTTGGAAGCGGCATTCGATGGAAAGCATGGTTGGTTTTGGAGAAACCGGACTTCTAAGACTATGACCATTACACTCGAAGTGGAAGGTGCCTATTCGGAGATTAATGAGGTTTAATTCCTCGCATAGAGGCTTTGAATCAGGATTAGCCATTTTTATTAAACCACCCCATATTGTAGGGGTGGTTTAATAAATTCTTTTACCAAAAAAACACAATACTCTCCAAATCAAGAACATATTGATTGGTTTTGACTGTTGTTCACAGAATTTTTATTTGAAAGCTTAGGTGACAAATGCATATACATTCCATAGATCGGTGGCAGCATGACCACGATTTTTCTTTTATTCATGAAAAAGGGAGTCCCGCACCAAACAGGTTCTAGTAATCACAGCTATTGTGATGATTGCAGAGATCATTGCTGGAACTGTTTTTGGATCAATGGCTCTTTTAGCCGATGGTTGGCACATGGGTACTCATACAGCTGCTTTTGCCATTACTATTTTCGCCTATCAATACTCAAGGCGGCATGCTGCTAATAGGGACTTCACTTTTGGAACCGGTAAAGTGAGCGTATTAGGTGGGTACTCCAGCGCCATAGCTCTTGCTGTTATCGCCCTGTTTATTGGAGTAGAATCAGTAGGACGACTAATTCAGCCACTTGAAATCCGATTTAATGAAGCCATTATTGTGGCGGTTATTGGCTTGCTCATTAACCTCTATTGTGCATTTCTGCTGCATGGTCATCATACTCATTCACACGATGATGGGCACACACACACCACCAAGGCGATATCTTGACTGACAATTATTCACCAGTGAGTCTATTGAAGGCAAAAAAAATATGATACAGATTTAGATTTCGGAGAGTGACAGATGGTCCTGTCAGATCAAAGCTGAACTTCTACAGATAACTCTCTACAGATAAAAAAATAGAAGACAGCAACTATCTTGTGGCCAAGTCCAGGTAAAAACCTGGCGCTCTTATTAGCAGTGAAACACCAATAAAATTATGTATGTTGAGTTTTTTAATTCCAGAAAATTTTAGTTAAAGGCAATACTGTGGTCTTCAGATCAAAGGTGAAGGTGATTGCAGGTTAATCGAGTCAAGCACCCTATTATTAGGTAAGAAAGTACAATTGTAGGTCCCGTTGGATAGTCCCAAATAGTTGCAAATATTACCCCGATGGACACAGACAATACTCCTACAGTCCAAGCAATAAATTGCTTTTTGATAATTTTAGCCACAGCCAATGCAGGTAAAATAAGGCTTGTGAAAACCACATAAACGCCAACAAGTTGAACCGAAGATGTAATGGCAAAAGCAAATAGCGCATAGAAGCCTATTCCAGATCTAAATCCTGGCCGAGTGAACCACAAAACTAGGATTGCAGCATAGATAGGGAAATGAAAAAACACTTCCTGCCAAGTTACAAATAATATCTGGCCTGAGAGAAGATGCTGAATTTCTTCCCCTCCATGAGGATGATCTGCTAATAATAGTAATGCTAAAGATGCAGCGACCACAAAACTAGACCCGATAATGGCCTCTTGCTGGTCAGGGCATTTATGTTCGACCCATCGGAAAAAAAAGGCTGCTAATAGCGCAAAAACTAATGCTGTAATTTGTGTTACCCACCATGTTGGTTCATGTATGGATAAAGAGGAAACAACAACCCCAAGTCCAGCGACTTGGGCAATGGCTAAATCAATAAAAATAATTCCTCGCTTCAGCACCTCTATACCCAGGGGTGCTGAAGTTAGAGCAATCATAAGTCCAGCTACGAGGGCAGGACCAACAATTTCTATCATTTCAGCGCTTAACATTGTTGATTTCCTCTAATAGCTGTAAACTCAGGTCAAAAAGTTTAAATAAATCTGTCACTTCATTAGTGCCACCAATGGTATAGGGTAATACGATTGCAGGGACCCCACTTTTTTCAGATAACCATTCACTAGCTTTATCTTGGGCATACGGTGTTCGAATTATTGCTAAAACAGGGGCATTACGGACCTGTTGCAACAAAGCTTCCAAATGGTTGGTAGTTGCTGGAATACCTGGCTTTGGTTCTAATGTATTAACTAGTGATAATCCTATCCAGTCAATAAAATAACTCCAAGACATATGGTGCGTGACAATCCGTTTTCCTTTTAAATTTAAAACTTGCTGTTCCCACCGAGAAAGCGCGTTTTGCCATTTTTTAGAAAAATTTTCGAATTGGCTTTGATAACTCTCTGCATTTGAAGGATCGAGTAGTTTTAATCTCTTGGTCATTTCTTTTGCAACAAGCAATACATTGTTAGGGTTTAAATGTACATGCGGGTTACCTTCTGGATGAACATCACCCATGCTTCGGTCTAACAGTATTGGTTTTTCAAGCATGGGTACAATATCTGCCGCAAATAAATAACCAGGTTTATCTGGTTGCAACTTTGCATTGCCAGCTTTTTGGAATAAGATTGGTAGCCAACCAGCTTCTAATCCCGCACCCGAGCAGACAAGCAGGTCAGCTTTTCTCATTTTTGCGATTAAACTTGGTCGAGCCCTTATATAATGTGGATCTTGCCGAGCATGTGTTGCTGTAAAAGTCTCTACTTTGCTTCCTCCAATTTCCTTGGCCAAAGAGGCCCATTCTGGTTCACACGCAAATACACGTATTTCAGCAAATGAAGTCGAGGGAAGAAACAATAGAATTACCAGCACTAATAGCCATGCAATATGAAAAAATCGTAACATATTTTCCCCTTAATATTTATGAGCGCCATGTGCTCCAAGGCTCATAATATATTGCACCATTATTTGGTCATCATTTTGGTTATCGCTTAGTTCTTCGTGGTTATATTGCAGACGAAGGCGGCTAAATTCACTGTTTGTCCAATCGGCCATTATTGCCGTTGCCTTTGAGTCATGACCACCAGAATCCAGAACACTACCAACTAAACCTGCTGGGACATCAGGTGATTCAAGTTCACTATAGCGAAGACCAACTCGCCATTGCTGAAGAAATTTATAGACCACTTGGGCATACCACCCATCACTCTTGTCATCGAATGTTACAGCACCTGTTCCTGTATCAAGATCTTCATAAGTACCATCCTCATCCCGCCAGAAATATTCTCCTTGCAGGGTTATTTCCTGATTGCGCTGGTTTCCTGTTGGAGCCCACGTGAATCGTAAATCACCAGCATAAAGATCTGTGTCTCCAATAAAAATTACAGCATCCTCATTAGTACTCCTTCCCTCATCTGATTCCCCAGATAAAACATAGCCGCCTAGGCGCCAGCTCATGTTGTCACCAATGTCTCCACCAATACGGGCGTATGCTGACCAAGCATCCAAATCTTCTCCATCTGATCCGCCAAAAGGAATATCATCTCCACGGAATAACCCGCCACCAATCTCGGCATAAAGATCAGTTGGTAAAACATAAGATACCTCTAACCCATCATCATTATATGATTTGTTAAGAAAGACACGGTTAGGCAATGGACGGTCTGCAAAGTCATCAGCATGTGAGTGATGTTCATTTAAGTAACCAAAGGTCCAAAATGCTCTGCCTGCTTTTGCAGTTAAACCATTTGGTAGACTTAGTCCAGCAAGGGTTTGCACATAAGCTTCTTCCAACTCAACTTTATCCTCTCCTTCTTCACGAACAATGGCAGCAGTAACACTTCCATAAAACTTATCATCTATATTGGCTGAAAAATTCAGTTCTGATTCATCTACAGCAAAACCTTCATTTCCCCGTTCTCCTTCTTCACCAACTGCGAAACCTGAGATTTCAGAATCCTTAGAAGAAAAGCTCGAGTACTTGCCATTAAGGATAACACTTATTGATGGATTGAATTCGTTATCATAAATTTTTCGACCACTGGCAATACTGGATTCTTTTTTTACTTTCATATCTTCAGCCTTTGCTTTTTCGGCTTCAAACACCTCAAGCTTGGCTTCTAATTCAGTAATTCTGCCCTCATAGGATTGCTTCATACTTTTAATTTCATTTCTGAGTGCTTCAATATCTGCATCAGTGACAGCCTGAGCGGAAGAAATTGGAAGAAAGGTCATTAGGAAAAATGACATCCCTGTATAGAATTTACGCATGGTATTCTCCTAAATAATAAATTAACCGAGATAACGTTTGTTGCCCCAATACTATCTTAGGCTAAATAAAAATAATGTTTTGAATACGTTAGGAGAAAATAGGTGGGGCTCGTGGAATAGAAGGACTATAATGATTTAATGAAATAAAAGGTTGAACGGTAGGAAGAAAACAGGATTGAATAATATTCAGACAATGAGATATAACAACATTGTTTGAAATATTTTGTTTTGACTGCTCACCTGAAAGAAAAATGGAGCAGGTTTTGCCGTTGTGCTCATGTTTCCCGAAACCATATTCAGCCATGTGCATAATGGTAATCAATTGCGCACACAAAAAAACACAAGTTAAAGTTAGGCCAAACTTTCTGTGCATTTATCACCTTTTGTTCTTAACACGAAGAATGAAAAGCAAACAAACATCTGCATGTAATTTCGACTATTTTGAACACTATTCTCTTTAAAACAATAATTTACAAGGAAAATAGCAGAGTGCAAGCAGGTCGAGTCTTCGGAAGGAAGAAGCGTTATGATTATCAACCATAACTCCTAGTTGATAGGTGAATTGGCAATGTCAAGCTTGGCAGAATTGGCAGAGAGTCAACATTTCCTCTTCCAATCTTGGCCAGCTTCAACTTCTTCCTAGTTCCACATGGATAGCATAAATCAAAAGTTCTATAACAAAAAGCAAGTACATTTATATCAACTAGTTATATAACAATCCTGAAATACGCTTGAAATTCGCCTTTTTCAGCTTTTTTCAGCTCAGCAGTCTGCAATTCTGTCTGGGGTGTAAGGGAGAAACGTTTTGATTCCCGGAAGGATTCCTTGAAGTATATTTGACTGGTTAAGATAACTTTGCCGGCCTTCATAACCTTGAAATGAATATGGGCTGGCCGAGGTTCATACGCACCAGGAACAATTGTTTTAAAATAATAAGTACCATCAGGGCCTGTGATTGCTGCACCCCAGTATTGGAAGTTCGGGTCTCTTGCATCAGGAGTCGAATCTCCCGGGTGTTTGTATCTGCCCTGCGGGTCTGTCTGCCAGATCTCAATGATAACATTTTCCTGGGCTTCTCCCCTGGTGTTGACAACAATTCCGGAGAGGTTCAGGATGTCGCCTCTGGCTACCCCGACTTGTCCTTTTACATGAACAAGGTCGTTGTCAATATCCTCCTGTCTGGTTACGGGATAAAAAGGCCCTTCATAGTCAGCAGGAGTTTTGAGAAGTAGTTCTTCCGCAAAAACAAGTTGCCCGGCAAGGCAGAAGAGAGGGACTAGGGTGGCAATGAGCGTCTTCAAACATCGATTCTTTCTCATAGAAAACCTGTAAGATTTTTCTTTCCATGCTTAGCAGATATCTCTTTGATATCAGCCATGGTAAATTTCTTGAAACGGACCATATGAACGATAATGCCGATAGATTTTGTGTCAATTTAATAAGCAGAAATTTAGGATATTTAAAATGTTAATTGAAACCGTTGAATTGAAATTTCTTACCACTATCTGGGGAGGGCTAAATGGAGCGAACTAGCAGCATTCCGCGAAGCGGTTCCGTTCCTTGCCACAATAGAAACTATTTTGGGGCAGAAATCGAGTGAAGATGTGCGATGTTTCTTAAATGTTCACTTTGCCAACTACGATTGGAAAGATCCTCGATCTTGTCGAGCGCAGTTGTCTTGAAGAATGGTTCAGAAGGGGGACTGCCTGGAGACACTTTTCCGCCTTGGGGACTGTGCAGTTTTCTCTCGTAACTTGCTGAAATATAAGAAAAATTAATGGTGGAGGCGGCGGGTTTCAAACCTTTTACAAAAAAAACATTTTTCCCTAAATTTTCAATTTGTTAGCCTAAATAGTATTTTTCTTGGGGACTGTTTGGGGACCACCTTTATATTATCAAAGAATATTTTCAAGGATAACAAGAATGGTCTGGCAGTAAATTGGTGTTAAAAGGCTTTCAAAACAACATGTTGTACAATTACTAATATGGTATTTAGTTACTAATAAAGTTCCTCACTCTCCTGCATTCCCACGCTTTGGGGACCGTGTCAGGGTTTAGCATAACTTCTTGAAATTGTTAAAATTTTAATGGTGGAGGCGGCGGGAGTTGAACCCGCGTCCGAAAATACTCCCCTTCAGGCGTCTACATGTTTATTCCTGCTTATTTGCTTATCGCGCCTGAGCCCTACCAGGACTAAAGGCTTTCAGCGCTATCCACTGTTTTGTTTCGCCGCAGGGGCCAGTGAAGCACCCTAGAAGCTATCCCGCTAGTCGATGCCCTTTCCAAGTCCGCAGGAGTAACAAGGAAGGACAGTAGCTTATTTATGCTGCTACAGCATATGCATAGTCGTCTGCGACTATATTTAAGTTCTATCTTTTATAACGAAGGTTGATAGAATCCCCGACATGCAGCCCGAGCTTATATATCCCCGTCGAACCCGTTTCGCCCCCATTTGGTCATGTTAATAGTGAAGTGTGTATGTTAAGAAAGACAGTGTTGGACATGAAAAAGTTCGTTTATTTATAACTTTTTCGTATTCTGTCCATCTCCCGGTCGGACTCCCTTTCTTTTATGGAATGCCTTTTGTCGTACAAGGTCTTACCCTTGCAGAGACCGAGTTCAAGTTTTGCCTTCCCGTGTTTGTTAAAATAAATCTTTAGTGGGATTAACGCAAATCCTTTTTCCAGGACTTTCCCTATAAGTTTCTTGATTTCGCGCTTGTTGAGCAGAAGTTTGCGGACACGCATGGGTTCAGGGGACTCATGCGTTGCAAATTTATATTCGGAGATATGGACATTGTGGAGCCATACTTCGCCGTTTTTAATCTGCGCATAGCCGTCCCGCAGGTTTGCTCGGCCACCGCGCAATGATTTTACTTCGGGGCCTTTAAGAACCATGCCAACCTCTATTGTGGATTGAATATGGTACTGATGATACGCTTTTTTGTTTGTAGCTACTATTTTCCCGGACATGGTGTTTTTTCCTAAACGGCAGGGGTTATGCTGCTCCTGTTACCCGTATGGCTTCTTGGTATGTAGTGATACCATTTAAGACTTTCTGCCAGGCATCTTCTTTTAAAGTAGTCATGCCTTCCTTTCTAGCTACTTTATTTATTTCCGATGCGCTGGCACCCTGGCTCACTAATTTTTTTATCGGATCGGAGAGTGAAAAAACCTCAAAAACCCCGCAGCGCCCAAGAAAACCGGTATTCCGGCATTTCCGGCAGCCCCGTCCTTTTTTAAGAGACAGGGTTTCTTCTTTCCCGAGAGGGAAGCCGAACCCCTGGAGAGTGCTGGCCGTGACTATATCATCTTCTGTACAGTGTGGGCAGATAGTTCTTACCAGTCGTTGTGCCATGGCTCCCAGCATGGTTGAGCTGACAAGGAAAGGCTGGACGCCAAGCTCGAGCAGACGGGTTACCGAGGAGACCGCATTATTGGTGTGCAGTGTTGAAAAAACAAGGTGGCCGGTGAGGGCTGCCTGAATTGCGTTTGTTGCTGTATCCAGGTCTCGAATTTCACCGATCATGATGATGTCGGGATCCTGGCGGAGGATATTTCGCAGGATAGTGCCAAAGGTGACATCAACCTGTGGTTGAACCGCGATCTGGTTAAATTCTTCATGAACCATTTCCACAGGATCTTCCACCGTAACGATATTTATCTCCGGTGAGGCAAGATTCTGCAGGGTGGAATACAGTGTTGTTGATTTACCGCTCCCTGTCGGGCCGGTTACCAGGACGATCCCATGGGGTGATTCCATAAAGGATTTGTATACACTGTAGTCTCGGTCAGAAAAGCCGATGGATTTGATGTCCTGGAATAAAATATCGCTGTTCAAAATACGCATGACAGCCTTTTCGCCAAAGGCCACGGGAATAGTAGATACCCGGATTTCCGCCTGCTTGCCGCTATGGTCAACTTTGATCCTGCCATCCTGGGGGCGCCTTTTTTCGGCTATATCAAGGCGGGAAAGGAACTTGATGCGTGAAATGATAGCCGGGTGGACGGCCTTGGGCAGATCATAAATTGTATGCAGTACACCGTCAATCCGAAGGCGGATCTTGGTTGTGTCCCGTTTGGGTTCAATATGGATATCACTTGCCCTTTCATCAAAGGCATAATTGAAAAGATGATCGACAGCCGCTTTGATATTTCTATCAGAGGAGGTTATTTCTTTTGTCGGTGAGATCCGGACAAGCTGCTCCAGATTACCAAGATCTACAATAGGTCCTGTCAGATGGGTTTCAGCCGCGGAAATGGAAGATTGAAACCCGAAAAACTCTGCGAGCATTCTGCGGATATCTGAGCGGGTACTGATGAAAGGCGTCACCTCGATCTGGTTTGCCCGTTCGATGTCGTCAAGCAGGGACCGGTTGCCTGGTTCGCATATCGCAACAGAAAGGACCCCGTTTTTCACGGCAAATGGAAGAATCAGATGTTTGAGGGCGAAGGATTTGGGGATAGTCTTGGTGACTATGTCCAGATCAAGCTCAAGCGGGTCAAGTTTTTTAAAGGGCAGCTGCAGGTTGTCGGCAATTGTCTGTATGATCTTTTCTTCAGTAAGAAATTCACCTTCCTGACCCGGAATTTCAAGTCTGAAGGAGACGATGACTTCCAGGAGATCAGTGGGCGGCGGACTGCCGCTTTTTTCTTCCTCATTGCTGTCCCTGTATGCCCGCAAAAGATTCTGGCGCTGGTTCTCTTTTCTGAGAATGACCATTTGTTGCTGTTTTGGAGAAATCAGCTTTGCTTTTAAAAGCAGGTCCAGCAGGTATGTTTCGTTGTCAAGAAATTGCATAAAAAGAGGATGTATGATTTAAGTGGTAAAATGATTTTCGTTTACTATTATAGAACAAATAACAAGTCATTGCCTGAGTTATAATTTTATCATAAAAATGAGAGGAAAATGAGCTTTTTGTGTTCTGAAGGGTAAGAGGCTGTGAGTGCTGCTTCTTCAGGGATGAAAATGTCTGGTCGGGCTCATCTTTTATGAATAGGAATCTGCCAGAACCGGGAATTGATTCCTGTATCCGGGTTCTGGCACGATGGTTTGACAAGCCCTGGAGAGGTTACTTCTGGTACTTGAACGAGACGCTTACCCGGGCGCGGTAAGAGACAATATTGCCTTCGTCAATCTGCATGTCAAGTTTGGTGATTTCAGCGATACGCAGATCCTTCAGGCTTTGTCCCGCCGTTTCAATCGCAGTTTTTGCTGCTTCTTCCCATGATGTAGGGCTTGTGCCGACCAGCTCGATGATTTTGTAAACACTTCCAGCCATAGGGAACCTCCTTGGTTTGGGTTGAGAACAGAACATGTCTTCCGGAGACATGAGAACTTCATTGCATGATACTCGCTGGTTCAGAGAATGCATTAAGTTTTTCAAGGCGACTTCTTTAAAAATTGTACGGGAATACTAATAGATACGAGGCAGATATGGAAAAGGGGGATTGTGTAGAAAATATTCAGGACAACCAGAAGGTTGAGGGGCTGTTTCTTGTCAGCGAGGTAAGCCGGGCTGAAACCAGAGCGGGAAAGCCTTACCTGACCTTGAAAGTCATGGATAAAACCGGATCGTTAACCGGAAGGGTCTGGGATAATGCGGATCACTGGGAGAAAGAGTGTACTCCCGGGAAGGTTGTTCTCCTGCAGGGCCAGTCTCAGAGTTATAAGGGGGCGATCCAGTTGAAAATCAATTCCGTTCAGCAGGTTGGAGACGATGACGTTGATTTGACAGCATTTGCTCCGTCAACATCGCACAATACAACACAGATGGCAGCAGAGCTGCTTGAGCTTGTGAAGGGTGTGGCGGATCCCCATATCAGGAAACTTCTTCTGCATTTTCTCGAGGATAATGCCTTTATGGAGGATTTTTGTCAGGCTCCTGCCGCAAAGAATATGCATCACGCCTATCTCGGAGGCCTGCTCGAACATACACTCAATGTAGCCCGTCTGGCCGATATGGTTGCCGGCCTTTACTCTTCTGTAGACCGCTCATTGCTCATTGCCGGGGCAATCCTTCATGATATCGGCAAGATCAAGGAGTTTTCCTATCCAGCCCCGCCTTTTGATTATACGGATAGAGGGAGGCTGGTGGGTCACATCGTTCTTGGCGTCGAGATGCTGCATGAGCATATAGCTAAAATCAAGGGATTCCCTGCAGATATTGCCATGCGTCTTGAACATCTCATCCTGAGTCATCATGGCCGTTATGAGTTTGGGTCCCCTGCTCTGCCAATGTTCCATGAGGCCTTTATCCTTAATTTTCTTGATGATCTGGACTCCAAAATTAATTATGTGGAGCGTCTCAGTTCCCAGCTAGACAAGCCCGGATATCAGTGGAGTGAGTATCAGCGTTTTATGGAAAGGTTTCTCTACCTGTCGGGCACAAAGATGTCTGAGGATGTCGAAGAATCCTTTTCTGCCGGCCAGGAGAAAAAAGAAACTGCAGGCCCGGACTCGAAACAACCACCATTGTTATGGGGCAGGTAAAAGAGACGACTATGCTGATACCTCTGAAAACGGTTATTGGGCAGAGCCAGGCCAAAAAGTTTCTGCAAAGATCATGTGAAAGGGATCGAACAGGACATGCTTATCTGTTCAGAGGTCCAGCAGGGATCGGGAAAAAGACACTGGCGATGTCTTTTGCTGCCTATATAAACTGTCTGGAACCATCAGGCGGCGATGTCTGCGGCCACTGTTCCTCCTGCAGCAAGTATGCTTCGGGAAATCATCCTGATCTGCAGCATATTGAGCCCGAGGGGGCAGCGATTAAGATCAGCCAGATTAGAGAGCTTAAAAAGAATATAACCTACCCTCCTTTTGAGGCCTCCTATCGGGTCATCCTGATCCCGGATGTTCATGCCACCATGCGCCGGAAAGAGGTGGCAAACAGTCTGCTCAAGATTCTTGAAGAACCGCCGCCGCAGAATATCTTTATTCTCACAGGTGACGAGGCCGGGGAGATTCTGCCCACCATATTATCCCGGTGCCAGATCGTTCCCTTTTATTCACTGGATTATGGTGATCTTGCCGATGAACTGCAAAAGGACGGGGTTGAGCGGGAGACTGCTTCCACCTTGGCGGCAGTTGCTGAGGGAAGCCTCGGCAGGGCCAGGCAGTTCCTCCAGCATGACTTGCTTCCCCTGCGGCGGAGAATCGTCGAGCAGTTGCTTTATTTGTCTCCCACGCATCCCGATAGTATAGAGGTTGTCTTTCAATTGGCTGAAGAGACAGCTGGCTTAAAAGAAAACATTGATGAAATACTCGACCTGCTTTCCATTTGGATTCGCGATGTAATTCTTGCGGAAAAGGGTCTGGTGGAGCAGGTGATAAGCCGGGATGTATCCGATCTGCTGCCGGCAGCAGTTCAGCGCTGGTCAATTGAACAGCTTACAGGGCAGCTTTCCTCAATTTCAAACGCCCGTAAATATCTTCAAAGCAACTGTACCCGCACCCTGGTATGTGAAGTACTTTTCTTTGACATGCTTTGATGGTATAGTCCTCAATTCCCTTTTAATAAGCATTAAACCTAAGACTATAAGACTTTATATATGGAACAGGATAGCCAGGAAACACAGAACCCTGCTCAGTCGAATTGTAATTACCGGGTTCAGTTTCGAAAAAATGAGCAGATATTTTTTGCTGTTTCCCGTACGCAGAATCTCAATGTGAATGAAATTGTTATGGTCCAGACCGACCATAACCTGGAGCCGGCGACAATAAAATCCGCAGTTCATTCCGGGGAGACCGATCTGGAGTCCGGGAAGTCAGACCTTCTTGTCGTGCAGAGACGGGCGACCCGGGAAGAGGGCGGCAGATATGAAAAGTTGATGGACCAGGAGGCTGAATCTTTTCGTTATTGTCAGCAGCAGATTGCCGACCTCGATTTGGGGATGAAACTGATCCGGGTTGAGCGGTATTTTAACGGCAGTAAGATAATTTTTTATTTTACCGCAGAGAACAGGGTTGATTTCCGTCAGCTGGTAAAGAATCTTGTGCAGGAGTTTCGCACTCGAATAGAAATGCGCCAGATCGGTGTGCGC
>JACKQG010002605.1_pt1 | contig 23298 bp, 11 predicted proteins | sample 8237621 | NCBI WGS metagenome assembly JACKQG01 (sample SAMN15677084, study PRJNA649215) | marine metagenome | biome: marine; feature: Black Sea; material: saline water; isolation source: suspended particulate matter (SPM) from the Black Sea western gyre | collected 2013-06-09/2013-06-10 | depth... | reverse complement strand
AAGACGGACGGCCAGTGGAGTACGCCGAATGTAGCATCGAGTTCGTGGGTGCCGAGGCGATCGGGTGCACGCATCTTGGAGTAGCGTGCGACGTCTTCCTCTGTCGGGCGCGGGCCGCGCTCCTCGGCGCGGGCCTCTCGATTCAGTTTCCGCATTTCGAAGTAGGTCTTGGTGGCGTGCTGCCTGTTGTCGATATAACGGCGGCGAGCCTCTTCGCCATTGATCATGGCCAGCGACGTGCTGTACAGGTAGTCGCCACACGCCCGAATCCAGTCGGCCTGACCTCGCAGGAGGCCTTCTTCGTACGTGGACGCGTGATGGTAAACGGCTGGCGTGCCGTTATGCGTCGGGCGGATGGCATAGCCGTGGGGGCCAGAGCGATATTCGTCGCCAAAGCCGAAACTGGCGGTAAAGCAGGCGATGAGTGTGGTAGCGGTCAGAATGGCGGTCTTCATCGTTCTCGTCCTTGTACAGTTCTATGCGTAGCTCTTTTTGGCCTGCGTCCGTGATTCGTTTCGTGCCCTCTGGAGACAGAACGCTCCGGACGCATGGACATTGCGCGGAATTCCAGAAAAAGCCAATGGTTGTCCTTACCCGGCCTATCCAAGAAGCAGACGGCATTTCTCGTAACATGCGTGACATTAGAGACTTGCGTCTATGCTGACCAAGTCACCCCAGGACGGACAGTCTAGGCCCCAATCGGCAAAGCTGCCGGAGGTCCCTTGAATCGGAGTGCTGGCTGATAAAGAGTGCTGCCGTTCTCGCCGCGAATTCTCCCAAATTCCGCAAAATCAACACTGGCAATCTGGAAATAGTGGACTATTTAGTATAAAACGGCAGCCAGGGATGACTGGTATGCAATTATGGATCAGTACCAATGGGTAATATTGGCAAATTCTAGGGTCGGCTAACAACAGACGCATTCATTGCCGAAACCTATGAAGTAGATGTCTGTTGGCGCGCCCCAACGGCCAAAGCAACGGAATGTAGCGTTTCCGGATGTTTAGGACCCAGCATGTAACCATGACCCGTGTTTATTGGAGGTTGAATTCACGATGAACCACCGACTCATACTGATGCTGTGCTTTGTGGCGTTGGTAGCAATGGTGTGCGGCGACGCCTTCGCCGGACACGGCTATGCAACAACCACATGCGCTCCGCCGACCACGTGTGCACCAAAGACAACTTGTGCACCAGTCACGACGAGCGCCCCCATGACCACCTGTGCTCCGAAGACGACATGTGGACCGCGGATTCACGTGCGTCACTACCGGACGTACGCCCCCATGACCACCTGTTCTCCGGTGACCACCAGCGCACCGATGACCACGTGTGCTCCGAAGACCACCTGCGGTCCGAAGGTCCGCGTACGTCGTGTCAAGACCTGTGCACCGATGACCACGTGTGCTCCGGTTACGACCAGCGCACCGATGACCACGTGCGCACCGAAGACCACTTGTGGTCCGAAGGTTCGCGTACGCCGCGTCCGAACCTGCGCACCGATGACCACGTGTGCTCCGGTTACGACCAGCGCACCGATGACCACGTGCGCTCCGAAGACCACCTGCAGCCCGAAGGTTCGCGTCCGTCGCGTCCGAACCTGCTCGCCGATGACCACGTGCGCTCCGGTTACGACCAGCGCACCGATGACCACGTGTGCTCCGAAGACCACGTGCAGCCCGAAATACTACTCGCGTCGAGTCTTCATGTGCCGACCGGCCACGACTTGCGCACCCATGACGACTTGTGCACCGATGACCACCTGTGCTCCGGTCAAGGGTCCAGTCCAGGGTCCGTCGCAGAAGTACCAATTCGCACCGGAAGTGGCGCCGGAACCAGCCGTGGAAGCAGAAGTTTCCCCGGAAGTGGCTGCCCCACCGAAACCTGAAGCGTAGCATCGCAAGATGAATCGTGAACCAACAGGTCGGGTCCCGCACGCGAGTCCCGACCTTTTTTGCGCGCGACATTGCATGTCGGATCGCAACCGGACGATAAAGATCTGGAGCCAACGCGGAAGTGCTGCGGCTCGTTTCGAATCTGGCCTGAAACGCGGAATAGCCCAAGGGGGCTTGCTATCTATGGGCAAAGTACTACAAACTACTTTGTCGTTACATCCGCGATTTTCCGTAAATTTTCAAAAAATTCCCACTGTCAACCTAGAAACAGTGGATTATATAGTATAAAAACACCTGCGACGGACGATTAGTGTGCCATGATGGATCAGCGTTAATGGGCAAAGTTGGTAGTTTTGGAGGCGATCTTATGAGAAACACTTTGATTGCGACGATTTGTGGTGTGTTGTTCCTCGGCTCATCTGTGATGGCCCAGGAAGAACAAAAGGACGTGAAGCCGGACCAGAAGGGTGCGGCGCAGAAGGATGCGGCTCAGAAGGATGCGGCCCAAAAGGACGCAGCTCAGAAAGATGCTGCTCAGAAGGGCGAGATCAAGCCGACCCAGAAAGGCAAGGAAGCTTGCCAGAAGGGTAAGGAAGCTTGCCAAAAAGGTAAGGACGCCAAACAGAAGAAGTGCAAGAAGCCCTGCCAGAAGCCGACCCAAAAGGGCGGCAAGGGTGAAGCCGAAGCGGTAGAGGAAGCCCCCGAGGCTCCCGCTCCGCCAGCTCCGGCTGCCTAAGTCTGGCTGGTAAAGCACGGTCGTCGCTAAACGGCGGCTGACAAAACGACGATAAAGGAAACTGCCCTCGCAATCTTGCGGGGGCGTTTTCTTTCCTGTAGGGTTCGGTTTTCAGTTCACGGAGATACGCAAATGGGAACGTCGGCACTGACACTCGTTCTGGCGATAGTCGTTAACGGTCCGGCCCAAGCACCGGCGGCGTCTGGTGCCATCAAGCAGGACGAGATCGACTATCAGAATCAGACTTTCCAGCAGTGGTGGGACACCGAACTCCTCTGGAAATATGACGACCTTCCCGTCAAAGGCAACGTGCCGAAGTTTCGCATTCCCTACTCAGGCCACGACTACACGGACCGCTCCGGCGGCACGATGGACGTGATGCGCAAGTACGATGTTGCTTTCAACGGCCGTGTTCCCATGGCGACAGAATGGGAACGCGAGGACGTTGGCAAGCGCCGCCCGCTTTTCTTGTTTCGAGGAAGAAATCGACTGCCCGAAGACTTTCGACTGCCTGAAACGGAACGTCGCAGAGGAAATGGCCGCGGCCTGCTGGCGAACCTATTCTCCGGAAACGGTGGAGGCGGAAGAGTGCCCGCCTGGTACGGTCACTGCAACGGTCGGACGGCAGCTTCGATTCGGCACGCCGAGCCGCAACGGAGCGTAATGAGAAACGGCGTGGTATTCACGCCCGCCGACATCAAGGGCTTGTTGGCCGAAGTCTACATGTACCAGGACACGGAGTTCCTGGGTGGAATCGACTTTGCCGTCAACCCGGGCACTTTCCACGTCGTCCTCTCGAACTGGCTTGGCCGAGGTTCCCATCCTGTCGGCATGGACTCGACACTCGGCGAGGTGGTGTTCAACTATCCCATCTACGCCTACGCGACATCCCACTTAGAACGTTCCGACAATCGCGTGGAAGTAAAGATGAACGCCGCCTACGCAAAAAGCTCGGGGGGCGAGCACAACCAATCACCGCGTATCAAGGGCGTCATGTACTTCCACTACACCCTCAATCTGAACGAAGAGGGCGAGATAACCGGAGGCGAGTACTACGGCGATAGCTCTCGCGTCGACATGCTCTGGTCGCCGCTCCAGCCCGTCCAAGGCGGCAAGAAGGGTAACGAGATCGGCAACCCCTATATCGACGTGAAGGAAATCCTCTCCATTTGGCGCGAATCGGTATCCAAGGACCTGCGTGACAAATGGTTCAATATCGACCCGACCGACGAAGACCGCATCGAGGAACCTGAGGAAGAGCAAGTCGTGCAGGCCGAAGAGGAAGAAGACGCCGAGGAATCCGAAGCTGAAGAGTCCGCCGAAAGTCCAGAGGTAGAGACCGAGGAATCCATGGCTGAAGGATCGGGCACCGAGGAAACGGAATCCGCAGAACCCGCCGTAGCTCCAGAGGTCGAGGCCGAGGAAACTGAGGTTATGGAATCGGACGCCGAGGAAACGCCGGCTGAGGATCCGGAGACCGAAGACTCAGATGCTCCAGAGGCTGAGGCCGAGGAATCGGAGACCGACGAGCCAGACGCCGAAGAATCCGAATCCGAGGAGCCGGAGGCAGAAGAATCGGATGTCAACGATTGATCGTCTCCCGGGCCGGTATCCTGCAAGTCGCCCTGGAGCGTCTGCAATGGCAGGATTCCGGCGAATCTGGCATCGAGCCTTCGCCAGTCAGGTTGAATCTGACACCCCCTTTCCCCGTCCCGCGTGAAAACGCGCCATCTCCAAGTCAACTCGACGGGCGGTTACGTCGAATATAGAGAACAAGCCGATCGGCTGAGTTCTTTCTGCGCGGGTTCCCCGCAGTTTTCTCGTCCCTCGGAGCGCGTCATGACATGTCGGTCCACTGACGGACAGTCCGCAGCGACGGCCACGGTACCAACGGTGTGTGCTGCCTGCGCCGGTATGCTAGCGGCTTGGGTCGCCGCTGGTTCCACTGGGGCTCTCGCACATCCGTTGCGTGTCGCGTTGACGTGGGTGGCTCTCTTGGTTGCCGTCGTTTCCGTTTGGCCCTGGCGGCGTCGCCAGCGGTTGTTGGCATTGGCCGCCACTGCGTTAGTTGGTTTGCCGTTCGTTGTACCCGTCACACCGATACACGAAGTATTAGTGGTGGCTGCCGTCCTTGGACTGCTGGCGACCGGCCAACAGGGGGCGAGCCGAACGGTTCTACTTGTTTGCTCGCTGGCAGTGCTGGCATTGGCGGTCTTTCGCCTGGCGTGTCTGTCGGTCCCGGTCGTATGGCTGTTTAGCGACAACATAGGCGCGGTGATTGGCAGCATCGGTTCGGCGATCGCGGGAAAGCCCCTGAACGTAGGCGCGACGTTTGCCGGGCTGGACTTTCTTGTTGTCATCGCCGCGTTCTACGCGGGTTGGCTGTACTTCGCCTCCGGTCCGCGTATCGCCCGAAGTGTCTACGCCGCTGTTGCGATCCTGGCGGTTCACTTGCTCTACCTGGTTGTGTTAGCCTTCGCTTTGGACCTGGCCGAAATGCTGCCGGACAGACCGGAACCTGCTTTCGATCATCCATACGTTCCGCCGGATTGGAGTTGGTCTGCGGCGGTACGCGTGCTGCTGCCCTGGAACGTTCCGGCAGTGGCGGCAGTGGTTCACGTGTGCGTGGCAGCCGTCATGTTGCGTTGGGTGTCGTGGAGAAGCGTCTCAGGAGAACAGCCTTCCTGGTCGAAGGGTGACGCGAGTCCTGTTGTACCCGAGAATTGGCGGCGTCTTGCGATTAGCTACGGACCACTGGCGCTGGCCGTGCTGTTGCCCGCTGCCGCAACGCTTTCGCTGGGGCGAAGTGATCTGACGGGAAAGACGATCGTCGCAGGCGGACAGGGCAACTTGGACTGGGGCCGGCCGCAGCACGATCTCTACGGTCAGCAATCCGCTGGCACATTCGGCATGTTGCCGTTGTTTGTGGAAAGCCTGGGAGGGGAGTTTCGCACTTCTCCCGATTTGCCGGCGGGAGACCTCGCGGCGGCCGACGTTCTGCTCCTGCTGCGTCCGACCGGGCCGATGCCCCAGGCCCAACGACAGCGAATCTGGGATTTCGTCCGGCAAGGTGGTTCGTTGCTCGTTGCCGCCGAGCCATTCGTACGTGTGGGCGACGTTATGAGCGCGTCCGACGAGGTGCTGAAGCCAACCAGCATGTCCGTCCGGCAAGATGTCGCCATTTCCGTCACCGGAAATTGGCAGCACGCGTACAACTTGCTTGCTCATCCTGTCGCATCGGGCGTGGACGATCGAGTTCGCTACTTCTTCACCGACTCGGCAGCTTCGATCCGCGTCGGCTGGCCGGCTCGACCAATCGTGACCGGACGCTGGGGATGGAGCGATCCGGGAACCGACGCGGTCTTGACCGGCGTGTATCGCTACGAGGCAGGCGAGAAACTGGGGGATTTGGTCTTGGCAGCCGAGCAACGTTTTGGCCAAGGAACCGTTGCCGTCGTAGGCGATAGCCGCTGCCTGACCAACGAGGGCAACGTGCGAGGCTATGCGTTGACCGGCCGGTTGCTGAGCTACCTTGCCGGCAAGTCCGGCGGCCCGCAATCGCCGTGGCGTTGGCTGATCACGTTGGTCGTTTGCGCGGCCTTCGTCGTGGTTGTCGTTTGGCGCCCCAATGCCTCTCGCGTGGTTTGGATCGCGCTTTTGATATCCACGTCGCTGGCGGCGAGCCATTCGATCAGTCGCCACTCGACGCGCGTGATGCCCGACGGGCGGATTCTCGAAGCCAACGAAGACCATCAGTACCGCGGCCTGGCCTACATCGACGCCTCGCACGTGGAAGCCCACAGCGATGCCGATTGGGGCTTCGACGGGATCAACGGGCTGGCGCTGACGTTGATGCGAAACGGTTACTTGACCCTGACGATGCCCAAGTTGACTAGCGAGTGCCTCGATCGCACGGCCCTGGTCGTCTCGATCGCGCCGGCACGCCGGTTCTCGCCGTCCGAACGGAACTTGTTGGGCGAATTCGTGGAGCGCGGCGGGGCTTTCATCTGCACGGGGGGAGCGGAAGAAGCATCTGCAAGTCAGCCGCTGCTGGCGGATTTCGGCATCCGCGTACCTGTCTCGCCTGTGCCGACTCTCGGCAAATGGCGCGAGCCAGTGCCCATGGGACAGGTCAGAATGCTTCCTGTGGACGCCAACGGCTACGGTGCGGGGGACTACGAGGCCAGCGTCCTTTTCTACACCGGCTGGCCAGTGGAAGTGGACAGGACAGATAGCAAAGTACTTGTGTACGGGCTAGGGGACGAGCCCGTCGCGGTCGCCCGAGATGTCGTTAGTGGCAAGGTCGTCGTCATCGGCGACACCGGCTTTGCATTGAACAAGAACTTGGAGTACACCGGCGGCGAACCATTCGAAGGCTGGTACGAAAACGCACACTTCTGGCGTTGGTTGATCGCGCGGGTAGCCGGTCAACCAGATTGGGTTCCTCCTGAGCCGCCGGACCCGAACGCAATGGAGGCAAACGCAGGCCAGGAGGTGGAACCATGATTCGCGCATGGATCGGCATAGCGCTGTTGGCGGCTTCCTGGCTGCTGGGCCTCGGCTACTTTCAGCCAGCCAATCATTTCCTGTGGCTGTGTGCCCTGGTGGCCGCAACCGTCTTGTTGAGCGAATTGCCGATTCACTGGCCCAACCGGCGTCAGACGCTTGTGGCCATTCTTCTTCTGCTGCCGGGCGCATGGCTGATGCCGCTGCCATACAAGGCGATACCGGTGCTACTGGCGGCCGGCCTGGCTGTCCAAATCGCACCGCGTGCTCGCCGCGGGCTTCGGAAGCTTGGCCGGGGCGCGGTGGCGGTTGGAGCAGTCCTATTGGCCCAGTCATTGGCATTGCAGGTCTACTCGACATTGACAGCGCGTAGCCACGAACTGCCACGGCCGCTGGCCAAGTTGGTAGGTGCCGTGCCACGACTGCTTGGCATCGACACAGCAGTCGACGGCAGCGTGGTGGCGATGCGCAGTCTGGGCGAAACCCATCGTTTCGCGGCTGCGTGGGAATTGGCCCTGGATCCAGCGACGTTCTGTTTCCTCGTCGGCGGTCTGATCGCGCTGGGACTGCTGCATTGCGTTGTCGCGAATGGCGGCGATCGTTGGCGAACGTGGCTGCGCAGTTCGCTCGTTTTGCTCGCAGTGACGTTCGCCTGGGTGCCATTTCGCGTGGCGATGCTCTTCGGGATCGTGTTTCATCGCACCTTGCGTGCCGACATGATCACCGAACCAAACGTGGCCGACGTTCTGGTCAATTCCTGGGTCCATATCCTGCTACTCGCCGGACCGGTTCTTTTGGCGATTCGCCTGATTCGTAGACCTTCGGCCCCAGACGAAGAGGATCAACCAGCGGGCCACGAGCCTAACGCATCTTCGGTGCGACGTTGGCCTCGCGTGCCGGCTCCGCTGCTGATCGGGGTGGGAGTGGCCGTCTTGACTGTGCTACTCCACTGGGACCCGGTAGGCCGGCCAAAGTCAGGTCGGATTATGTTCGTCGAACGCCATTCCACCTGGGAACCGACCACCGAACCGTACCGTACGACCGTCTACGGCGAAGCGGGTTCGTACAACTATGCCGGGATCTTCGAATACTGCGGGCAGTACTACGAGATGCTGAGGCTGCTGGAAGACGAAGAAATCAACGACGAAACGCTCGAACGATGCGACGTTCTGGTGATCAAGACGCCAACCGCCAGGTATTCAAGCCGTGAGGTGAACGCCGTCGTTCGTTTTGTACGTCAGGGCGGTTCGCTGTTGATGATCGGCGACCATACGAACGTGTTCGATATGAATACGTTTCTGAACGATATATCCCGGCATTTCGGCTTCACTTTCCGCAACGATTTGCTGTTTCGCGTCGGTTCACCGTACGTGCAGGAATACCGACCTCCACTGGTGGCTCATCCGATTGTCGGGCGCGTGCCGCCGATGAACTTCGCCGTTTCGTGTTCGATCGATCCGGGGCGTAGCGTTGGAAGGATGGCCATACGAAACGCGGGTCTGTACAACCTGCCGCCGGCGTATCAGGAGTCCAACTATCATCCCCAGGCGGAGTATCGCACCGACATGCAGTACGGCGCGTGGTGTCAAATGTGGGCGACGCGTTGTGGGGAAGGGCGAGTCCTGGCGTTTGCCGATTCCACCTTGTTTTCAAACTTCTGCGTGTACCAGCCGGGCAAAAAAGAACTGTTCATGGGGATGGTCAATTGGCTGAACCGCACCAGCGCCTTCGATCGCCTGTGGGTACGGCTTCTCGTGGTGGTGCCCTTAGGCTTGGCCGGTGCGGCCCTGCTGTATCTTGGTTTGTGGCTGGGCACGCGACAAAATGCTAGTTGGCTGATGACGGTGGCCGCGGGCCTTGCGGGCTGGACCGCGAGTTCGCTGGCGATCATCGCTCTTCACCGGTGCTCCATGCCGACGCCGACAATCGAGCGCCCCTTGACGCACGTTGTCATCGATCGAACCGTGTCCGAAGTGCCACTGCATACCGGCGCTTTTCCGGACGACAAGGAGGGCCGGGGATACGGCTTGCTGGAGCAGTGGATTCCGCGAATCGGCAACTACATCTCGCGTCAAGAGGGTGCTGGAGCTTTCACGGGTGACGGGCTGGTGATCATCTGCCCGACGCGGTCGGTCAGCGCCGATTACCGGAACCGGCTAAGGCAATACGTCGAATTAGGCGGTCACGTGTTGGTCTTCGACGCAATCGACCTGGAAGGTTCGACCGTGAACAGCCTTCTATGGCCCTTCGGGCTGGCATCCAGCCACGCCACCGAACCCGTTGACCAAGGCGAAATGCGGCTGGCCGACAGCGACTTGAAGACGCCGCTGGAAGTATCCTGTCAAGTGACCGGTGGCGAGCCGATCGCCTGGCTGGGAGAAATGCCGGTCGCCGCTCGCGTTCGCTACGGCCAAGGCACGATCACGGCCGTCGGCTGCGGGGCCCTTTTCAACGACACGAACATGGGGACCAATTGGCTCGTAGAGCCGGACGCCGACCTATTGAATCGGTTCGAGGCCCTCTATGCGCTGCTGCGTGCCTCGTTGCCCGCCGGTTCGTAGCCAGCGGACGTTCTTCTTGGTAGAATCTCAATCCGCAAGACTCGGCTGCCCTGCGCGCATTCTCGTAGGGTGGGCCAAGTCTTCGCGGCCCACCGCTCAATACTCAGTACCCAGTACTCAGTGCTCTGGTTCCGGTGGACCGCGAAAGTCACACCACCGGCCAAAGGAGGATTCGTTATGCTCTCGCGATGCATCGTTTTGTCCCTGTGTCTGCTTTCTGCTCTTGCCCTGCCCTGTGTCACGCTGGCGGCCGAGACGGTGAACGAATCGGCTCGTGAGATACCGGTGGCGTACGACGTGGACGTCGTTGTCGTCGGCGGCGGCACGGGAGCCGTATCGGCGGCCATTGCTGCGGCCGAAGACGGCGCCAAAGTCTTCCTGGCTGCGCCGCATCCTTACCTGGGCGAAGACATGACGGCCACTTTGCGGTTGTGGTTGGAAGAAGGCGAGGAACCGACGTCGCCGCTGGCAAAGAAGGTCTTTGGTGATCTTGTCGAACCGTTCATGGACCCGAGCCGACTTGAATTCACGTACGAGGCCGACGCGCCGAGCGCAGCGATCCACAGAGACACAAAGCCGCCCGGCGTCCTGACCGACGGCAAGTGTTTCGACCCGAGCAGCCAAAGCGTTCAGTACGAGATCAACACCAATATCGTGGCCGATCTTGGCAAATCACAGGATGTGCGGCAGGTTCGCGTCGTGGTGTTCCGTCGCAAGGAAACGACCGGTGCAGGCGGCGGATTCGATGTCCAACGAGTCACCGTATCGCTGAGCGATGACAAGGAAACCTGGAAGCAGGTGTCCGTGATCACCAACGATCACCCGTTCGACAGCCTGGCCGTGCTGTCTGCGGACGTCGATGCCAAGGCTCGCTACGTGAGGTTTTTCGTGGAAATGCCGGAAGAGTATCAGCGCATGCTGCTGGGCGAAATCTTGGTTATCGGTCCGGAAAAGGAGACAGTGGATAGGCCTCGCGTGGCCGCTCCGCCGCAACGGCCCATGCACGTGAAGGGCACGCTGGACGATGAGTTGCTGGCCGCCGGCGTCCAGTACCTGTATAGCTGCTGTGTCACCGACGTCTTGCGCGATGCGGCCGGGAAACCGTGTGGCATAGTAATGGCCAATCGCGCCGGCCGCCAAGCGGTATTGGCCAAGACGATTATCGACGCCACGTCTCGGGGGACCGTCGCTCGTTTGGCTGGCGCAGAGTTCCGGCCGCATGAAGGTGGGACGCGCACGTTCAAACGAGTGGTGATTGGCGGCGAACCGCAAAGCGCTGATTACGTCGACTCGCAAACCATCGATCCCCCATTTGCCGGTCCTTTTCCGAACCGCGTGGGTACGTCCAGCGGCGCTTTCAAGATCATCGAGTACACCATCCCTCTGCATGTGGACGACGACAGCTATGCAGCGTACATGAGAGCCGATCAGCAGGCCCGTTCGCTGACATACCACCCCGAGCAACAGTTCACATCGGATGTGATGTTCGAGGTCCCGCCTGCCGCCATGCACGGCCGCCAGACCGCAACCGGTCCTTGGCAAGGTGCCGACAAGTTGCCTTTGGGCGCGTTTCAGCCGGCGGACGTGGATCGGCTGTACGTGTTAGGCGGCTGCGCCGACGTATCGCGCGAGCAGGCCGATCGGCTGCTGCGACCGCTGGCCTACATGGACATGGGCCAGCGTCTGGGCAAAGCGGCCGCCGGTGACGCGACGACGACGCCGGTGATCACGGGTGCGACGCTGCCGGGCGCTCCCGCGGACAGCACGGCCGCCGAAGGTGACATGTACGAGTTCTTGATGGGTGTCCGGCCGACGCAGAAACTGCCAACGGTCAAACAGGACGCGCGAGCGATTCCCGTTTTGGCCAAGTACGACGTCGTAGTGATCGGAGGCGGCACCGGCGGCGCGCCGGCCGGCATCGGCGCCGCTCGACGCGGGGCAAAGACCTTGGTCATCGAGTATCTGCACGGGCTGGGGGGCGTCGGCACACTGGGTGCCATTTCCAACTACTACTGGGGAAACCGCATTGGATTCACGGCCACGGTGCAGGACGGCCAGACCAGGTGGGTCGTCGAGCAGAGAATGGAATGGTACCGGCAGGAACTGCTCAAGGCCGGGGCGGACATCTGGTTCGGCTCGATCGGTTGCGGAGCATTCGTCCAGGACAATCGTGTGACCGGCGCCGTCGTTACAACTCCTCACGGGCGTGGCGTGGTCCTGGCGAAAACGGTGATTGACGCGACGGGCAACTCCGACGTGGCCGCATCGGCCGGTGCCGAGTGCATCTATACCGACGCTTCGGAATTCGGCATGCAAGGTACCGGGCTGCCCGGTCGAAAACTGGGCGGTACCTACAACAACACCGATTTCACAATCGTCGACGAGACCGACATGATGGACGTTTGGCGCATGTTTGTATTTTCCAAGAACAAATACCGCCAAGCGTTCGACCATGGCCGCTTGATCGACACTCGCGAGCGACGGCGAATCGTCGGTGAATTCACGATTACACTGCCGGATCAGGTCAACGAGCGAACGTACCCGGATTCAATCGTGCAGGCCCGTAGCAATTTTGACACACACGGTTACACGATCGATCCGTATTTGCTGCTGGAGCATCCGGAGAAGAAAGGCATCAACGTCTACATCCCGATTCGTGCCATGCTGCCGAAGGGCCTGGACGGAATCCTGGTAATCGGGCTTGGCATCAGCGCCCATCGCGACGCCGTTCCCTTGATCCGCATGCAACCTGATGTCCAAAATGGCGGGTATGCCGCTGGTGTGGCCGCAGCCATGGCCGCCGAAGCCAACGTGTCGGTGCGCGATGTCGACATCAAACCCTTGCAGCAGCATCTGGTCGAAATCGGCAATCTTCCCGAAACGGTATTGGAGGATAAGGACTCCTATCCGTTGCCGGACGAGAAGATCGCGCAGGCCGTAGAAAGCCTGAAGGAAGATCACGGTGCTTCGGTGATCACGACTCATCCCGACCGAGCCATGCCGATGCTCGAAGCGGCCTATGCGAAAGCCGAAGGCGAGGACAAATTGACGTATGCCAAGGCACTCGCGGTGTTGGGCAACGACGTCGGCCTGGACACGTTGATCGACGATGTACAGAAGACAGCCGAGTGGGACGAAGGCTGGAACTACCGCGGCATGGGCCAGTTTGGTTCGGCGCTCAGTCCGCTGGACAACCTGATCGTAGCCCTGGGGCGCACGGGGAATCCCAAGGCTATTCCTGTGATTGTCGAAAAGCTGAACAAGCTGGACGCGACCCAAGCGTTCTCGCATCACCGCGCGGTCGGTTTAGCTTTGGAATTGATCGGCGACAAGTCAGCGGTTGGGCCATTGGCCGAGTTGCTGTCCAAACCGGACATGACGGGCCACGTGCACACGACCGTCGAGATCGCCACGGAGAAAGGCGCCCCAGGCGGCACGAATTCGGAACAGACTCGACGCGAATCGCTTCGCGAGTTGATCCTAGCCCGAGCCCTGTATCGCTGCGGCGACCGCGACGGCCTGGGCGAGCGGATCTTGCGCGACTACATCCAAGATCTCCGCGGCCATCTATCCCGTCACGCCAAAGCAGTGTTGGAAGAAGGAGAATAGCAGGGCGCGGTCGCAGTTTGCCGGTAGTGGAGGTTGCGGTGTTCCGGTTTCAGTAGCATCTGCCACTGCTTCCCCCCCTGACACCCGACACCACCGTCGCTATACCCAAACGACAGTCCGCCGCTAGAGCTGGTCCAAAATGAAGTGGTGCCCCGAGTGGTACGTTCGCGTGTTCGGGAAGTAGTTGTGCCACTTCCGGTTGTAGACCGGTATCCGCATCTCCGGAGGATATCTGTAGTACATATCCTCGCTACTGCGGTAGTACTCGTGCCCCCAGAAATTCTGTGGATAGAAGACGTAGGGGTAGTGGTAGAACCGCTCCCAGTCCCGTTGGCTGTACGCTCCGCCCCAGACGCGCCCGTAAGCTCGCTCCTGGGCAGCAGCGGTGGATGTCCAGAGACTGATGCAGAATAGCGAAACGGCCAAGAGAGTTAACATCGCACGACGAATCATCGCGCATCCCCCTAGATATTGCTAAGTCCTAGTAAACGATCACAACGCACGGCGCGGCGCGACCTGAATCTAAGCATCGGTCAACCGTTCCCATCGGCATGAGCGGAAAATCCGCTAAAATCCGCATCGGACGAAGCCATGCACTCGCTTGAAAAACTTAACACCAAAATCAACGATGCCATGCGAACCGACCGCCATCGCTTGCGACGGCGGCTGCGCTCCATGAGGCAGGCGCGCGACAAGGGAAAACCCTTCGATCGCAGTCTGGATCGCCTCGTGCGCGAGCTGGATCGTTCCGTTGACCTGCGCCGGCGTAGGCAGGCCGGGCTTCCCAACGTTGTCGTCGACCCTTCGCTACCGATCGCCGAAAAGGCCGACGACATCGCCGCGGCCATCCGCGATCACGCGGTTACGATCGTCTGCGGCGAGACCGGTTCTGGAAAATCGACGCAACTTCCCAAGATCTGCCTTCAGTTGGGACGCGGGATCGACGGAATCATCGGCCACACGCAACCGCGGCGCATCGCCGCTCGATCAGTCGCCGCGCGTCTGGCCGACGAGCTTCATTCGACGCTGGGCCAACACGTAGGCTTCAAAGTACGCTTTACCGACGCCACGCGGCCGGAGACTTACGTCAAGCTGATGACGGATGGCATTCTGCTGGCCGAAACCCAAGGCGACCGCTTCCTGGATCAGTACGATACGGTCATCATCGACGAAGCGCACGAACGATCGCTGAACATCGACTTTCTGCTCGGATACGTCAAACGTCTGTTGTCGAAACGTCGTGACCTCAAGCTGATCGTCACCTCGGCCACCATCGACGCCGAACGCTTCAGCCGCCACTTCGCCTCGCCGGCGACCGACCAACCTGCGCCGGTGATCGAAGTGACCGGTCGCACCTTTCCGGTCGAGATGCGTTATCGGCCGCTCGATTCGGATGATGAAGATTCGGAAGAGTTGGACCAGCAAAAAGCAATTGCTCAGACGATTGACGAGTTGGCTCGCATCGATCGCGGCGACATGCTCGTGTTTCTGCCCACGGAGCGCGACATTCTGGAAACGGCCAAGACGCTCCGCGGCCGTCGCATACCGGGTGACATGGAACGTACGGAGATACTGCCCCTGTACGCACGGCTGTCGCCCAAGGATCAGAACAAGGTATTCAAGCCGGGTGCTCACCGCCGCATCGTGCTGGCGACCAACGTCGCTGAATCGTCGCTCACCGTGCCCCGCATTCGGTATGTGATTGACACGGGCACGGCACGGATCAGCCGTTATTCGCCCCGTCGAAAAGTGCAGCGTCTACCCATCGAAGCGATATCACGCGCATCGGCCGAGCAGCGTGCGGGCCGCTGCGGGCGCATCGCGCCCGGTATCTGTGTACGGCTCTACAGCGAGGACGACTACCTGGGCCGCGAACGGTTCACGTCGCCCGAAATCCGCCGGACCAACTTGGCCTCGGTCATCCTGCAAACGAAAGCCTTGCGCCTTGGTGCGATCGAAGAGTTTCCATTCCTGGATCCGCCGCGGGCCGAAGCGATCCGCGACGGCTACAAGACGTTGTTCGAATTGGGCGCGATCGACGAAAAACGGGAACTAACCGACCTTGGACGCCGTTTGGCCCGATTGCCGGTCGATCCGCGTATCGGCCGGATGATCCTCGCAGCGGCCGACGAGCGTTGCATGAGCCAAGTACTGATCATCGCCGCGGCATTGGAAGTGCAGGACCCTCGATTGCGACCGACGGACAAACAACAGGCAGCGGACGAGTGCCACGCGCAATTCGCCGACGATTCGTCCGACTTCCTGGGGTATCTGAATCTCTGGGATTTCTTCCATCAGTTGCGGGCAAAACTGTCTCGCAATCAACTGCGCAAGGCATGCCGGCAGAATTTCCTTTCATACAACCGCATGCGAGAATGGCTGGACATCCATCGCCAACTGAGGCAATTGGCGGACGAGTCCGGTTTGGGACAACCGACGGCGACCGAAAGTGATCGCTACGACGCGGTCCATCGGGCACTGTTGACGGGCCTACTGGCAAACGTTGCCTTTTGCGAGCGCGGATACGAGTACACCGGCGCAGGCGGCAGCCGGTATTACCTGTGGCCGGGATCTGGCATCTTCGAAACGAAACCGAAATGGATCATGGCTGCAGAGCTGGTCGAAACGACGCGACTCTACGCACGCACCGTGGCCCGTGTCAACCCGGAGTGGATCGAGCCGATTGCAGGGCATCTGGTTAAACGATCGTACAGCGAACCGCACTGGAGTCGTCGCGCTGCCTCTGCCATGGCCTACGAAAAGGTCTCTCTGTTTGGCTTGGCTGTGGTACAGCGGAGACGAGTTCGCCTGGGCCCCATCGACCCGGAAACCTCCCGCGAGTTGTTCATTCGGCACGGATTGGTCGACGGACAGTATCAAACTCGAGCCAGTTTTCTCCAACACAATCGCAACTTGGTAGCCGAACTCGAATCGCTGGCCACCAAGTCGCGGCGGAGCGACCTCTTCGCGGGCGAACAGCGGCAGTTCGACTTCTACAACTCGCGGATCCCGGAAGACGTGTACGACGGGAACCGGCTGAAACGCTGGCTACGGAAAGCGGAACGTCGTGATCCCGAAGTCCTGCGCATGACCCAAGCGGACCTATTCGAGGAAGAGCCCGACGAAATCATGGCCGCCGAATTCCCTGATGAACTGACCGTCCAGGAAACACGGCTGACGCTGGAATATCGGTTCGAACCAGGGGCCGAGAGTGACGGGATCACGCTCAGAGTACCGAAAATGGCCCTGGGCCAGCTTCATCCGGAGCGGCTTGGATGGTTGGTGCCGGGCTTGCTGGAGCAGAAGATCGTCGCCTTGATACGATCCTTGCCCAAATCCCTTCGACGCAACTTTGTGCCCGCTCCCGACACCGCAAGAAAAGCACTCCGTGAAATCCGTTTTGGCGAAGGCCCCTTTCTCGGGGCGGTGGCCGATGCTCTGCGGAAGGTCTGCGGAGAACGTGTTTCACCGGACGACTTCCAATTGGAGAAACTACCGCCCCATCTGCACATGAACGTCCACGTTATCGACGACGATGGCGGCGTCGCGTCCAGCGGGCGGGATCTGCACTATCTCCAACGCGAACTGGCCGCAGAGGCTTCGGCCAGCTTCGCTGAATTGGATCACTCCGACTGGACTCGCGACGGAATCATGTCCTGGGATTTCGGCGATCTGCCGGAACAAGTCCGATTCGAAAGCGGCGGGCTGACGCTGAACGGGCACCCGATGCTTGCCGATCAGGGCGAAGACGTCTCGCTGCGATTGACGGACTCGGCTGAAACGGCCGCCCAACAGACCCGAACGGGCCTGCGACGGTTGTTCTGTATAGCGGAAAACAGAGAGCTGCGGGCGCAAGTGACTTGGATTCCAAAGCTGGACCAGATGAAACTGCGCGCCGCCACGTTCTGTGGGGCCAAGCAGTTGGAGCAACAGTTGGCCGAACTGATCGCCGACCGCGCCTTCTTGGACCAGGATCAGTTGGCTCGCGACGCCGACCAATACAACCGAATGTTGTTTCGCGGGCGCAAACGCATCGCACTTGCCGTGCAAGAGGTCGCGAAGCTCGCAATCGCGTTGCTGGAGGCTTATCACCAAACGCAGGTCGTGTTGGAAGAAGCCACTTCGCCGCGTTGGAAGCACGCAGTTGAGGATGTAGCTTCACAGATGGAGCACCTGACGCCGGAAGGATTCCTGACGCGTACACCATGGGCTTGGCTGCGACACTACCCCCGCTATTTCCAGGCAATGAAGATCCGGCTGGACAAGCTCGCCGGCGCAGGGATAGAACGGGATCGCCAGCACTACAATCAGATCGAACCGTTCTGGCAAGCCTATCTCCAACGAGCGGCAGCCCACCAGGAGCGCGGCGTTTGCGACGCGGAGTTGGATCACTTCCGCTGGATGGTCGAGGAATTCCGAGTGTCCCTTTTCGCCCAACAACTCGGAACTTCTATGTCCGTCTCGGCCAAGCGACTGGAAAAGCAGTGGGCCACCGTACAGACATAGCGGGGGCACGCGATCACTCGTCGCGGGGGCCGCCTTTCAATTCTTCTCGCAGCCGCTGCAGTTCTGCTTCCAATTCTGCTGCGCGTGATTCGGCCGCATCGCGGGCCGCTTCCGCCGCATCGCGAGCCGTCCTCTCCGCATCACGAGCCATCCTTTCCGCCTCCGCTTCGGTGCATAGTACGTCGCCGCTGCGGCCGTCGCACATCACCAGGTCACCTTCTTCCAGCCGCAGGGAGATGTCCAACTCTTCGCATCGTAGCACGCCGGCTTCATCCGGCTCGATCCTTGCGTAGCGTCCCCGCTCAAGCCGGTAACCCTGAAGCGGCGGACGGAGGTAGTCCGCCGTCGGATCGTACGAAAAATACTCTTTCACGCCGAGAGCCGCGTAGAGTTCCGGCTTGGTCTCTTGGTCTTCGCGCCGGCTGCCGCGCGACGTCACCTCGAACACGACGTCGGGACCTTTGCCTTCTTCCCAGATTTTGAATGTACGGCGCCGCCCCGGCTCGCAATCCTTCACAACGAAATCATCGGGCACGACGAACTTGGTGAGATCCCCCTCTTCATAATAGACCAACAAATCACTCGCCAAGTATACTCGTTGCCCGCGGTACCGCAGTCGCAAAATTTCCAGAATGCGAAACATCCAATCCCGATGAAGGTCCGTCTCACCCAGGGGCATGCCGTCCGATTCCGGGTACTCGATCTGATCGACCGTTTGCACGAGACTCATCGCCAACTCCAGCTACCGCCAATGTCCAACTCTCCATTCATCGTGTGCTTCCACCGCTCGGCGGTCAACCTTACCCTCGTTTCAATGACGCTCAAAGTACAAAGGTCGACACATGAAAAGTCCTGCCGTCACTTGCACAGAGCGTTGATGAAGCCAGCCGCGTCACTCTGGCGTCAACACCAGTCGGTTCCCCCAGCCCGTTTTTCCGATGACGAACTGCGGTATGGTAACCAAGCCATTGTCGTCGGCCGCAGCGATCCCTTCGGCTATCTTCTTGGGCTCCGTTGAATTGGCGCAATCCCAGTTCTCCCAACGCACCACCTCGCCGGGACGTGGGCGGAATTGCTGGCAACGCCTGGGCGTGATGTCCGCCGTCGCCGTGTCTTCCGGGCAATCGCCAGCCAATCGGTTCTTCTGGAGGCGAATGCAGAACGCCAGCCGTTTCGGCTCGTCGACGATGTCGTCCTCTGTCGCCTGCGGATCGAAGTTCTGCAGGCTCGACGACCAGGCGAGGTGACCGTTCCATGTGCCGCGAGGTTCCCCGTCGCAGATCAGGAAGCGTTTCTTTTTCTCCGCGGCGTATGCCTGAAGCTCCGCGTCGGTCGGCTCCCGCTCTTTGCCCTCGTCCTTCTTGATCTGTTGCCCGAGGACGTGGCGGTCCCAATTGGTCAGCGGCGGCAGATGCTCGAGCAGATCGCCCTCGCAAACGGTCAACTCTGTGGCTGTATTGCCCGCGATTGTGAAGGTGGTCGTCACCAGCGGCGATGGGGCGAGTACCAGCGTCTTGCCGGCCAGATCGGGCGGGAAAGAACCGTCGACGTTGACGCCTTCGGAGTCTTTGAGCTGTCCTGGCTGGATGCTAAGCGTTCGCTCGGTCACAGCGGCGTATTTCGAGTAGATCCGGAAGCCGCTGCGCAGCGGTGTGTTGCAGGAAGCGTTGGCGATGGCGGGCGTCATCTCGTCAATCCGCAGGAGCTTGTAGTCCATGGGGCCGCCCGAGCCAAGTCGCGATGCGTGGCCCACCATGTCCCACCCCGACGCGTACGGGTGCTTGCCTGCTTCGAGCCCCTTCCAGAGGTCGGGGACGCTCGCGAACGGGATCACCAAATCAATGATCCCATTTGCCGTGTCCAGATAAGCGCTTTCCCGATCGCGATGCGTATTTGCCCACTTGGGCAGGTCCAGCAGATCGTACACCGGCACGCCTTCGTTAGTGAGGTCATTACGGTCCTGGGGCCCAAAGATTGCCGTCACATTGCTCGCCCACGTGTTGTCTTCGGGCGGCAGCGACCAGTCGGTGACGCCTTTGCTGGCCGACGAGCCCGCAAACACGTCGCCATTTCGCACGCCCACAAAGTTTGCCCCGGAACCACCCATCGAACCGCCCATGACGCTGATCCGGCTGGGATCAACGCGGTACGGGAAGTTCTTGGGGCTGCTACCGAGCCATCGCGCGACTTGCAGGAGACGTTGTTCGGTGAAGTTGACAATGCGGTCCGGCGGCGGGATGCGTGAGTTGTCTTCCTTTTTCGGAAGTGCATCACTGAAACCGTACCACCACGTCAAATGGTAATCCAGCAGACGGACATCGACATGGGTCTTCGGAAAGCAGTAACGGATGTTCCAGTCTTGCCAAGCCGAGTAAGCGTGCAGGCGAAACGATATCGGGTAGGGCTCTTCGGAGCCGCTCGTCTCCGGATCGGGCGCACGGATCTGAAACACATGGGCGTATCCATCCCAGTTGTCGTCGACTCCGTCGGGGTTCCATGTTTCGTAATCGCAGAAGAATGCGTAAAGGTAGTGCCGGTCGCCGAGCTTCCGTTGCAGGATGGCTCCCGGCACGCCGGTCGTCTCGTGGGCCGGTTCGGCAAGGCTGTTCTCCCCCACTCTAATCGTTCGCGTTTCGTCCCCATCTCTCTCGACGGTAACGGCATAGAACGTCTGTGCATCTTCTTTCACCGTATGCACGAACAGCCCAGTGCCGTCTGACAGTTGCTTGCGCCCATCCTCATAGTCTTCGATCTGAATGGCGTCGCACCGTTTCTCTTGAAGGATCTCGCACAGTCTGCTTGACCTCTTGGGGTCGATATTGCGCAAGAATCCGAACCGGTTGGAGCCCTCCGGGATCTTGGCGACGAGTTTCGCTTCGTCGAAATTCCTGGTCGAAATCGCTTGGCGGCTCGCGTAGACGCGATACCACTCGCCTTTGCTCTCGCCGTCTTCCTTCCAGGTGAGAAATGTCTGGCCTTCACGGTTGACCGCTCGAAGGCCGGTTACTTGTTGCTCTGCCGCGACCGGCACGTCCAACGAGGCGAGAGCTGACAGCACCAAGCCGAGAACCACATGGATGACACAACGCATGTGAACTCCTTGCGTGGCAGGGCCGAAACGGCGGACGTGGGCCTGTACATTTCTACTATCGTTTACGTCTTGGCTGGGGATCGACCGAATCGGGTTTGAACGTAGCAAGATCGGGAAGCGACGACTTCACGCCTTCGGCAGGCACGTCCAGTTTCGCCGTCCAGACGATGCTGTTCATCACCAGCGTTCGCAAGTCGTCGATCCGCCAGTTGCGGAAGAAATGCGGCACTACAAGGCCCACTCCCCGGCCGCCGTCTTCCCTTTGAATGGCCCAGCCAATCGTCTCTTTCTTCGGCTCGGTCGGAGGCAGCATGGCGTAGACCAGCGACGTGACGTTCGGCGCCATGCCGTCCTTGCCAAAGTAGTTGTTCCAGTACGGTTCGTCGTCGAAGGCGAACTTCTTCCAGCCCTGCAGGATCGGGTGATCGTTGTCTTCAGGGACGAGCGTCGCAGGACACACTCGCGCGACGGACCTGTGATGCTTGCACCCTCCGGTAGCGAAATAGCCACCCATCCAATGAAGCAGCGGATGGTCGCCATCTTCTGCCACATGTTCGCCTCGAAGACCTGTGGCATAGTGGATGCAGACGATTCCGCAGCCTTGGTCCATGAGCTTGGTCAACTGGGCCATGATCTTATCGCGCTCGTCCATTCGTTCGGGCGGAAAGATGTCGCCAATGAAAACGATCGTCGCCGTGTTTTCCAACACGCTACCGTCCTTGGGCCACGCTTCCAAGAGCAGCGCGCTGATCGGTCCGACGTTCTCCGCGTGCGCGACACAGTGCGTCAGCAGTCGTGCGCCTGCGATGGCTTCGTGAGTGCCCGGTGGGTGTTGGCACGGCCCGGCTACGACCAGGACCTTCGCCTTGAATGCATCCGCCGCATATCCTCGTTGTACAAGTGCGGACCACAAAATGCCGACCAACAACGTGCTGCAGAAAAGCAGCCCAACATACAATGATCGCGTCTTCATGTTGTTCTTTCTCCTATGATGAGGTACTCGTTTCGCAATGCACCAAGTCTGAATTATACCGCACGTCAAAACTCTCGCAGCGATTCGTGGACTCCTTTGTGGATTTCATACCAGAACCCGAGCGCCGCTTCCTTCTTGTTCGCGTCGAACTGTTTGATCCACGACTCCAGCTCCGGGCGTTTCTCTCCCTCCACGTCACGCTTTCGTTTCAGATAGCAGTGGATGAAGTCCACGCTGCGTTCAGATTCCCAGGAGATGGACGAGTTTCGGCTGCTGATCCGACTGGCCGTCTTGGCGATCTCTCGGAGAAACCACTCTCTTTGGCCGTACAACGACTCGATGACGCCTGGAATCATCTCCTCGGCCCAGCCGCGATGGAATCGGCAAAAACCGGTATTGTCCAACATCATCTCGTTCTTCATCAAGTGCGCGCTAAGCCGCCCCAGTTCCCGCGGCGGAACGAAGTCGGGCCCATAGTACTGATAGTACTTGCCCATAATGGCCATCGGAGCCAACACGCCCGGCGTCCAGTATTGGTTCGGGACCATCCATCCCTTGCGAGCGTAAGCCGTATAGACAAACGGATCCAGCGCCTCCCGGCCTCGGTCGCGGGCTAGTCGCCGACCGAATTTCCGAGCACCTTCGCTCAAGTCCAGGATGCCGCGTCGTTGGACGATCGAGTCCAAGAGTTCGACACCGATTTGGGCGTTGTGGGCTGAATCGGCGGTTACGTCGAAGCCCTCGGAGGAGAACAGCGGACGGTCCCTGACGCCGCATTCTTCTGGCGTAAGCAAACCCTCGGACAGACACTCCATCAACCAGGACACGACACCGCCCACAGAGATCGCATCGAATCCATAAGAATCAGCGCGGCGAGTCAGTCGTTCCGCCGCACGCTGATCAAAGACCCCGGCAAGCGGCCCCATCGTCTGATACGGTTCGTAGTCCTTTTTGTATTCATCGCGAAGCTTCTTGCACACGGCCGCACATGGCTCGCCACAAATCGCCTGCTGCTTTGGTTCGATCGTCTCTTCGTTGAATTGTCGAAGATAGTGATTCTTGATGAAACGGTCATGGATGTCCAGACGATTCTCTTCGCTATCGTAGATGCTTCGATAGTTGAAGAACAATAATCGTCCGCCGACGGTGGCGTAGTTGACACCCAGTGTGCCACCCGTCTCGAAACGCGGATCGAACCGGTACTTGGTGGTTGCTTCGAAGTCGACCGCCTTCAGCTTCTTCTGGTATTTGTCCGCGAACCACTGATCCGCCACCTTGCGGTCTCGAAAATCCTCGTCGACAAACGAACCGCCGTAGATCACGGCAGCGATGTTGTGGTCCTGGAGCAGCTTCGAGCCAAAGCCGCCCCTGCCGGCCCAGGTGTCGGCGTGAGTTATCCGGCCGCCGGTGATCGGGGCGGA
>JACKQG010000888.1_pt2 | contig 23305 bp, 12 predicted proteins | sample 8237621 | NCBI WGS metagenome assembly JACKQG01 (sample SAMN15677084, study PRJNA649215) | marine metagenome | biome: marine; feature: Black Sea; material: saline water; isolation source: suspended particulate matter (SPM) from the Black Sea western gyre | collected 2013-06-09/2013-06-10 | depth... | reverse complement strand
AACTCTTGGAGATAGAAAAGTGGAAAACAAAAAGTGAATTAATTGGCAAAACAACGGCTTGGGAGTATTATTTTAACAGGTTAAGACCAAATTCTTACCAGCAAAACAGATCACCATACCAACGAATGAAACACGCGGGAGTGAAATCCAAAATCGCAGAAAATGCTTGCCTGTGGACAGTTACTATTTTAGATGACAATTATTTTAAACTTTTTGACTTTAATTTGCACGAAAGTGGATACCATGTGTGTAAATTTGACGAAAATTTGAACAAATACTTTTGGATACATTAATTAGATTAAGTAAATTTAAGATAAGCTTGCATCTGTAAATTACTAATTAAAGGTTGATTGAATCGATTTATGTAAAATGCCGAACAAAATTAAATTCATATTATTTTTGGTTGTATTATCTATAACGATGAGTTGTTCTGAGGAAATTATGCAACAGCATTCCGATGATTATCACTCGTTTTTGTATAATGCAAATGATTACTATTCTAACACTCCAAAAGACATCAAAAAGAAAATCAAAGATCTAACAGAAGAATATGTTAATAATCTTGAAGAAGAGAATTTTTCAAAAGCCTTTGAGTGTATTTGCAAAGCATATTTATGGTCTTTGTATCCAACTGAAAATGAAGAGGAAAAAGCGAGGTTTGAAGAACATCACTCAACTAGTAAAGACCATCTAAGAACATTTATCTCAAACATCAAAAAAACACACAAAAATGCCCCTGATTTTGAAATTGACGAGGAAGTTAACATAAAATACAAAATATCATATCAAGGAACCGTAGTGAAAAAGTTTTATTTTGATATGGTTAGTAAGAATATTTCAATAAAGGATAATGAAAATTGGAATAATAATAAAGCACAATTTAAAACTAATAATGGTAAACTATATATAGATAATTTGTTTATAACATCAATTACTTTAAATAAATCAAAAAAATTGATTCTACAACCTTCTATTGATAAATTTATCAATCATAATGACATAAGTAATATTCCTGATAATTTTAAAATTAATCTAACAAATATCATAAGTGAATTATGTAGTAATAATGAAAACTTGATAGATAGAAGAGTTAATAAAATTAAATATCAAGACCCTAAATTATATGACAAAGTGTCATTAACGATTAATCTTGGTGAAAATACTATTTTAGATAAAAAGAATGTTCAACATAATAAAATTGAATTAGATACTGGTAAACCCAATAATCTAGTTTTTAAGGAAAACTTATTTTTTTCTAACCCAGTATTTTTTGATACGACAATTACAATTTTTGAAAACTCTAATTTTCTGAATGCACCAATTGAATTTGTTAAGGACAGTATTAAATTCAGATTTGGGCTTACTAATAGAAATATTCATATTGATCCAGAAATTAGTATGGAAAACTTAGATATAAAGTGGGATGGAGATCGAAAACATCAATTAAGTGACCTAATCAATTTGAAAGGTACAAACGAAGAAAATCATAAGCTGACTATTAAATTGGATAAATACTATCCTATTATTAAGAAAATTTCTAAAACAGAAATGATGAAGTATAACAAATTTACAACACTTGAATATAGTGAAGTTTTAGAACTAAGCAGAATACAAACCAACCTAAATTCAGTTAGAGGATTATATAATAATAGTAAACATTTGCTTATACCTGGTAGTAAACAAAGAGAACTTTATTCAACTAGCTTTGATCATTGGTTTTCATCTTGGATATTAACAGGAGTTTGGGCTTATTTTAGTAGTTCCTGTAGTTTTAATTATTATGATTTCAATTGTGCTCGTTCCGATTATTATAAATATAGCAAACTATACAAAGAACTACCTGAAAATTCTCAAACTCAAATGTATAATGATTATTACCAGAAAGCAAGTACAGCACATGAAAAAATGAAAAAATCTAGTGATATGTTAAACGGTGAATTAATAATATTGGGAGTTATATATCTTATTAATCTAGGAATGTATATTTTGTTCTGATATGAAGAATTCACATAAAATATTGTTAGTTCCGTATTCGATTTTAATTTTGATTGTTTCATGTGTTGACTATCCAAATCTAAATGTATTTAATTCATATAACGATATTTTTCTAGAGTATGTTAATATTACTTCTTATGATGATAGTTCAATCCGAATTAATATTAGTGCTTCAATCGAAGAAAAGTCAGAAGTAGAATTTGATAGTTTAATGGTATTTAGAGAGATTATTATGCTAAATGATACTATTCCTGATTATATGTTTGTAATTCCAATTAGTGAAGATGCAATATATATTGATTCTACAAATATTGTCCCAAACACTGAATATTTATATTCGTTCCAATTTACAACATCAATGGGTAATTCATCTAATATTGGTAATACTTCAATTGATCATCGATTCCCAGCTGTTGACAATCTTGAATTAGAAAGGACATCTTATAATGATTATAAACTAGAATGGGATTGGGATTGTCCATTTGAGACTTATTTCAGTAATATTGTGGATAGCATTTCATTTGAAATTATGAAGTTTACTTTGTTAGAAACTAAGAATAGTTTTGATAGCACATCTTTTATATATGTCTCAGAATATTCTGAGACTGGACACTATTTATTCGAAGACGAAATTGGGGGATTATATGATTCTGTGTATTTTCATATTAAAGTAGTTGGCAACGAACATAAAACAGAAGCAGTATACTCTAACACAGTAACTTTTTCTTTCCCCAATATCAATTACGATTGGATCCCCTTAAATTCTTCAGAGATTTTTATTGAATGGAGCTACGATGAAACCATTATTGATTGTACTGTTGTTCACAATCAAAATACTGATAATTATGAAATAGTAGATTCCGATTTTTATATTGAACATTTTAGTGATGACCACGATATAGCAGACTTACTGCAATATACTCTTATTTGGTGTGCAGATACTGCTTGCGATTCAGTTGAATTCTGTGCAAAAACTCTCCCCATTCATAGCATGCAATTCATACCAAGTATAGTAGGTTATCCAGAATCTAATGATACATTAGGGGCATTCTATATTGATATGTTCGAGATAACTTCAGAACAATTTGATTCTCCCGCTTTAAATACTCCAGGTGGTTATTTTGGTAAATATCCAAAAAACGATATTAAGATTAATGAGGCAAGAGAATTTTGTAATGATCGTTCTGTGAATGTTAGTGATATTGATTTTTTTCAACAAGTATATGATGATTTCGGCCCAATTAATTTAAAAAAAGTTGGTTTTAGGCTTCCTACCATGGCTGAATGGACTATCGCATCAGGCTATTCTTTTGAAAGTGAACATTCGATTGTAGATTATGACAGCAATAATCTCTGTCAATATCCAAATCCAATATGTGATGGCTATATTGACTGTAGTTACATAAACTTTCAAGGTAGTGACGATTATTGTGAGAATGGTGTTCTACCTGTGGGTTCTTATAATGGTGAAGGATTTTCTTTTGAACAAGTTGTATCATCATCTGGATTATATGATACAAGCGGAAATCTGAGTGAATGGGTAGAAAATGAAATGAACTTAAGAGAACTTGCTTGTGCCATGGGTGGAAGTTTTTCAGATGGGTATTCTGATGTTACATCCTCAAGTGTTATTTTTGTAGATTCGGATCTTCAATATACATCAATTGGATTTAGAACTGTTATACCAGCGAGACAATTTATAAAACTATTTAAAGAGAGAATTTTAGAAGAAGATGTTAATTAAATTAATAGTCACTATAGCTTTCATGTCTTTTATTTTTCCAAAAGATATTTCTTTTAGAGCAAAGATTGAAACAACAAATGGATCTTATGAAGAAACAAAAAATGTTACATGTAAAGCAGTTATTTCTGATAACAACACTATTGAAATCAAAACTCCTTGCTTCAAGAACATTTTCGATAATAAGAAAATTGTTTTGTCTGAAAAAAAATATAACAAAATAGATTCAACAAAAAGTTCACAGCCTGAACTTAAATTTCAGTATACAGGTAAGGATAGAAGTGAGTACGGCTGGGAGACAATTAAATTCAATCCATATGATCTATTAACGAATGACAGGCAGAAATTCTCAATAAAAAAAATTAGATCAGTGGGATTCAAACAGGATATATATAATAATTGGATTTATGGTAGTTTAAAAATAATTGGGAAGGAAATTAACCAAAACAAATTGAATATTTACATATTGTTTAGAAAAGGAAAGACATCATTTTTTGGTGAGATATATTGTGATGACGAAAGACAAGTACATGGTAGAATTAAACTACTATCACAAGACAAAACAAAATTCTACCCGGGTGAAATTGTAAGCGAAAATATTGTTAGAAATAAATTTCGTAGTATACTTTTACCTCAAAGCCCGCAAGAAGAATATGTTAATATTGAAGTAGAAATTGGTGCATACGACTATGTCCCCAAAAGAGAGAAATTTCAGATAGAATCATATAGAGAAGACCAAGGTTTAGATATTTATTTAAAGAGTAGAAGTTTTTATGTTGATGAATCTGACACAATTAGACCGGTTAGCAGAAATCGCATCCAAAATTCAGATCCGCACAGAGAACTCAAATATAAACTATGTAACCAAATCGAAAATAACAGATGGGATAAAGCAATTGCAGTTGCGGAAGAGTTAAAAGAAAATGATTTTAGTTTTAGATCAGACTTTTTTTTATTATTTGACCTTATTCAAACATACTATTTTAGAATTGATCAATTAACAGATGAAGAACTAGTAGATGATTTGGAAAAAGAAGGCGAAAGAATTTCTTTAGCTAATAATTTCATATTTTACATTAGCATGATGGAGAAACTCAGAACATCTCCTTTAGAAAAAGATAACTGTTGTTTGGCGGATTATCTATTTTTTAAAGCGAATTATTTCTATCGCATATCTCAATTATACAAAAAACAACAAATATTAAATAAACCAATTTTGTCTACGGAAGTACTTAGTGTAGGAGCAAATATTGCTGTGATAGAAAATACGATAAATGAGAAAGCTTATTATGGATTCAAAGATTTTATTGCAAAAATTCATACACCATTTGTTGGTAATGATAAGTGTGATAAGAGATATGAACATTATGCTTTAATTGCCATTGATGATTTAGAAAGATACTACGACTGTAAATAACCTATGATAGTGTCCCTAATTAAAAAGCAACTAACGATCTTACTTTTGACAATAATGATGATCACTAGTATTCTGTTTTCATCTGAGTCAATTGTTACATTGAAAATCGAAAGTAAATCGTACGAAGAATACTCAAAAGAAATTCTTGAGACTTACCTTTACTATCAATCATTGAGTATAGCAAGGGATTATATTAATTCTAATATTGCAATTGATTCATATCATGAACTTCAGTATCATTTTCTAAATGCAATGGATCAATTAAGTCGTAGAAATATTGAAGGATGTAAAGAAAGTTTAACTAAATTTTTGAGTTATCAAACATATTTGGACGACTATGATTACTTTCTTGATAGCAGGTATGATTCAACAAATCAAATTTATGACAATATATTAAAATTGAATGAAACAAAGGCATACTTTGTTTCTAATTTGTTGATGGAATACTTCGAAGATAAATTATCTTATGTTAAATTAGATTTCGAATTATCTAAGCTTGATGACAACCATACTATTGTTGATTTCACAGATATTGTGAGATTTTTAGTTATTAAGAACTCAGGTGAAGATATTGACAAATATTTTGCTAAATTAATTAAAACAAATGATGGTTTTAAATTAAGTGGTTTAGATTTATTTGACGATGGTAGAAACTACTATTTTCTTATTTCTCAACTAGAGATACTTTTGTATTATTACGAATATAGGATTAAAACAGCTGATATTTCCAATATTACATCATTAGATAAAGATGGGCCAATGAAAACTATAGATAATTTATCAAGCGTCAATAATTATTTGATATATAGATATATAGTTTACCAAGAACTTGATACTAACATATTCACTAAGTTTAAGGATTTGAGAAATAGATTTATTGAAGAATATCTAAATCCAACGAATGAAGATTTGAGTGTTTATTCTGAAGAATTGTTAACGGAGTGGATTAATATTTATGAAGAATTGTTAAATGGTTCAATCTCTAATGAATTGGCTATGTTTATAAAATCTGTAAAAGAAAATAAATTTGATTACCATGAAGTGCTTAAAGATGTTAAACGAATAAATGCTAGTAATGATGGAATTGATATTACTAAATTGAAGTTATTTTTATTTGGATTAGCAGATTTTAATTTTTTTGAGCAAATACCTAAAGAGCATGGGAAAACACATTTATTGCCTACAACTTCTGATAAGAGTATATTAAGGATATCTGATAACATAATCTCAGAAAAAGATAAAAGAGACGGAAAATATGTAGGTATTTGGATTTATGTTTCATTATTTCATCCAGTTCCTGACAATTTTAAAAAAATCGCATATGCTTTACAAGAGAAATTTAAATTTAAAAATGATAAGAAATCTTATCCGCTTTTGGAATCAATAAATATAATTAGGTGCTACTTAAGCGACGAATAATAGAAAGGAATATATGAAAGCTAGTTTCAACATACTTATAGTATTACTCTTTTCGGTGATAATATCACAAAGTAGAAATAACACATTAAAATATTCAGATGTTTTTCTACCAGAATCATTCTATCCATATTCATTACAGAATCACCCTAAGTGGACTCGAGCTTTTTATTCCTTGTTTCATGAAACTGTATTTGATTTAGGTGATGATTATCTTCCTTCTCATATGATGATTTTAGAAGAAGACCTTGTTAAGATATCAAAAAATATTGATGGACGAGGAAATGCACTATGGACTATTACATTACCACAATCAGGCGATCCGCAGTGGTATTTTAGTAATGGGGATACAATTAAACCTATTGACTATAAATACTCATTTGACAAAGCAATAGAATTTCAGTTATTAAAGTATGTCAAAACTGTTGAGTTACATGGAAATATACTTTCGTTATATTTAGATGGAAATCCTGTTGCTTATGATTTATATTTTGACTTTATAAAAGTAATTATTGTCCCATATAATTCTAAAGGAGATCTTAATTATGGATGTGGTCCTTTTGGTGATAAAATAGATGAGAACGCAGATGAAATCAGATTGTCACGCAACCAATTTCATCGAAAGATACATCCTTCCGGTATGGTGAATATTTTAATTACAAGTATGTTTTCTCCCAGACAAAGATTTGAAGATTTAACTAATGGGGATCAGAATTTTATTTATGATATTCCAAAACATACATTAGGAGATGTTTCTGGAACAAATATAGTAGTAGAAGAGATGTGGTCTCAAAATGTATGTAAAATTATCTTTAATTATAATTCAAACGCCAATAGTAAAAATATTGGAATTAAAGAATTCAGGGAAGGAATATTATATGCCATAGATAGAACGAGAATAATGAGAACTAATGGATTAGCTAGTACAAACAACTTGCTATCTGGTCCATACTATTCTGATCATCCTGGTAATAACCCAATACTTAAACCTAGAAAAAAAGATAAGATAAAATCAAATAAATTATTAAAGCCATTCACTACAAAGAATAAGATAGAATTTACTTTAATTCATAATAAACTCATTACTGCAAAAGAGAATATAGCTTTACAGAATATTGTAGCAGATTTAAAAAGAGTTGGTATATCGGTAGAATTGGATGGGAAAACACAAGAAGAATTGGAAAATGTGTTGAAAAAAAACGAATGGGATTTATACTATGTTCAGACTGATCAAGAAGAAGCTTACACAGCGAATATTGAATACTCGACAAATGGAGCTGAGAATATTTCAGGTTACTCAAACGATATTTTATACGATGAGTTTAAGAATGTATTAAAGACCTCAAATGTTGAAAGAAGAATGTATCAACAAAAAGTTCATAAGATATTATATGATGATGTTGCCTCGATTTTTCTCTGGACTTTGGAAATGAACTATGCTATTAATACTAGTTCTACAAATGATGAACATAACGGTCTAAATAAGCAAACAGTAATTGTCAACAGTAACAATGTTTTTACCGTCCCGCAAAACTGGAAATTTAATAAGTAGAGTGATTAATGATTGAAAAGAAGATTATTAATAATATTTTTGAGTGTAGATCAATTGCTAAGCTACTGTTCAAGATTTTACTCTTAATATTGATCATAACTTATAGTTTATATACATTATTTTCTTTGATACCAAAAAAATCCCAAAACTTCACAAGCTATGAATCATGCACCTCACAAACATTGGTTGACAACGAAAATGTCACATTAAATATTATTTTGGATCAACCAATTATATTTACAAATTATCTATCGTGGTTATCACATTCAGTAATTGGTGATTTTGGTGAAAATGCAATGGGTATTCCTAACTCAATACAGTTATTATCTAAGACACTTGTTTCTTTGAAAATGGTTGCAATCGGCTTAATATTAGCATTTATGCTTTCTACATTATTAATAATGTTGTCTAGGATTATATTATTAAAACACTACTTTGTAGAACCAATTTTATCCCTTAGTTTGTTTCATGTGGTATTTATCTCGTCGTTTCTGTTTACATTTAGTGAACAGATTGGAGTCTCTAGAGTGTTTGCAGGCTACATTGCTATCGTATTTGGCAGTGGTGCCTTAATGGATTATTACTCGATTTTAAATGATGAAGTTAGAAAAATATTTAGTAAAGATTATTTAATATTTGCTAAAATTTCTGGTTACAATAGGTTTGTTTTCTCGATAACTGAACTTTTAGGTAAAATGATTGTTATTTCGGTTTCCCGAATCCCGATATTGTTTAGTGGCCTTATTTTACTTGAAGTCTATGATAGCGGAAGAGAATTTTCAGGGCTTGGATATCTAATTCATAAATATGCCATAAGGCAAGACACAAATCAATCTCTCCATCTAGATTTAGTTTTCAATGCTTCAATAATCATCATAATTATTATGGTTTTTCTTTTTTATATATCAGAACATTTATATAAAAATTTATCACCAAGGTCAATAAAGTAGAATGAAGAACATTTATAAAGTTATTGCTAGATTTTTTATGTCAGTAGAGTCTCCATTAATGAGGGTTGTTATAGTAATTCCTGCGATGTTAATCGCATCATTAATTTTTATCATATCGATTTTTAATAATCCATTTTCAGATTTTAGTAATGGAGAAATTATTGATTATTTAGTTCCAGTTAAAGGGAAAGTGGATTTATCCAAAGATATCTATTATTATAAACAAGAATCAGTAGAAGTAAAAAGTGAAGCATTTGGACAAGTTGAGATTGAGACTTGGGATGGTATTTTGTATGTCAATCCAACAGAACTAGAGAAAGATCCTCATCCAATGCCGTGTTTTTCAACTGCTTTTGATTCTAGATTTGTTTTAGGCACAACACAAGGTGGAATAGACTTTTTAAGCACAATAACTGACGGGATATTAGTTAGTTTCAAGTTAATATTTGTAACCTTATTTTCATTTTTATTACTAGGAATTTCAATTAGTATTGTCACAGAATACTTCAACACTAAATCAATAGTTTTTAAATCCATTATAATTATTTTTTCAAACATTCAAAAAGTTTTAGAAGCTATACCTATATTGATTTGGGTTTTATTATCTATTATTTTCGTTGGATATTTTAGTGATGTCAATGATGAACAGAAACAGCTCGTAATATTTTTCCTTTTTGGGATATTTTCTAGCCCAGCTCTTTCCAAGTTAATTTCAGCTAAGATTATTGAATTAAAGGATGAAGATTTTGTCTATGCTCTTAAATTAAGTGGTATAAGTAATTTCCGTATTATTTTTTACCATATAATAAGATATTTTTGTATACCAATAATTCTACTCCAATCATGTTACATTATAATTCAAACTTTGTTCTTAGATATTTCTTTAGCTGTTATGGGATTACCTTTCAATCGTGGGCTTGGAGTTTTAACAAAACATCTTGAAGAGTCTAGTTATTATCTTGACAGAAGATTTTTGGTAATTACTATAATAATCGAATTATCCTTTATAGTTTCGTTTTATTATGCAGCAAAGTACTTTGAATCTAGGAGTAAAACATGAGTGAGAATATTATATCAGTAGACAATTTGCATTCAAAATTATCTACCAGAGATGGAGCGGCTTATGTGCTGACAGATATTTCTATGTCAATCAAAAAAGGTAGTACTGTTGGGGTGATTGGAGAGTCTGGGAGTGGTAAAACTCAATTATTATTAGCATTGACAGGGAATCAAGAGTTAACTCCTGGTGTGTATAACGGTAATGTAGAATATAAATTTACCAACGGAGTGAACGGTCCTTTAAAAATCTATCCTAACGATAACGATGATTCTGGAAATAAATTACAAAAACTACAGGTTACTACCGATGGTAATTATAAGAGAAAACGACCCTTTTCTTATAAAAGATTCGTTAAAAAAGAAAGTAAAAAGATAAAATCTAAAGTAGGATTTATTCCACAAGACCCAAAAAGTTATTTAAATCCATACTGGACAGTAGAGACCTTTTTCAAACAATCTTTTAAAAGGAATAATGAGTCTGGAAAATTTCGTTCTTTTTTGAAAGACTACCTAGAATCAGTACAGCTACCCTTTGAAATTAGAGATAAATTCCCAAATCAAATTAGTGGTGGTGAAGCTCAAAGGGTAATGATGGCATTTGTGTTATCACATAAGCCAGATATTATTATTGGTGATGAATTGACGACTGGTGTTGATGTAAGCAGACAAAGAAAAATAATAGAGTTGTTTGAAGATATTAAGAAAGACAAACCAGATTTAACAATTATTTTAATTTCTCATGACATCAATTTTCTGCATCATCTTGTAGATGACTACTTTATAATGTATGGAGGATGCGTTGTTGAAAATATTTCTAATAAGGAGCATATATTTCAAAGCGAATATTTGCATCCTTACACTAGAGAACTAATAAATAGTATATCATCGAATAATGGAATTAATTCCCGGAATATTGATGAATTAACATCTTCAATTAATATTCATAAACCCATAGTTGGTTGTCCCTATCTTTCTAAATGTACTTCAAGTATAGAAAAATGTGACAAATTAATCCCGGAAATACAGGGAACCCAACCTGATAGTTGGCAAAGATGTTGGAGGAAGTTCGATGGGAAATAATGAAACAGTTCTATCAATTAATAATTTATCATTTTATTTTCAAGGTAGCCGTCCAGATGAAACTCAGGAGATATTTTCAAACATATCCATTGATGTATCAAAAGGTGAAGTCATCGGCATCGTTGGTTTAAGTGGATGCGGGAAAACAACTTTTGGTAAAGCACTAATTAATTACTTTGCTATAAGTGGGATAAATCACAAGTTGTTAGGAGATGTTTATTACATCACTCAATCTAAAGAGTATCGTGTTAATTCTAAGGAATATAGAAGAAAATTTAAAGTGCCACCAATCCAAATGATTTATCAAGATCCAAAGATATCCTTGAATCCTAAGATGCCAGTAGCGAAGCAACTTAGAGAGTCTTTGACTCTAAATAATAAAAAAATAGATGATGATATTTGGAATAAATTAATTAACGAATTTCAATTGAGAGATTTTTTAAACAAAACTCCAGAAAACATTTCCGGTGGTCAAAGAAGAAGAGTAGGAATTGCTAAAATTCTTGCATCACTTAGTACTTTACCAGATGAAATACCCAAAATAATAATTGCCGATGAACCAGTTGCTAGTTTAGATGCATCAATTAAAAATGAAATTATGGATAGGATTGTTCAGTTAAAAAAATGGGGATACTCAATTATCATAATTTCTCATGATATATCATTAATTAAGAGAGAAGCAAATATCATATATGTGATGGATGAAATTAGGCATGAAATAGTTGAAATTTGGGATCCTAAAAATAATCATACAGAAAATGTTACAAAAGAGCTAGATGACGATTCGAAATTTATCAATCAGTATTTTTCAGCGACTAGATGAAAATATTATTTCATTTTATTATCTTGTTTTCTTTTTTGCTATTTCATTCATGTAGTAGTACTTCTTCGAATTTCCATGAGATGTCAAATGGCACAGATCAGTATAGTGAATCCGATAGCACAATTGTTGAATATGAAGAAAATACCCCACCTATTTGTGATGCAGGTAATAATGCAGAATATACCATTTATCACGATGGAGATAAGAGTACATCAGATATTACAATTATTTTAGATGGTAGTAGTTCCTTTGATGGAGATGGAGATGGCTTAGAGTATAGGTGGAGTGGACCAGATGGTTTAGTTATAGAGCAAGATTTAGATGGTGATGGAGTAGTCCAAGTAGAATTATCTAATTCATATGGAAATGAGTCTAAGTATTATGAATTTATCTTAGAAGTTACTGATGATTATGGTGATCATACTCAGGATACATTAATAGTAACTCTTCATCCTGAAGAAAATACCCCACCTATTTGTGATGCAGGTAATAATGCAGAATATACCATTTATCACGATGGAGATAAGAGTACATCAGATATTACAATTATTTTAGATGGTAGTAGTTCCTTTGATGGAGATGGAGATGGCTTAGAGTATAGGTGGAGTGGACCAGATGGTTTAGTTATAGAGCAAGATTTAGATGGTGATGGAGTAGTCCAAGTAGAATTATCTAATTCATATGGAAATGAGTCTAAGTATTATGAATTTATCTTAGAAGTTACTGATGATTATGGTGATCATACTCAGGATAGAATAGATATTACTGTTCATCCTGAAGAAAATATGAATCCTATGATTTCATCTATTTTGTTTCAATTTCAACCTAATCTTGATTCAATAAGAATACTTCCTTTCTTAACAATAACAGATGAGGATACAACAGACATTCCTAAATTAAAAACAAATCTGATAGTTGAGAAACTAATGGAATTTGATAATACTTCCAAATACACCAACATAGTTACTGATCCATATGATAGCACTATAGTAGCAGAAACATTTACCTCTTATGAAACTGCTTATTTTGATACTACATTTACTCAATATTACATTCCTAAATTCGACTTCCGAAATAAGGACATAAATCTAAACAAAAAGATCCAACCTGGAGATACATTACTATTGACTATATATAGTAATACCAATATGTATGATGCAAATGCGATTAGCCAAGTACTCAGAACAGTTCGTAATCAAATAACTAAAAGCAATTTAAGAAATTATCTAAATGTTAATTCGATCAATAACTATATAATTAATAATAATTCCATTAATTTTACATTCGTAATAAAGAAACTATCTATCTATAACAAAATAATTTCATTGAATTATAAGAATAACATAGACCAGAATCTTGTTTTTCCGGAGTTAAAATTTGATTGGACCTTGAACAATATTTCACATATTAAATATGAAATTCGTAGTAATAATTTTGTTGGTTTTAATTCTACTCACTTCTTAAACATAAATAAAGGTGCTATTAAGTTCAACTTTGAAGAGGAAAGAAATTATGAGTCAGTTGTCCAAAATAATTTAGAACTACCTTTAACTAAAGTTTCGGTCTATAACAATATTTTTAAGAAAGGAGATAGTTTTACTTTCAGTCTAGATGCACCACTCAACTGGTCAAAACAAAATAGTAAGATGAATATCGATGGATTCGAAATTATAATCTCAAGAAGAAACATGTTTTCAAGATTCATAAATAAGCTACCATTGTTAAAGAATACTATTGAAGGAAATAAGTTAACTTTTACTCTTTTGGAAGACAATTATAATTCACTACAGCATTATGATTTGAACAACTTGTTATTTGATTTACAAAAAAACAATTCTATGATTATTAATGTTAATGCCAAAGTTGAGACAAAGTATTCTGAGCATAATTACAACTCAATTAAAACAACAAACGAATTAGAGATTGGTTACCCAATCTATAAGATCGAAAATCCATTTAATGCAATTATAGGTCGTTCTAGAAATTTAGCATCTGAAATACATATATATACTTCAAATCATTCTGTAATAGAAGCTGGAGATACTATAATACTAAAATTGGTCGATAATGCTAAGTGGTCAAGTAAAATTAATCAAATTAAAATTAGCGATAATGAAAGTCGAAATAATAAACAATTAAGTAATGTAATAAGTAGCTACAAAGGAATTTCAGCTGATAATACTGAACTTTATCTGAAAGTGATTAATGATTTTGCGGATAATGACACAATTATAATTTCAGGTTTAGAAGTTACAGATATTGTAAATCATAATCCTATATACTTGGAAATATGTAATAGTAGTTTGAATTATTCTAATCGAGATAAAGATAACCAGATATTATTTATGAATGTTTCTGACTTTGATCTTGATATTGAGAGTGACGAGATATACTATGCTCACGACAAAAAAGAAGATTTTATTCAGGTTAGTATTGAAGGGATATCAGAAAACACTATTTTTGGTCCTAGTAAATATGGTGAAAATTATTATGACTATCTCTATCTTACTTTGCCAAAACAATCTGGAGCAAAATGGAAAAATATCTTTGCTAATTTAGATTCTTGTTTTGCTCATAAGGATTCACTAACTCTTCCTATGATGATAGATACATCTCTGTCAAGAATTTTTGGAACATCAAACTTGTTAATAACCGAATTAGATTATTTTACTGATCCAAGCAAATTATTACAACTCAACTATAAACTTGGGAACATTAAATATTTAAAACAACTTTTGTCAAAAAATAAAATATTATTCGATGAATTTAAAGAGCAATTTAATAATAATAACTTAACTGAGATTAAAATTCCATTAGTCCCTGATTTGATTGTAAACGGTGAACCTATTATAGCGTTATCATTTGAATATAATGATAATTATACAGATAATATTGAATATAGGATTCTTTTCAAAGTTGAAAACAGTATCCCACAACATGTTTCTAGTGATAATTCTCTACGTTCAAAAGAGGAAATTAATTATTCTCTGTTAAATTTCGATTTAAAATCCGATTATGGGATGTATAGTTCAGATCAAAGTTACATTGGAAAATTACCTGATTTAATAATCTCTCAAGATAGTATTTCGTCATTTGGAAAGTCTGCATATATCTCGATCAATTTGGATGATAAATCTCCATTACAATTTTGTTACGATTGTAGCGATGTTAATAATATTATCTTTAATAATTTGAATTTTTCAAACAGAATTAGAAATAAAATAATTAAATCTGAACCTAGAGAATTAGTCTATAGATTAGATGGTGTGGATACTTATGATGATATTATTGTTAGTTCTATTCCAGTCAAAATTGTTGGTATATCTTCACAGACTGACTCGTCGTCATTACTAGTGAAATATTCAAAGACTGACAGACACTTATCACCTTCTGAAAGTTATATGTTTGAAGTGAGAAATAAAATTTATTTAGGTTCTCCAAAAGTAATTATTGATAGCGTTAATTATAGTTATACCACAAATATGATTAAAAGTCCAATCATTACTATTAGTGATAGTGTTTCAAATATTATAGGACACGGAAACCAGAAACTTGCAATTAGGCTTAATTTTGATAATAAATATTTGAATGAAATCTATTGGCACGATTCAGTTTTAGAAATAGATGGTGTTCAGGATATTTCAAAAGATGGAACTACCTTGATAATTGATCCAAAATGTTTTAACACCGTAGTTGATGTATATGAGATTTCTAACTTGTATGTATATTGTGAAGCTTATGAAAACGATATTCGAAAATTTCCTGAAAGTGGAATATCGATATATCTTGACTTGTCATTTGATGGTGATGATGAAAATTCCTTTGTTAAGCAAAAAATGGATTCCATTAAATTGTATAGACCAAAGAGAATAGATATTAATAATGATTATGTTTATTATATAGGTACAAATGGTAGCAATTATTTTCCTTCACTTGAAATTATTGAAAATAGCATTGTCAAAACTATTGAACGTGATGATATCATTAGAATTACTTTACCAGAAAATTCACCACTAAACTGGAAAGAAAAACAAGAAATTACTACAAATATTGATGGACAGAGTACTGATATTATTAATTCTATTGTAGCTAAAGGAAAGGAGATTGAGATAAAATTTGATAATATTCCAATTCAAGATCCTGGATTCGATATAGAAATTTCTAGATTAGAATTAGATACATCTATTAATTGTATTGAAATTTACTTAGGGGAAATTATTATTGAGTATATTTCTAATAAGCAATTTCACCCAGATAAATTTGATTTTGTTAGTGATTCTTCATTTAGTTTTGTTAGTGATCATTCCTTTAGTATTGTAGAGCTCAATGTAAGTTTAACTCCACAAAAATATAAATTACTCGATAGTGAAGAATATGGTGGTAAAGAACAAAATAATCTCATTAAAAGTATTACATTTTCATCAAATTCACCAAAGTTATTTAATGATGGGGATGTAATTAAAATTATATGTCCAGATTTTGACATTATGTCTTTTATTGAGCTTTACGAAATGGAAGGTTATTCAGTTGATGTTGAAGAAGATACAATCTCTATTAATATTGAAGAGAATATTGAATCAGATTTAATTCTAGATGATATTCGATTCCGGTATCCTAATATTGAAAAAGATTCATTGTATTTAAACTATATTATTACTAACGCGTACAAGCCTACAAATGATGAAAGGATTAATAATATTGAGGGAAGGTTGCAATTCTATGCTGGACAACCGCAGATAGCTTTAACAGAAAGTGAAATTTATTTTGTTAACTACGATTCACTATCATTTGACTTTCCTGCAATAGAAATTATTGAGAACAAATATGAAGCATCTTTTACAGATAATGATTCACTTCTTATCTTTGAATTAGTTCATAATTTCCCTGCAGAATGGGATACTTCAATTAAAAATATAGAATTTAATAGTAACTTCCCTTTTTTGGAAAATGAAATAATTTATTTTTCTGCAAAGAAATTGGGATTTAAAATTGATACTCCACTTTTTGAAGATGAACAAATCGAATTAAAGGGTTTGAAATTAACTAATTTCGATTCGGAGTCATATGATAATTGGGATAATAGTGTAAATTATTTTCGAGTCTATAAGTTAGACAAGAACAACAAAAAACTCAATTATACATTTTCTCATGATTTCTCAAGTAGTGATAAAAAACCCAATATATATAAAAGAGTCAATATAAGTAGGGTAAATATTGATTGGGAAAGTCTGAGGTCCATCGAAATACCTGAGGGAGAAGGAAGAGAAGGAGTTGATGTTGATAAAGAAATTGATATGGGGAATGTAATAGTAAGTTATGAAGGTGTTTCTGGAGAAATGCTAAAATCTTTACCTGAGTCAATTTCCCTTGAGTTAGTTACGATAATAAATGACACCTCTTCAATATATGTTGCTGACTATAGTGTATGGCATGAACAAATCAAATCTTCTAATATGGGATATAATGATGAAATTAATATTGAAGACATCAAGTTTAACAATGAAATCGGCAAAAACAAAACTTCAATTTTAGAGTGCAACTTATCATCAAAAAACAGATCGATGTGTTTTGATAATCTTTCCATTCTTTATGGAGCTAAGTCAAGTAGTTGGAATTTTGTTCACAATTCAATCAATAGTCCTGAAATAATGATTAATCTATATTTTAATCAACTTCAAAATAAAGATTATTTAATAGATTCTTCCGAAAAAAAACTACTTCTATCTGTTGACAAATTAAAATATGATGATTCAGGTTTTGCCAATAAAGGTAAATCAATTACAATAAAAATTATCGACAATGCTAAATCCTATAGTGAATTCACAAAACCAGATTCATCGCACACTGTTAAAAGTGGAATAAATCAATTAGGTCGCAGTATTCGCATAGATCCTCAGACTGTTGAATTTTATTTTGAAGAGGGTGCTACTTTAGGTAATGAGATACAATTGGAACTACCACCTATTTTATCAAGGTCGGATGAGGATGTTGAATTCTGGTTAGTAATGGAATATAAAAATGGTGAAGAAAATATAACCTATAAAATTCCAAATATTGTTTCAATTAAGACTAATATTCTTGGTGAGACTGAGACAACAGTCAAAGATATTAATGATGTCAAACCTCCTCCAAAGGGGCATTTTATTGCAGGAGAAGAACCTCATTTAGAACAATTAAAAAATGGAGATCTAGTAGTACATTTCAAACCGTATTACACAAAAAAAGATAGAGATTTAAATAGTGAATTAGAGATGGAAATTTCAGAATTATTTAAAGAATGCGAAAATATTTTTCAATCTATTCAATCTAAAAATAAAGATAGTTATACTTCTAAGTATAATTTTGAAAAGGATTTTGAAGGTAAGATTAAAAAGTTATTAGATAGTAAGAAATATCATATGAAAACAGAAGACATTAAAAACAATCGATATTATTATAGTTTAGCCCTTTATTATTATATTCAAGAGAATAATGAAAAATATTCTTCTTCAATCAGAGCTGACTATAGAGAAGACAAGTACGATCTCATTGACCTATCATATAAATATGGAAGGACTTCAGAAGAATGGTATATAAATAAATATGCAGGTAAAGATAGTTTCTTGAAAGGAGAAGAGCAAATTGCAAGAGACAACTTAGACTATATTATTCAAACAGTTTTGGATTATTCAAAAGGTAGTAAACAAAATGCAGATTGGTTTAGAGTTTTTGAAAAATTAATGATTGAAACTCAAGGGAATCCTGTTAAGTATTTCCGGAAACATTTAGAAAAGGTTAAAGGGAACATCGAAAACCTTGAACAAATAATATATAATCAGTTTGGTATTACAGATAAAATAGAAAAAGGAAATACAAAACTAAAGGACTTTTTATATGAGTCTCCTTCTAATATTTCTGAATCTGAAGATAAATATTTATTTTGTTTAGAGTTATTTTTTCACTATACAAATTATCTAATTTCTTTAGAGATGTATGATGATGAATCTGCCCAAAAGTATTTGGAGAGCATATTTAGTTTATATAAGGAGAAACCGATACAGGAACTCAACATTAGGGAAATTTTATATGCTTTGTTAAACATAAGAGATGAGAGGTTCAAGCAGATATTCACAAAGAAAGACAAGAAAGCTGGAATAACAGCGTTTAATAATTATTTATCAGATATTCGTAAAGAGAAAATTAGTAAAAAATTGGATATAAAAATTGAAGAAGAACCCATTCTTGGGTGTTCATTTGGACTAGCATATACAAACAACAATATGAACTCAATCAATATTTTGAGTGACACAGACTTTCAATACTACATCGAAGGTGGTAAAAAGATATTTCCTTATGATCTTAATGAAGTTGTAACACCATCTTTAAAAGGTGGTGGAAGATATCTTATACTGCCTAACACCATGCAAGAATCTGATTTAAAAGCTAAACGAAATTGGATTGTAGGTGGTGGATTATTGGTTCTGTCTATAATGTCATTAACAATAAACTAGGAATTAATATGACAGTTAAAATAACATTACAAATAGCAATTATTATTTTGTTACTTTCTTTAACAACAGGACAATCTGATCAAGTCCTTATCGAGAGAGATAAAATTGATAAGTTTTGCTTAGGACATTACATAATGGGGAATTTTGCACAAATAATAGAAAAGACTGAAGATAACTATAAGAACCATAATCTGAATCAAGAATGGAGATTGTATAATAAAATTTGGTGTGCAAAAGCTCATTATTGTATTGGAGCTATTGAAAAAGCTCTTGAACTTGAAATGGAGATAAAAAATGAGATAATCCTTAAGCACAGTTATGAATTTGATGAAATATTAGTGTGCAAAGATTATAATAAAGATCAAAGTTGCTTTTGTAATATATTGGATGTACCGTTGTATTCTAACTTGAATTGTTTAAACGAAGACAATTTAAAAGGTTTCAGAGATTACAATATTAGATTTAAAGGATTTAAACTGGAAAGTGCACAAGAACTAGTAAATACCAAAGAACTTAACAAAAAAGATGTTGTCCAAAATACAATTGATTATCAGATTATCATTCCCAGTTTATCTTATGATGAATTTGAGCCAACATCAGAAGAGATTAAAGACATAACTATGTCTAACGACGAAAATAAGATAAAAGATGTAGAAAATAAATTCTGTAAAATTAATCGATTACTTATTATTAATCAAAAAGAAAGTTCATTTATTTTGAATAGAGAATACGAAAATTTAGGTTATGTTATGGTAATTAAATACTTGCCTGAAATTTTTGAGAAATATCTAGTTATTGATAAAAAATATAAATATTTAATAGAAGATAAAAGTAATGAATTAGAAGTATATTGGGATTCTGATTGGACACTGATTCCATTTATAGAAAGGGACAAATTATATTTATATTTCCCATATTCCTCTGAACCAAGTTACATTGACATATATAACTCAAAGAGTGCTTATGAAATTAAAGTTGAGGATTGGGAAGATATTATGACTATAGGCCAAGAATATGACGAAAAATTCGAATTAAAGAAAATGAAACTTTCTCAGATATCTACTTGGCCAAAATATGATGAGTCTCAATTCGGTTATAATGCAGAGCTGATCGACACAATATCATTAATTCAGATAAAAGTCAAAGGAGTAGATGAAATGGAGAATAATTTAGAATTAAAGTTATCTGATAATTATAATCAATATGAAGTTGAAGAACAAAAGGGAAAAATTTCAAAAATATTTTTATACTTATGTGTCACAATATTTGGTATTTCTGTATTTGTAACTGTATAAAATTAAGGAGAGAATATGAAAATGAAATTAGTAATATTTTTTTATTGTAACATAGTAATTTCTCAGACAATGGTTAACCTTGGATATGTATATATGTATGAAGACAAAGATATGAATTACTTTACTGGTAAGTTAAATCAAACTGAAGAGTGGTTAGCTTGTCAAGTTACTAATTTTAAAGATGAAACTAATCTAGATTCTGAGATAAAGTTCTTATCTTTCAATGATGAAAAGAAAAAAACTGAATACGCTTCAATGCTAACCAAGATAAATCCGCTTTTTAAAAAACCATACTTTGCTTATCGATTCAATTGGTCCAAATCTGTTAATAATAAATTCTATTTTTTAAGAAATGAAAACGATATCAAAGGATATTTTACAGGTTATTTTGATGATAATCCATCATATAAAGTATTTCAATATAGTATTGAAACAATACATTTGGGTGGTGAAAAACTAACACCAACATCTTCTTATGTAGTAATTAATGATGATGATGGAGATGGAGATGGAGATATATATTATATTAGTAATGGGGGGGAGAATTCAGATCGAGGTAATATCAAGATCAAGACTCCCAGTGAATCAATTGAGTATTCAAACTCAATATCTCATTATGAGACTTTAAGTGATTTTGATGTATATTATAATGAGGATAAATTAGAATACAATTTAGCATTAACAATAATTGATGGTGGAGAAAATAGAGATGTATTTTATTATTCGGATATTCAATATATTTCAAATAGTAGTTTAGGAAGAAAAGTTGAACCATCTGACTTCCATCAACTTGATCCTAAATTCAATTATAATGGGACCTTAGTTGCATTTCTTTCACAGGTGAGTGACGGGACTGACGAGTACGATATTTATATCTACAACACTTCAACCAACGAATCAAAATTGATAGCTCAAAATGTGTATTCTGCACAGAAAAAGGGTACAAGACCGGATTATGAAACTCTTGATTACTGTTGGCATCCGTTTCGAAACATAATATTTTATGTTGCTTTGGTAGGGAAAAATGAAAATAAACAAATCAAATATTGTAATATTGATAGTTTTGAATGTTATGATTTAGAAACCAACACAATTGAAAATAGTAACATCACAATATCCCCAAAAGGCAATTTTCTTTTATTCCAAACTCTTGGTTATCAAGTTGGTGATAAGCACTTTGATAATTGCAATAAGAATAAAGATAATAAAGCTTGTTGTTCTGGTACTGCTAACACAAAACTTGCTATTGCAAAAATATCCTTAAATTAATGAAATATGTATATTTATTTGAAACATCAATTAGTTATTAGTATATTACATTTCAGTTTTAGGCTAGTGAAATGTTAATACGCTTGATCATATTATTTATTACAACTATTTTAATAGGACAAACCGAAGTAAGTCCTATTATTGAAGGTAGAGAACCATCATCAACATATTCTAATAGAGATGATTATCAAGAATCGATAAGTAAAGCAACATACGATACTGGTCTTTCATCAAATGAGATTTATCGTAATGAGCCACCTGTAGTAGAAGACATTGAAACAACTACTAATGAAGATACTCCAGTTGTAATTGCATTAATAGGTACAGATGCAGATGGAGATGATTTATCTTACGAAATTGTTAGTCCGCCTATAAATGGAACATTTGTGGACAGTATTTATACACCAAATGCAAACTATTTTGGTAGAGATGTATTTACTTTTGTTGCTAATGACGGGGAGATAGATTCAAACATAGGAACAGTTGTAGTTTGGGTAGAATCAGTTAACGATTTTCCTATGTTAAGTGAGATAGGTGAACAGAAAACTAATGAAGACGAAGATTTTTCTTTACTATTTAGAGTATTTGATGCAGATGGTGACTCGTTGATATATAATGCATTTTGCTCAGACAGCTCTTTGGTTGAAATTACAATATATCCCAATGGTGAGAGAACCACATCCACCTTAGTATTTGATGTAATGGATGATCAGAATGGTTCTACAGATATAACAATTGAGATAGGTGATCAGCATGGAGGTACTGATACCGAGACATTTGTTTTTACAGTATACTCTGTTAACGATCAACCGACAGCTGATGATATTGCAGTTACCACTGATGAAGATACTCCTGTAGAAATTACTTTGTCTGGTAATGATATCGATGGTGATGAGTTAACTTTTGAAGTAGTAGATGCACCGACAAACGGAGTTTACGAAGGTGGGATTTATACACCAAATGCTAACTATTTTGGTGAAGATACATTTACTTTTATAGCAAATGATACTGAGTTTGATTCTGATCCTGCAACTGTTACAATTACAATAGCACCGGTTAATGATACTCCAACAATTGATTTACCTGATAGTTTTACATTTGATGAAGATGGAAGTTTAACAGAAGATTTCACACAATATCTTGATGATATTGATGGCGATGTTTTGACATTGTCAGTTTCTGGTAACACGGAAATCACAGTTGAGATTGTTGGATTTG
>JACKQG010002604.1_pt1 | contig 23307 bp, 18 predicted proteins | sample 8237621 | NCBI WGS metagenome assembly JACKQG01 (sample SAMN15677084, study PRJNA649215) | marine metagenome | biome: marine; feature: Black Sea; material: saline water; isolation source: suspended particulate matter (SPM) from the Black Sea western gyre | collected 2013-06-09/2013-06-10 | depth... | reverse complement strand
TTTGACTATAGTTCTCTAATTTTTAGCTCCTGAGAGGAGCCACTCGGAGTGGCGGGCCAGCTTGTCAATACCCGTGAAGCGAACAATATTGTTTCGCCTTTGACTATAGTTCTCTAATTTTTAGCTCCTGAGAGGAGCCACTCGGAGTGGCGGGCCAGCTTGTCAATACCCGTGAAGCGAACAATATTGTTTCGCCTTTGACTATAGTTCTCTAATTTTTAGCTCCTGAGAGGAGCCACTCGGAGTGGCGGCCAATGAGCAACAGCTTTTTCTAGCTGTCAGAGAACCCTCTCGCCTCAATGGGCCATTGCCCCATTTTTCTCAAAGAGGGAGTAACATCCCGTCAAGCCACGTTAACATCTTGCTACCAGAAAGAACTATTGCTAGTTGCCACCGGCGGGTCGCCGGTCATTCTTTTTCATATTCTGTTTCATCGAGGTCTTCTTCTTCCTCGATTTCTTCGATGTCTTCGACATCTTCGAACTCTTCTTCGTCCTCTTCCTCTTCTTCCATTTCTTCTTCACGATCGAATTCGGGGTATTCCAGTTGTTGCAGGTGTTCCGGGTCGGCTAACAGCTCAAACCCATCTTCTGTGGTTTCGTTTTCCTCGATATATAGACGAAGCAAGTTCGTCATACACTCTTCTTCACAAAGAGCTGCAATGCCTTCATCAGTGATCGCGTTATTTTCGACCATCAGCACCTGAAGGTTTTGCAGGTTTACTGATTTAATAATGTGTATGAACCCTTGATCACCAATTTTGTTACGGTCGAGAGACAGCAGGGTCAGGTTTTTTAAATATTCACTTCCGGCAAGAAGCTTAGCACCTTTATCGGTGATTTTATTCAGTTCCAGATAAAGGTGGGTCAGGTCTTTCAACTCTTCACATTCTGCAATACATTTGCATTCCACATCGCCGATAGCCAGATTACTGAGATCCAGTTTGTCACCCTCTTCACCCAGTCGGGCGCGGATGAGGTTGAACACTTTAAACTCAGCCAGAGCATTTATCCCCTCTTCAGTCAATGCGTTACCGGAAAGGTCTATAGTTTGCAGTTTTGGCAGGCATTTACTTTTGGATAATGCCTTGGCCCCTGCATCGGTAATCTGGTTTTTCCTGAGATCCATGATCTCCAGATTGCTTAAAGACTTGGCTTCAGCCAGATATTTCAAGCCCTCATCACCGATCTGGTTTTCCGATAGCACCAAAGAAGTCAAACCAGCTAAATGGGAAGATTCGGCCAAATATCGCGCGCCATCAGATCCAATCTCATTCCATGCCAGCCGAAAGGATTTAATGCTCGGTAGTTTTTCAGACTCAGCCAGATATTTAACACCTTCATCACCAATTTTATTTTTATACAGTTTCAGGGACTCCAGATTGGGCAGGCCATTTGACTCGGCCAATGCTTGGGCCGAAAGTGCCGTCAGCTTCTTTCCGGTGATGGTCAATCGTCGCACCTGCTTTATTGACCGTGATTTAGCCAGTGCCTGCACCGCATCATCCCCAAACCTGGCATAACTGAAATCGAGGGTTTCGTAGTCACGGCTTAATTTATAGCCGTTACGGATCATGCCCTCGATGTTGTAATATTTTTTCACAATGAACTCCAAGAATCAAAAAACCGTTTTAAGGTGGAAAAATAAGAGTGTGCCATCATCATATCGTTGTGCCCCACATCTTCCAAAATTTCCAGATGTTTCATTTTAGACCCGGCATTATCGTAGTTCAATTTAGCTTCATGCGGTGAAATTAAAAAATCGTCGGCCCCATGCATGATTAGAAGCGGGCATTTTACCGACCGGATCTTTTCGCTGTTATTAAAAAGCGCGTCTTCTTCAGGCGTGGTCTTTTCAATTTTCAAACCCCGCCTTTCTACTAAAGGAATCGGATCAGCATAACCACTTCCCAGAATGCAACCGTCCACATCCGCACGTTTGGCACAAAGTTCAAGAGTCGGTGCGCTCCCCAAGGATCTGCCCATGATACAGACTTTTTCTTTGAACTTACCGGTTGATTTCAGTTGCTCGAAAATTTTATGGGCATCCTCCAGCGAAGCCCTTAGAGTTGGGAGGCCGGAACTCCTGCCGTAGCCGCGAAAATCGGCGACGATCAACTCCGCTCCCAGGGCATTAAAATGTTCGGCCAGATCATCGTAGTCTGAAACAATTTCTCCATTTCCATGGAAGAACAACAAACTGAACCGGGCTTCAGACGATGGATGGCGGCGGATATGAACAAATGTTTGCGGTTCCACCTCCACCTCAATATCTTCAGAACTTCGCGGTGTGGGGGCTGTATCTTTCCGTGGAAAAAACAGATTCTCGTTAAAAACCTGTGTATCAAAAATTGAATACATAAAGCTTATCCATAAGTAATGCAATCCAACTCTATAAATAGCTGGATTATTTAATAAATTTAACTGTGGAGGCAGTTTTGAAAAGAATTGAAATTCATTTCAATCCATGCCAAAATATGCGCCTCGAAAAGTGGCTCTCTTTCACTACGAAATTTTGACCGGGTGACTCGTTTACCGGGTTTTTTTTTGCAACCCCATTTTAAAATAAAAGGTGAAGTCTAATGTTAATGGAATTAGCTCCAATTGAAAAGCTGTTTAAGACTTACGCAAGCATTTGTGATGCCGCCCGCAAAAGCCTGGGCCGGGATCTCACCATCGTAGAAAAAATTCTTTTCACTCATATGAACCCCAACACCGACTATTCTAAACTAGAGCGCGGTGTTTCCGATATTTTTCTTAATCCCGACCGCGTGGCCATGCAGGACGCGACCGCACAAATGGCTATTCTCCAGTTCATGTCCGCAGGAATGCCCAAGGTGGCTGTTCCCTCCACTGTGCATTGTGATCATTTGATCCAGGCAGCTACAGGAGCCGCGGCCGATCTTGTCGCCGCTGAAGAAACCAATAAAGAGGTTTATGATTTCCTCCGCTCTGCCGCGATGAAGTATGGCATGGGGTTCTGGAAACCCGGATCAGGAATCATTCATCAGGTTGTTTATGAAAACTATGCCTGCCCAGGAACCTTGATGGTAGGAACAGACTCCCACACTCCTAACGCCGGCGGCATGGGCACTATCGCCATTGGTGTAGGCGGCGCGGATGCGGTCGATGTAATGACCAATCAACCTTTTATGACCATAATGCCCAAACTTGTTGGCATAAAGTTAACCGGAAAACTGAGTGGCTGGACAGCATCCAAGGATGTCATCCTCAAAGTAGCCACCATGCTGACGGTTAAGGGTGGGACGGGTAAAATCGTTGAATATTTTGGCGAAGGTGCACGTAGCATGAGTGCCACCAGTAAAGGCACCATTACCAATATGGGCGCGGAAATTGGTGCAACCACCTCCACATTCGGCTATGACGACATGATGGACCCCTATCTGCGCGCCACCGATCGTGGCCACATTGCCGATCTTTGTAAACAGTACGCGGAGCATTTAAAGTCTGATCCTTCTGTAGAAGAGAATCCTGAAAATTATTACGATGAGTTTTATGAAATTGATTTGAATACACTCGAACCTCATATTGTTGGCCCACATACGCCGGATCTGGGACGACCTGTATCCGCAATGAGCGCGGAAGTGGATGAAAAAAACTATCCAGAGAAACTTTCCGCAGCGTTGATCGGTTCTTGCACCAACTCCAGCTATGAAGACATGACCCGTGCGGTCAGCCTGGTCCGTCAAGCTAAAGCAGCTGGGTTAAAATCTAAATCCAGCCTGATGGTCACTCCCGGATCGGAAACCATTTACCAGACCATCAAGCGTGATGGCATTCTACAGGAGTTTGAAGATGTTGGCGGCACCGTTTTGGCTAATGCCTGCGGCCCTTGTATCGGACAGTGGAAACGTGAAGATGTTAAAAAAGGGGAGAAGAACAGCATCCTCACTTCTTATAACCGTAACTTCGCCAAGCGTAACGATGGCAACCCGGAAACTCTGGGTTTCATCAGTAGCCCTGAACTGGTAGTGGCAATGGCATTTGCCGGTTCGATGAAGTTCAATCCACTGACCGACACCTTGAAGGACAAGGACGGTAACGACTTCAAATTCCAACCGCCAACAGGAGAAGTTCTTCCGCCCAATGGTTATACACCTCAGGATGCGGGTTATGAAGCCCCAACCATGTCTGGCGAAGTTGTCATCAACCCAACCAGTGAACGACTGGCGTTTCTGGATCCTTTCGACAAGCAAGATCCGGTCAAGGACTATCAAGACCTACCGGTATTGTTCAAGGCTAGTGGCAAATGTACCACGGACCATATCTCTCAGGCAGGCCCGTGGCTCAAATTTCGCGGACATCTGGACAACATCAGCAACAATATGTTTCTCGGTGCTACCAACGCTTTTCATCCCGAGACCGGGCAAGGCAATAACCCGGTAACAGGAGAAGAAAATCAGGAACTCAATAAAATCGCCCGCAACCTGAAAGATTCAGGTTTAGGTTGGGTAGCATTTGCTGATGAAAATGTGGGCGAAGGCTCCAGCCGTGAGCATGCGGCTATGGAACCACGTCATATGGGATGCCGCGTTTTTGTCGCCAACTCCTATGCCCGCATCTTTGAAGCCAATCTGAAGAAACAAGGGGTACTGGCTTTCAAATTTGCCAATAAAGACGACTACGACAAGATTCAAGCCAAAGACAGGGTCACTTGTGAAGGCCTGAGTCAAATCGCTCCAGGAAAATCCGTCACCCTGGTGATCAAACATGAAGATGGGTCCAGCGACTCCATTCAGGTCAACCATACTCTCAATGCTGACGAGATCAAATGGTTCCAGGCTGGGTCGGCTCTCAACCACGTAGGCTCACAGAAGTAGTTCTAATTACTCGCATAAATAAAACCCCCTTGCAGTTTTCTACCTGCAAGGGGGTTTTTGTTTTTCAACCGATCCACCGGCTATTCAAGAAACATGATTGGGGGCAGCAGGATGATGAATCCAGCCCTTCTTTTTACCGCTGCGCCAGGTTATGTGGGCCCAGTCGTCTTTCCATTTCATGATCTTGACACGGGTGCCCTGCTTGAGACGATTGCAGATTTCGCCCTCGGGTTTCAGGTGTACGGTATGCGATTTATCCAGCAATAATTCTTCCAAGATAAAGTTTTATTTCGCGTCGGGTGCAGACTCAGGTTTAATATGCAGGAACTTATCTTTCTTGAATTTTCCGTTTCTCACGAGCTTCAACAGCTCACCGGGTTTGGGCTGACTGGATTCCTTTCTTCCATTCATAACAGAGATATCGAGGTCTTTGCGCCTGCTCCCCAACTCTTTTTCTGCGATACTCTGGAACGTATCGCCTTTTTGTACTTCATAGATATCAATATACTTAGGCTCATGACGTTTTCTATCCCCGCCATGTTTTTGCCCTTCATACTTCAAACCGCGAATCTGGTTCAAATATCGATCGCGGTAACTATTGACAGCTTCCGGCTGAACACTCATGCGCTCGGCTAAGAGACCCGCCTTGACAATTCGATCCCGGGTATCCGGGTGACTCGCTTGAAAAGAGTGATAGGATTGACCAGACATGATCTCCTTTTGTCGCAGACTTTTCAAAAATCCGGACATGCCAAACGGACTGTAACCCGCTTCCTTACTATTCAGTATTCCTTGTTCATCCGACTCAATTTCCGCTTCCCGGCCATACCCCATATTAATTTGCTGGAACATGGCAGTGCTGACAGCAAGCCATTGCCCCGCATTCTTCGGGCTTGCAATAGCCCCACCCAAAGATAAAATCTGTGCGCCTATATTACGCACCATCTGTTTAGCTCCATGGTGAAATATAATATGTCCAATTTCATGGCCTAAAACTCCGGCAAGCTCCGCCTCATTGTTCACCATGGACATCAGACCAAGCGTCACATACACATAGCCCCCAGGCAAAGCAAACGCGTTGATTTCTGAACTGTCTACAATCCTGAAATAATAGCGCGGAAATACCTTGTCAGAAAGTTGCGAGACGAGATTTTGACCAATATTATTGACGTAGAGCTGGAGTTCTTTATCCTGATATATCCCGTATTGCTGGGTAATTTGCTCATCGGCACCTTTGCCCATGGCAATTTCTGTTTCCAGCGAAATAAAGGGTACAGAATGCGCATCTAGCGGAGGGAATAAGACAAGTAGAATCAGCAGAGGAACAATGAAAATTTTTATAGATAGTTTCGGCATAAATTTAGCCGCTAAACAATCAGGTGGAAAGCTGTTTGATGCGGCTTTCGATTCTATCCACTTGCGGATTCCCGGAAAATTTAATCTGCATTTCTCTTAAAATCAGCAATGCGTTAGACACATCGTTGTTCAACTCGTGGCATTTTGAAAGGCTCCAATATACTTCAAACAAGGGGAAACCCGTATTGGCATCGATGACCGATTTAAACAAGCCAATGGCCTTTTTATAATCCGCTTTCGACTCATAGCTGTATGCCAAACCAACCTGTGCCATTTGGTAGTTAATTCCCCCTGGGGAAGCATTATTCATAACCGTTGAATAAATCTCCGCGGCTTTGTCATATTCCTGATTTTGGAAATGGCTATCGGCTAATAATAATGAAGCTCGGTCTTTCTGCAGTCCGTCGTCCATTTTTTCCCAGACAGCCTTCGCGTCTGAAGGGGAGCCATCAGCTTTATCAACAATTCTTGCTATTTCAAAATAGAAGGCCTCATCTCTCAGTGTCCGCGTTTCCTGATAATATTTAAATCCAAAAAAAGAAGAACCCGCTATAACTATAGCTGTAATCACACCAATGACGGTGGAACGATTATCCATAAAATAATGTATGGCTTTATCAGAAGTGGATAAAAACTGATCCGGTTCTTTAAATAAATCTTTTCGACTGACTTTTAGACGCTTGGCCATGAGGTGAACCTTAATGGAATAGGGAAATATTTAGAAATTAACGGTTAAATCAGGTCATGTATTGATAACCTCATTTAATCATAAAGGCCAACCCCAGACAAGCCATTTCTCTAAGCAATACAATGTTGAATTCGTTATAATAGCCACCTTAATTAAAGGTAATAATATGCACGAAAAGATTTCCATTATCGGCGCAGGAAGCTGGGGAACCGCATTAGCCATCCATTTGGCTGGCAATTTCAATCAAATATCCCTTTGGGTGTATGAAAAGGAATTGTGCGATACCATGACCCGGACACGGGAAAATGCATGGTTCTTACCGGGGCACTCTTTACCCAAGAATATCCATCCTACTTCGTCTTTACAATCAGCCGTCGAAGGGCAATCTTTGATATTACTGGTGGTCCCTACCCATGTAATAAGGCAGATCCTTTCTCAGCTTAAACCTTTTATTGCAAAGGATTGTCTCGTCATCAGTGCCAGCAAGGGAATAGAGAACGACACTCTTCTCACCGGCCACCAGATCATTCAAGATGTTTTGGGTGTCAATACAGCCACCATTTCCGGCCCCACTTTCGCCAAAGAAGTGGCAGAAGGAGTTCCTTCGGCCCTGTTGGCCTCGGCAGAAAACCTGGAAACGGCAAAGCGGGTGCAGGGGCTTTTTACTACCGACAAGATGAAGGTTTTTGCCAACAACGATTTAGTGGGAGTCGAAATTGGCGGTGCATTGAAAAATGTAATCGCTATCGCCACAGGAATTTCTGATGGACTCGGTCTGGGCTTCAACACCCGAGCCGCTCTGATCACTCGCGGGCTGGTTGAGATCAGCCGTATTGGAACAAAGCTTGGTGCCAGGCCGGAAACCTTTTATGGTCTAACTGGTCTGGGAGATCTAGTGCTTACCTGCACCGGAGACTTGAGTCGCAACCGCCAGCTCGGAATCCAATTGGGACAAGGAAAATCCCTGAAAGAAATTACTGCGAACATGAAAATGGTCGCTGAAGGTGTCTTAACCGTGAAGTCGGCTCATTCCCTAATAAAGAAATTTAATGTTCAAGCGTCAATCATGGAAGAGACCTACCTCGTCCTTCACGAAAACAAGTCTCCCAGCCAGGCGTTGAAAGACCTGATGAAAGTTGAAATATCCACCGAGTTTGCCGGCATAAAAGGTTTAGAATGAACCCAAATGATTTAGAAAAACTATTAACTAACCTGCACGATCAGAAGTTAACTCCCCAGCAAGCTATGAAAAAACTTGAAACCCTGCCTTTTGAGGATCTGGGCTTCGCAAAAGTTGACCATCATCGCGGGCTCCGAAACGGCATGCCTGAGGTCATTTATTGTCAGGGAAAAACCGTCCCACAAATAAAAAAAATTATCCAGAGCATGAGCCGTGCGGGCAACTCTATTCTAGCGACCCGATTACCCAAGGAAAACTTTCGCAAGTTAAAAGCTTTTCTGCCCAAAATTTCTGTCTACAATGAGATCGCGCAGACTCTGGTCATTGAAAAAAGTAAACCAAAAAAAAGAAGCGGCTTGATAACCATCATCACCGCCGGAACTTCAGACATCCCCATTGCCGAAGAAGCTTCCGTCACAGCGCGAGTACTGGGAAGTGAAACTGAGACACTTTTTGATGTCGGAGTCGCGGGGATTCACCGTCTACTCAGCAATCTTAAGCAGATCCGCAATGCGCGGGTGGTTATTGTTGTGGCCGGGATGGAAGGGGCTCTGGCAAGTGTAGTCGGAGGCTTGATAGATAAACCCATCATCGCCGTGCCCACCAGCATTGGTTATGGAACATCTTTTGGTGGTGTTTCCGCCCTTCTCACCATGCTGAACAGTTGTGTAACCGGAATGGCCGTCGTTAATATCGATAACGGATTTGGAGCCGGATGCATGGCCCATCGCATCAATATTCTTGGAGAACCCACTGAATAAGTCGATTCATTCCCTCCTCAGGGCTCACCACGGGTTCATATGCAAAATCATTTTTAGCCCGGGAAATATTAAAATAATGTGAGGTCGCCAACTGGGATGCCATAAACCGGGTCATAGGAGGCTCTTTTTTGATCCTGCAAAAACTGTATATCCGCTCCAACAAATGACCCAGCTTTGATGCTGTTCCGTATGAGATACTGCGACTGACCGGCGGTCGGCCTGCTTTTATCAGCAGTTCATCGATCCAGTCCCACAAATTCACCGGTTCTCCATCGCTGACAAAATAAACCTTGCCCGCAACAGGCTTTCCAACGCCCAACGCATCACAAGCTTTAAGATGCGCAGACACGGCATTATCAATGTAGACCATATCAACTTTGTTTTCTCCTAGCCCCACGCGCATCAATCGGCCACTGTCTGCTTTTGCTAAAATTCTTGGGAGCAAATGTGGATCACCCGGGCCCCAGATAAGATGCGGCCTGATGCTAACCGTTGCCAAATCCACACCATTAGCATCCATCACAAGTTTTTCAGCAATCGCTTTGGTGCGGGGATACTCACATAAATAGTTCTCAGGGTATGGAGTCGTTTCATCCACTCCCTCAAGGCACGTACCCCCGTAGATAACACTGGGGGAACTGGTAAATACCAACTTCTGCACACTACCAAGCAAACATGCCTTTATTACATTACGGGTTCCATCTACATTGATACTGTAGAAATCTTCTGCCCTCCCCCAAATTCCGGGGAAAGCGGCGGTGTGAAAGACTGTATCGATATGCGCAAATGCCTTGCGCAAAAAGTCAAAATCTCGTATATCGCCTTGGAATGACTTGATGCCTTCGGGAAGGTGTGAGTAGTGATGCCGACCCACAACTGAAACGTCATGGTTTTGTTCATATAGAGTTCTGGCAATCCCGCCGCCAAGAAATCCGCCGCCACCTGTGACCAGAGCACGCATATGTTATTCGCTTATTCTACCGAAAGACTGGCCTTTGCATCCAATTCCTTAAAGTCAGCCGATGAACTTTTATCCCGAACAAACTTATAATGACCGGCACAAGCAATCATGGCGGCATTATCGGTGCAAAATATTGGGTCTGGGAAAAAAGCTTCAAACCCCCAGCATTGAGCCTCTTTTTTTACCGCTTCGCGCAAGGCACCATTTGCGGCCACCCCACCGGTGACAACGATTCTCGACAGATTTTCACTTTTGCAGGCGCTGACAAGTTTACTCAACAGGACATCCAGAACCGCATCCTGAAAACCCGCTGAAATATCTTCATCTGTCAGGGTTATCCGGCTGTCCTGCTCTCTTTGTTTTAAAAAAGTTCGAACCGAGGTTTTCAATCCGCTGAAACTAAAGTCGAGAGAACCTTTTTCCAGATAGGCTCTCGGAAATTTATGAGCTTTGCCATTTCCCTTGCGCGCCATTTTTTCAATGGCTGGCCCTCCCGGAAAGGGTAGTCCCAGCATTTTCCCTACTTTATCAAAAGACTCTCCTGCTGCATCATCACGGGTCCGCCCCAACAGTTTATACTGGCCAAAATCAGAAACCCGATACAGGTCAGTATGCCCCCCCGAAACAACCAATGCTATGAAGGGGAACTCTACTTTTTTTTGCAGAAAGATGGCAAGAATATGGCCTTCTAAATGATTCACTCCGATCATAGGTTTTTTTAGACCATACGAAAGACCTTTTGCGGTGTTCAGACCCACCAATAATGAGCCGATCAAGCCAGGCCCCATCGTGACTGCAATGAGGTCGATATCTCTCAATCGCACGCCAGCCTTTTGCACGGCTTCATTAATAACTCGATGCACGCGTTCATTGTGAGATCGCCCAGCTAATTCGGGAACAATCCCTCCATACTCTGAGTGGATTTCAACCTGACCGTTGATGATATTGGATAAAAGAGTGTCGCCGTCCTTCAGGACAGCGGCGGCAGTTTCATCACAAGAAGTTTCTAAGCCAAGAACAAGCATGGGTGGATTGAGAGTCTGTGGAATATAATTACCAATAATCAGAGGAAAAAACGGACCTCAGTTCATACTGATTTGGCTATTAGGGTCCGCTGTGGGAACCTGCAAATTTTTGAACATTTTTTTCATAACCTCCCAGCCCGAAAGCAGGGAAACAGCCTGTTGTAGCTGATTGTCCTTTAGCAGGTCTTCATTGATGGCGTTTTCAACAGTTTCTTCATCTTTATTGGTGCTTCCATCTTCGCTATCTTGTTCGACATCACCAATACTGGTCTTACCTTTAAGATGTTTCTTTAAATCTTTTTCACGCAAGAATCTTCGAAGCCGAGTTTTTTCTTGTGGTTCTTTTTCTTCCTCGTCTTCATTTTCAATTTCATCAACGGGTGTTCTTTCAATCAGGATGTCAGGCTGAATGCCATTTTCCTGAATCACTCGCCCACTGGGAGTGTAGTAACGTGCCGTGGTCAACCTCAAAGCAGACCCATCACTTAGCGGTATGATGGTTTGAACCGACCCCTTCCCGAAAGTTTGCGTACCCAGAATAACGGCCCGATTCAAATCCTGCAAAGCACCTGCCACAATTTCAGAGGCACTTGCACTGCCACCATTAACCATAATGATCAGAGGGTAAGAAACCCCCGCTACCTTAGCATGGCTGGTGAAACGCATATTCTGTTCCTCTGAACGCCCCTTAGTATAGACAATCAAGTTTTCCCTGTTCAAAAACCGATCCGTCACTTCAACGGCCTGGTTCAACAGCCCACCAGGGTTGTTCCTGAGGTCAAGGATTAATTTAGTGATCCCTTCTTTGGCAAGCTGGTCTAAAGCTTTATCCAAATCCACACTGGTATTTTTTGAAAAACTGCGGATCTTGATATAACCAATATCCTTCTTATAGAGTTTTTTGACGACACTACGAACCTTAATGATAGCCCGGACAATAGTGAACTCTTTCGGAGCCTTGAAGGTTTCCCTGAAAATTGTGATGTTTACAGGAGATCCGGTTTCTCCCCTAAGCCGAGAGACCGCGTCCTGAAGAGTCATATCAAGGGTGGATTCATCTTCGATTTTGATGATTTTATCGCCGGCTTTAATACCTACCTTAAAAGCGGGGGTTTCTTCAATTGGAGAAACAACGGTAAGCACACCATCGCGAATACTGATTTCAATACCTAATCCACCAAATTTTCCAGTTGTCTCCACCTGCATTTCTTTATAGGACACAGGAGGTAAATAGCTGGTATGAGGATCAAGAGCTTTAACCATTCCCTTGATAGCACCATCGATCATGGTGCCACTTCCAACGGGTTCCACATAATTGGATTCAATCAGGGAGAGTATTTCAGAAAACACCTTGAGCTTGTTATAAGTATCCGGTTTGGGTGCTTCCACAACTTCTTCCGCAAAAAGAGTCTGCGCAGAAAACATTCCCAATATAATGATGATCAGAAACCGAGCAAATCCAGCCTTTACTCCTTTACCCACCGGTGACAAATTCAAAGTGTTATCTCCTAATATGTAAAAAACTAAGTATATATGAATTCCAAACCTTGCGCACGTATAACCTTGTTTTGGGGTCATGCCCAGCTATTTCCTGCGGGCCGTCTTAAACCAGCGGATCGGCTCAATAGGCTTGCCCTTTTCACGCATCTCCAAATAAAGGGTTTCTCCGATCAAAGACCCCGTATCTCCGCTGAGACCAATGATATCCCCAGCCTGAACCACTTGATTGGGCTTGACGTCAATCTGGTCCAAGTGTCCATAGAGAGAATGATAATCTTTTCCATGCCCAATAATCACCAGGTTTCCATAACCCTCAAGATCACCGGTGTAAAGGACTTTGCCATTGAAAATTGAGCGCACCGATGTCCCGGTTCGGGCCTTGATATTGATGCCATTATGCACAATGAACGAACCATACTGCTTATCTTTTTGCCTACCAAATTTATTAAGAATTCGCCCCTTCACAGGCAGGGTCAGCCGACCCCTTTTATCCAAAATATTCAGCCCCTCACCGGATACCAGTTTCGACAATAGTTTTGCAATCAGGTCGTTCAGGTTGCTGGAAGCCTTTTTAAGTTCCTTGCGGGTTTGTATCCCAAATTGCTTCTTCTTTTTAATCTTCTTTAGAAACAGCTTTTTATCTTTCCGGGCATTTTCAAACTCTCCCCGCATACTCAAGGCATTTTTTTCCAGCCTCACAAGTTTCGCTCTAACAGAGAGAAGAGATTGTTTTTCAGTCTTCATGCCATCAAGCTGATTCTTATAATCAGCCATCAGGCTTGCATCATGCTGGGCGATCAACTCCATATATTTGAGATGTTGCAAAAATTCGTTCGCATTTACGGATGAAAAAGCAATTTTAAGGAAAAAAACAGGTCCCTCCTTATAAATCTGGCGGAATCGTTTTCCCAACAACAGCTTTTGAACTTTTAATTTTTGCGTCTTGGTCTTAAGGTTCTTTTCAAGTTTAGCGAGTTTCTTTTTATTAATCAGAAAATTCCACTGGTAAATCTTAAGTTCTCTTTCCTTCAGTTTTATCTGGTTATCAACCTTTCTCAGGTTACTTAACAGTTGTCCTTCTTTTTTTCCTGCCGAAGAAATGAGTTTATCCTGATTAGCTATTTTTTTCTTTAAAAGGCTTAACTCTTTCTGCTCATCCTGTAACAGGACATTAATTTCTTTGGCACTTTTTTTTTCAGCCCACCCGGCAGAAGCAAAGAACAAACCCGCTAAAACAGAAACCGTCAAAAATAAAGATGCATGTCTCATCTTTTATTCAAAACCTGCATATATTGATAGGTAGAAACATAACTAGCCACCAAACCAATCAGCATACTTAATCCCACAAGACTCAATAGAAACGGCTGGGAAATAAATTGAAAATGCATCCCTCTTGCGATGGAATCTATGGAAGTCTGGAACTCACTTTTCAAGTAATAATAAACTACACCCATTAAACCCAGGGAAAGCAGGGAACCGGACAAGCCCTGCAACATTCCTTCCAGCAAGAAAGGTATCTTTACAAACCGAGGGGTCGCTCCAATCAACAACATCAATTCAATCTCATCCTGCCGGGAGAAAATGGAAAGACGAATGGTATTAGAAATAATCAAGATCAACCCAAAACTCAGTAAAGTCCCTGTCGCCATAAGAAAGACACGGCAGAAAACCATAAACTTTTCAAAACGGGAGATCCAGTTTTTTCCATACTCTACAGATTCCACACCCGGCTCACTTTGAATTTTCTTCGCAAATTCGCTGATATGCAAAATTCGGTTATCAGACACCTTAAAGCGAACCCTGTAAGAGGAAGGCAAGGGATTAAAACCCAGGTCAAATTGCAAACCCGATTTCTCCGCCTGGCTTAGCCTGAATTCCTTCCAAGCTCTATCCTTGGTGACTTCTTCTGTCGATTGGACTCTTGAGTTTTCTTTAAACAGGTTTTCAAGATTACTTTTTTGGGACTGCGGAATATCGTCCTTCAAGTAAACGATCAATTGAACCTGCTGATTCAAACTGGCCAAAAAACCATTCAAGTTAAAAAAGACAATGAGGAAAAGCCCGAGAATACCGATCGAAATAGCAATGGTCACAACAGAGATCAGGAAGGTTTGCATATTTGCACGAACATTCGCAATCGTTGCCTGAAAACCGATGAGCAATGCTTGAATTGCCGAGTTCATGATGAGACAACCTTTCCCCGGTTTAGAACAATGACCCTATGGTTCCCCAACTTCAAAATATCATGACTATGAGTTGCAAATACAATGGTCGCACCATTGCGGTTCAAATCTTCAAAAAGCTTTAAAATTTCAAGGGAAATTTCCTGATCCAGATTACCGGTGGGTTCATCAGCCAAAATGATAGGAGGGGCGTTCACCATTGCTCTGGCAATGGCCACACGTTGCTGTTCTCCACCTGAAAGATGGGCCGGAAGAGAATCTTTTTTGGAGGTCAGGCCCACATTTTTCAAAGCTTCCCAGGTTTTAAATTTAATTGTTTTTCGATCACGGTTCGTGACCTCCTGGGCAAACGCAACATTCTCAAAAACTGTTTTATTCGTAAGCAGTTTATAGTCTTGAAAAATAACTCCAATGGAACGCCTCAAGGTATGCATATTTCCAGCATCCAGCTTGCCAACATTGATCCCCTGAACCAGGACCTGGCCTTCTTCGAAATGCTCCCATCCGAAAAGAATTTTCAGAATAGTGGTTTTTCCCGCTCCACTCGGACCCGTTAAAAAAACAAACTCTCCTTTTTCAATCTTAAGAGAGATATCGTCCAGTGCCGGACTACCACTGCCATATTTTTTTATAACATTGAATAACTGGATCATACTTTGGAGTAAAGTTAGGGTGGAAATTTCAGTTGGTGAAAGTATGAATGAGCAAAAAACGTAGTGTCAGTCTAATTGCTTTAATCTCCAGACTTGCCTAAAAACTCATCGTGTTCATCTGCCAGAACAAAATCCGCGCCGAAAATATCCTCTGCGGCATATTCCTTAGGAAGCATTGAAATCATACCAGAACCATAAAACTGCTTTATTTGGTCGTCAGATAAAAGGTCAAAATTAATATAGGTTTTTACAACCAGGCGGGACTCAATTAATTCACAAGCAAAAACCCCGTCAGGACATGTCAGGAACCCATCATTTTCGCCATAAGTGGATAGAGCCTCATTGAAAAATGCATCCAGCGTGATGATACAATTTTCATGGGACTGCGTTCTCTCGCTAAAACGATCCACACAATGAGAGGTATAAAATACATGAGGATGCGAAAAGGATTTAATCAGCCGCCCTTTTTCGGTCGATTCTGTGTGCGTCGGGGAAACTACGGTGCAAAAACCATTTTTCGAGAAGTCAATCAGCACCAGCACATCTTTGCCAAATCGTTTAGCGATTTTGCGCGTCACCTCTCCTATAAATTTCTGTCTTTTTCGGAGGGAGATTTTACCGTTACTTTTAAATTTCCTCTTAAATTCCTCTTTTAAAAAATTCTCTATTTGCACTTTTTTAAAAGTAAAATGTCTCTCATCACTCATTTTTAAGCCTTTTTGGAACTATAATCTAGCGTACAATTATACATTATAGGAAAAAGCAGTAAAAGCAAAGGTTTTCACAACCTATTGTATTTGTTATAAATAACTGTATTATTCTGACAGACTACTACCGACAGATAATGTGCCTTGGAATTCCAGATTTAGCCAGGGATGCCAGAAAGAGGCTATGTTAAAATAGGCCTATGAACCCGACACCACGTATATTTTTAATGCTCCTTGGAGCGACCCTTTTGTTTCATACTACTCTGAATTATATGGAGAGCAATATAGAGGATTTTGAAACCGTTCCGTTGCCTCCGAAAAAGATCAAAAAGATCAGCACCAATAACCCCATTATCAAGATTGACGCCAAAGATAGAAATACCTGGATGCTCGTGGAGTTCACCTCTGGGAAAACTCTGCAAATTTCTGAAGCCGATGCGGAAACAAGTAAAATAAACCAGACAAACTGGGATCTTGGGTTCAGCCGAACAAAAATTATCTCCAATGGGGGGAAAACCAACCCATCAGGGAAAACCGGCATCATCAACCTCGGGCTCATCAACTTTGATGATCTTAGAACCGCTCCTGAAACCGGCTATGTGCAGGACCACCGGTCGCTGGGCAATTTAATCAACAAGCAGTTGGCAGGCTGGTACAATTATCGCACGAGGACTCACAATATCGAGTCTAAGAGAAATGTTTATGCACTAAAGCTAAACAATGGCGTCTTCATGAAAATGCGGATACTGAACTACTACTGCGGCCAAAAAGACGAGGCATGTCGCACCATGATGTGCACCCGGGAGGAAGCCGCCTGCTTGACCATAGAATATGTTCTTGCTCAACCCGGTTCCAAAACATTTCTTGACACACGTCTTGCAAAGAATATCCAATCACCAGAAAAAGCAATTGAATAAACTCTTCGTCATTATAATTGCTTTAACATCACTTGTTTCCTGCGAAAGCGCAAAACCGACCGGGATGATTCGTATCCCCGAAGGCAAATTCATACTGGGCCTTAACCCGCAAAGCAATCTCCTGCAATTCATGTCGGACAAAACATCCTCTCTCAACGCCCAGCCAGAGCAACAGTATTTTTTGAAGGCATTCTATATCGATCAATTTGAAGTGACCTATGAAGAATTCATAAACTTTAAGCCTCAGGCCAAATATCCAACTCGACAAACACATCTACCTATCCGTGGAGTCAGCGGGTATGAAGCCGAAGCCTATTGCCTTTGGGTCGGCAAACGCTTGCCAACAGAATATGAGTGGGAAAAGGCCGCCCGCGGTGGTGACAATCGACTTTTCGTATGGGGCAACGACTTCGAAAGAGGCACGGCTAATTTTGGCAAACAAGTCCTGCCGGTGAACTCCCTCGGCGAGGATGTCAGCAGTTATCGCATTTGGGGAATGAACGGGAATGTCTCGGAATGGACTTCAAGCTGGTACCAGCCTTACCCTGCCTCAAACCACGATGATAAAAATTACGGGAAAAAATTCAAGGTCACACGTGGAGGCTCCATTCAAAAAAGCAAACACGGTTTTATGAAAGAGTTCACAATGCTCCCCCACCGCAACATTTCACCGCCTGAAATGAGGTTCTGGGACACGGGTTTCCGTTGCGCAAAATCCGCCTGACAATTTTTTAGTCAGCCAATCCATCCGTTGATGGAGGAGTTGGCTCTTTGGGCGGTTGTTCACTTCCCGCACTTTGATTTTCCCTGACGAAAGGCCTCGGTAATGGGGGCATAGGAGATTTAATATTGCCGGAAATATCACCTGTTGAGAATTCAGCGGGTTTCGCGTTACCATCCGTCTTCGCTTCCGAAATGGCATTATCAACCGATGCTCCCTCAACCTTTCTAACCGGGTTCCCTGGACGTCGTCGTCTTCCTCTCTGAGGCCCTCGTCGAGTCGCAGGTCGTCGGGTGGGTTTTCTTTCAGTGCCGGGCCCGGCACTCGCCGCGGATTCTGTATTTCCTGACTCCTCCGGTCCGCTCTCAACTTTAACAACAGGTTTTGTGATTTCGTTTTCACCAGGAACCCTCGTAGTTTCACATTCACTAAAGGGTCTCGTAGTTTCGTTTTCACTGACAGGTCTAGCTGTTTGGTTTCTATTTGCAGGTCGAGGCGTTCGACTTCTGGAACTGGATCGTGCCCCTCTGCCTCTATTAGCGGGTCGAGGCCTTTCGCTGGACCCAGATGATTCTACAGGTTTATCGTCAGGTTTCGCGCTCAAAACAGTCTCATCGGGCCAAACTTCGGAAACCGTATATTTAAAGTTGTCGTATGCCAAATCAGCTTTGATCTCGAAACGAAATTCAACCGAGTGTTTCGCTTTCAACTCCGCCAGAACAGCTAATTTATTATTCAGAATATAATTAGAGATCTCCGGAGATATTTCCAGCGTAAGCACTTTTACTCTTTCTGAGGCAATGATCTCGTGAATTTTTCGCAGAACATTCAAAATTGTGGAGTACACTGAACGCACCAACCCAGAACCAGAACAAAGTCCGCATTTTTCAAAAACACCCTCTTTGACAGGAGGTGAGACGCGTTGCCGAGACATTTCGAGTAACCCAAATTTAGAAATCCGGGCAAGGTTGATTCGTGCTTTATCTGTTTTACACCATTGTTTCATCTGCTTTTCAACAGCGGCCTTGTTCTTCTTTTGGAACATATCGATAAAGTCGATGACGATCAGTCCGCCCAAGTCCCGCAACCGGAGTTGTCGAGCAATTTCCTTAGCTGCCTCAAGATTCGTTGTCAGTGCTGTCTCTTCCAGGTCCAGGCCTCCCTTGGTTTTACCGGAGTTGACGTCGATAGAAGCCATTGCCTCTCCTATGTCAATCACAATGGAACCGCCAGAAGGTAAATAAACCGTGCGTTGGTAAATCGATTCAATCTGCTCCTCAACATTGTATTCAGAAAAAAGAGGCTTGGTCTCTTTATAAAGATTAACGAGGTTTCGGTTGCGAGGCATAACCAGTTTTATAAAATCCTTTAAGGACTTATAAGCTTCTGTGCTATCCACGATAATCTGGGAGGTGTCGCTACTGAAATGGTCCCTGACCGTTCTGACCACCAAATCTGGCTCCTGATAAATTAAAAACGGCCCCGCTACAGTCTCATTTTTCTGAGAATCTTCAACTTTGTCCCAGATTTTCAGCAACATCTGCAAGTCCTTCTGTAGTTCAACCTTGGTCTGTCCAACACCAGCGGTACGAATGATCACTCCCAAGTGTTCTGGCAGTTCCAAGTCGGCAACAATATCCTTGAGCTTTTTTCTTTCACTTTCATCCTCAATTTTACGAGAAACAGCACTTCCTTGCCCTTGCATCAAAACCAAGAACCTACCCGCCAGGCTTATCCCATTAGTCAATGAGGGGCCCTTGGCATCCCGGCTCTCTTTCGCTACCTGAACAACAATGCGCTGACCTCGAATCAGGACGTCCTGAATCCGAACTTTTGCCTTTTTTTCGCCGGTATGGACATAAGATTCTTTAAGAACATCTTTAAATGGCAAAAAACCGTACTTCTTGCCACCAAAATCGACAAAAGCCGCTTCGATGGAAGGTTCAACCCGGTTGATCACTCCTAAATAAATATTCCCTTTAATTTGCTCTCGAGAAGAATGTTCAACGATGTAGTCATCGATAATATTATTATCGAGAACAACAGCCCGGCACTCTTCAGGATGCTGAGCGTTGATCAACATTACTTTTTTAGATGATTTGGTTTTTCTCATTAGAAATTCTTCCTGACTTTTTTAGCAGGGTACAACCAACGGTAGGTCTCGCAGCCGGGCAAAGAATGCAAAAGGTTGATATATGGAAATTTAACCTTTATAATTCAAATAATTAAGTGAAACATTTAATTTTTTGCCAGTCGGAATCACAGGTTATCGGTCTTGGTAGAGGAAAGAAGAAATCTGTGTTTTAGGGTTGGTTTTTCCTGTCGGAAAGTCTATAAAAATGTTATTTAAACTCTATTTAAATTTCGATAAAAACCGTAAACTTTTTATTGGAACATATTCCTTATAAAAAGGGGAACAATCGAAACGCACTTATGAATAAAGCCGGTTGATTCCAGCATAACTTATTATTTTCAAATCGGGCACACTCAAATTCAAACACAATCATACCATTCTTATCCAAAAGAATGGGAAAATTATTATTGAATTAACGAATTATCCCGATAAAAAATATATGGCCGAATTGATACATTTATCTGCAAAAACAACCGATTTTAAAACTTTCACGATGTACTAAAACAGGAAACTAGAATGACCAGCTCAAACTCTAATAATCCAATAGGAATGACCCATTTAGGCGAGCTCAAGCCAAACGACTTAAGGGGCAAGACTATATTTATTCGGTGTGATTTCAACGTTCCTCTTCGATCCACTGCAAAAGGATTATACCGGGTTGCTGACGATACCCGAATCCGACGTTTCCTGGATCTTACATTCAGAAAGATCCATGAATTGACGGAAGGAGATTGCCGAATCATTATAGGCTCACACCTGGGTCGACCTCATAAAACAAAAGATCAGTCCGGCTGGGATGGCATCTTCAACATCCAGTTTGTCTCCTCTCACTTCGACACTTTGATCCGAAGAATTTATGGAGACACCTACACCATCTTCCCTCCAGAAACTATTGATTCCCATATGCAACATTCACTGGAAATAGTTTCGCATAAACGCCTGCCGCCTGGAGGCATCAAGTTTCTTCCTAATTTGCGTTACCTTTTGGATCCTAACAATACGGACTTATACCGCACAGAATTCATCACAAAATTGGCAGATATTACGGATATCTATATAAACTGTGCGTTTGGTTGCAGTCATCGTTTGACAAAAAGTATTAACCTTTTACCTCAATTGATGCGAGAGAAAGGAAAACTTGTCGTTGCCGGTGTTCTTCTCTACGAAGAAATCAACCGCATCGGAAAATTTGCCGGCCGGATACTGTCTCAACCTAAAAAATCTTTAATTGTAGCAGGTGGAGCAAAAATTTCTGACAAAATTGAGGTTTTAAAACAATTCGTCCTGACAGGAGTCAAAGGTATTTTAATCGGCGGGAAAATGGCCAATGCTTTTCTATTGGCCCAACAACAAAAGGAATTGCTCAAACCATTTCAGACGGACACATTACCCGCAAAACTACTGAGCCAGAAAGATCACGAAAACCAGGAACTACTGAATGAAATCAATCTAGCTGAAGAGATCATCGAACTTGCGGAAAGTAACAAGGTTGCTTTAATCCTTCCCGAAGATTACAAAGTTGTCACAGATTATCAAAGCACCATTTTTGAAAATAAAACTGCACCCGATTTTTCCAAAGAGCTTCAACTCGATATAGGGGAAAAGACCATCAACCAATTTGAAGATCTTTTTAAGGACATCAAAAATGTTTTCTGGAATGGGCCTCTGGGTGCCTATGACCATTCCGCATGCAGTTATTACGCAGAAGGTTCTCTGGAGTTAGCCAAGTTACTTTTTCAAATGACCCTGATTGATTCCAAGATTTCTGTAGTTATTGGCGGAGGAGATTCTGCCGCGATCCTGAACAAAATAGGAATCATCGAACTAAAAAAAATGATAAAGGTTCAGATTGAGAAGCAATTCCCCTCAACCATAAATCGGAATCAAATATCCATCGACTTCCTGGAAAATGATTCTTATCAATTGTGGAATTATTTTGCCAGCAACTTCTTTGTGTCCACCGGCGGGGGAGCCTCTTTAGAGTTCCTTCACGGGTTTTTAAAGGGAAAAGCCAAGGGCGACCTCGCTTCTTATCTAGCTGGAACAGCCACATTAATGGAGTTATGTGAAATATAGCCCGATTGCAAGTCGGTCAGTTTTTCTGCGCAACTTTTTAAAATTCCCATCAATTTCTCGCACTCGCTGATCAAGTCGATATAGCACTTCCGAGTTTCAATGGCCAGAAGACATATATTCTCGCCTCCCACATTTTCTTTTCTTTTGCTGAACATATCGGTCAAAGGTTTTACTTCAGGATTACTCTGACCTATTATTTCAATTTCTTTGTCCAGGCTCGTGATGGTTTCACCGAACTGACCCAGCTTCTGAGAATCCCCTTTGCGCCCCGATGCCCCTTTGATGATTTTCCCACAGAGTTTCTGCCCGGCCTGAGCCAGCCGGGAGATATCTTCTAATGTCGAATATTTCTTTTCCATCAGATCATCAATCTTTTCAATATCAGAACAATCATATTCCTGTGACAGGTTTTCACAAATACCGTTTATTAGAAAACCATTAATATCCTTTTTTTCTCCAAGGAGAGAACGCCATAACAGAGTGTAAGCCGATCGGAATAAATCATACATTTCAAGCCTGCATCTGACGAGAGGCCTTAATCTAAAGTACATATTAAAATCAAAGACCGTTTCAAAAACATTGACCTCAGAGTCTTGATTGATCGTTTCAGGAAGAACCCAGGACTGGGTTTTAATATGGTTTTCAATCGCTGAGAAAATGTGTTGCGGGCGAACCTTGTCGACACAGACAATATTGTTGCAATGAACTCCATAACTGCATGGTGCACAGGAAATTCCTGCCTGAAAAATCAAATGCCCAGGAGAAAACGGTGCCGTTTCATACGGGTGTGCATGAGCAAAAAAGAGCCCAACAATTTTTGTTCCCAGCGCTGCGGCCAAGTGCATCGTTCCGGTATCATTGGTGACCAGGTATTCACACTTCTCCAATAACCGGGCTAACTCACTGAGACTGGTTTTACCGGCAAGGCTCGATATTCGAGTCTTATTTTTTGTGCGACTGATAACCTCCTCGGCAACTTTACTTTCAGATTCCACACCAAGCATGATAATTCTGGCATTTGTTTTTTCGATCAGCATATCTGCCAGATCGGCAAAGGACTGAGTGGACCAACGCCTACCCTCTAGACTGGAACCTGCCTGGAACCCTATCAAAACATCATCAGCCGGTAACAGCGTATCGAGTGATGATTGGACTTGCGGCCGTACCACTTCAATGGAGCGACCTTTTACATCCACTCCAGCACTACCCGAAAAGATTTCTACCAGATTAAATTCATTATAAATACGATTAAAAACCTCCACACCAAAATACTGCATCCATGGATGTCCCGTCATACGATCACCAAATTTATTGCAATGGAAGCCGATGACATTTTTGACACCTAAATACCCCACCATGAGAGCGCTAAACTTTGAATGACTCAAATTTACCAGTAAATCATAATTCCGCCCCTTGATTTCAGCCAGAGACTCTTCAAGGTAACGATATACTTTAATCCAGGATTGATCTTCCCAGTTTTCGCGAATATCAAACTGTTTAAAGTTAATAACGATTGAATCATCCACATTCGGTATTAGAGGAACGGCGCTGGCAAAATCGCTGGTGACCAGAAGAGTGACTTTTGCTCGGGGATATTTCTCTTTC
>JACKQG010002603.1_pt1 | contig 23309 bp, 21 predicted proteins | sample 8237621 | NCBI WGS metagenome assembly JACKQG01 (sample SAMN15677084, study PRJNA649215) | marine metagenome | biome: marine; feature: Black Sea; material: saline water; isolation source: suspended particulate matter (SPM) from the Black Sea western gyre | collected 2013-06-09/2013-06-10 | depth... | reverse complement strand
TGAAAAAAGCCGGGCTGTCTCCTTCCCGTGATAAGGATATACGGATATTTTTTAAATACTTCCGGCGTACTGTAGGGGCTTTCAGGGGGCTCTCGAAACTGTGGGAGGGGATCATAACCCCATTTTTCCAGCAGCGTGGAATAGAGTTCAAACTTTCCGGTGGGAGTGGAAAAGCCATGTTCTTTGTATTTTTCGTACTTCAATTCCCCTCTGATGTATCCCATGGCTTTAAAGTCCTGCCAGGTGATACCCATGGGTTCAAGGATGTAGTCAAGTCCGCCCTCAAAGGTCTTCCACCAGTGTTCGCCCTGCCCCACCCGATGGGCAAGGTCGTTGAGCATCTCATGATCGGATCGGCACTCCCCGACCTGGATCACTTTCCGTCGGGGAAGGATAAACCCGTGTCGCTTCCAGAAATCACCGATATAGTCCATCTCCAGCCAGGTCGCCGCCGGTAAAACAAGATCGGCCAGTTCGGCGGTGGGCGTTAAAAAGAAGTCGGAGACGACCATGAATTCCGTTTTTTCAAGGGCCCGGTACACCTGCCGTGCATTGGCGCGGGTTATGACCGGGTTTGAGCTGATCAAAAAGAGCATTTTTACAGGATAGGGGTTCTCGTCAAGGATCGCATCCCAGACGCATTTGGGATTGATAATGGCAAAGTTCCCTGCCAGGCGAAACCGGTCACCGCCCAATCGTTTTTCAACCTGTTCTTTAGGGAGCATTTTGTGGGCGCCGAATTGGCTCACATTTCTGATCTTGGGCGGTCTGAACAGGACCTGGCCCCCGCGTGCATCGATATTTCCGGTGATCCCCATAAGGGCCAGAAGGGACCGGTTGTTATCAGCACAATTGATTTGCTGTTCAATGGCAACGCCCCACTGGATAGCGGCCGGTTTGGTTGTGGCAAACAAAACAGCCGCCTCCCTGATCTTTTCTTTTGGCACCCAGGTGATTTGCTCCACTTTGCTTAGAGGATATTCATTGACCCGTTCTACGAAAGACCCCCATCCATGGACGTGGTTATCGACGAAATCCTTATCATAGAGCGCTTCGTTAATGATCACATTGAGCATTCCCAGGGCGAGGGCGGTGTCACTTCCGGGCCTGAGCGGCAGCCAGACGTCCGCTCTGGCAGCAATGCGTGTGCGCCTCGGGTCCACGGCAATCAGTTTGGCGCCGGTATCCAACGCTCGCGAAAAGGGCTCTCCCTTATAACAGTCGGGGTTGCTGATCACCAGGTTGTTGCCCCATACCATGATACACTTGGGATGGTTCTCATAGTCCACAATCGGGTTCGAGCCACAGGTGATGATGGTGGTGGCGAGGCGGGGTCCGTAACAAAAATGACCCGCTGTGAGGACATTTGGAGTTCCCAAAAGATTGGCAAACCGATAAATTACGGCTTCGTTTTCCCTGCCGGTTCCATAACCCATGACGATAGATTCAGCCCCCAAGGATTCCTTGTAATGCGATATTTTTTCAGCAATGGTATCCAGAGCTTCATCCCAGGAGATTTGTCGCCATTTGCCGCTCCCTTTCGGGCCTGCTCTCCGAACGGGATGGGTCAGACGATCCGGGTGATAGACCAGTTGAAGTGACCCGATCCCTTTGGAACACAGTGTGCCGTGGTTTATGGGGCAATCCGGGTCACCGGCAATCTTGGCAACCTTTCCGTCTTTGACGTAGACAAGCACGCCGCAGCCCCCATGGCACATTCTGCAATGGCTTTTGATCACAGATTCGTACCCGTAAACCTCCATCTCTCTGGTTGTGTTGGCGTAGGTAAACTGAGTCATAAATTTTCCCCTTAAATTCAGAACTCCTGACCTGTATACGTAATTTCAACGTGATATGAAGGTTTAGTCGTAATTTCAGATGCAACAATTTGAACATCGAACATCGAACGTTCAACGTCGAACGTCGAATGTGGAAGGCGCTTCAGGCTTCGCCTTCGGCTTCAGTCTTCGCCTCCGGCTTCGACCCGACAAGACGACCCGACAGGTCGCTTTGTCTTTATTATAAATGGTAGAATGCATTATTCGATGTTCAACGTTCGATGTTCGATGTTCATCTTTTATATGCTTTCAAGGTGTGGATTCTTCATTAAAATATGTTGAATCTGAATTTACGCCAGGCCTGGAGCCCTTAAATGAGTGCCTCACTTCTTCCTATATATCTCTTTCTCAGCTTTGTTTTCTCTATCTTCCCTGTGGGACTTCTGGGGATTTCCCCGAAGAAGACCTTCCGCGGTCTTTTGTATCGGGGTATTTGCGCGCAATAGTCAAGCACCTCTTCTTCGGTGAGTCTCTTGCCGGTAACAAGCTCGATAACCACAGCCACAATCTCACCCAAGCGCTCATCCGGATAGCCGATGGCGGCAGCGTCTTTTACGCATGGATGACCGTAAACAAAGAGTTCAACCTCAACGGGAAACACGTTTTCCCCGCCGGTAATGATGATATCTTTTTTCCGATCAACAAGGTAGATAAAACCGTCCTCATCTTTTTTTGCCATGTCACCGGTGTGAAGCCATCCATCCTTTAAGGCATCCGCCGTGGCCTCAGGGTTGTTATAATATTCACGCATCACCCCGTTGCCCCGCACAATAAGTTCTCCGATATCGCCGTCCAACACATTGCGGTCATCATCTCCGACGATGCGGGCCTCCCACTTAAATCCGGGACGCCCGATGGAGCCGACTTTATGAGTGTTTTCTATTCCAAGGTGCATGCAATTCGGTCCTGAGGCTTCACTAAGGCCATAGGTCGTATTATAATCCATAGAGGGGAAAACTCCTTCCAGCGCTCAATCAGAGATCGGGGAATGGGCATGGCCCCCATATGCATCAGTCTCCATTGATCGAGCCGATAGTCCTTAAGTTTGGATCATCTCCAAAAGAGTTGGAGTTATCATAGGGTTCAAGGGGCCAAAGATTCAAGGGTTCGAGTGAAATATTTTAAAATATCTATGCCTTAAAAGCAGAAGTTGAAAGGATACTCAAAACGATGATCAAATTGTTTGAAAGCAAACACTTGACCCCATTTATTTTAATATCCCCTTTCTATTCCGAGGCTTATCGGAAGGTACAATATTACGGGATTTAGTTTGATGGGTTGATTTTCTTCGTTTTTTTTGTGCCATTCGTTATTTTTATGCTTTGAGCTCGTTGTGCTGACCTGACTGGGGTGAAGCGCCAGCGTAACCCCAGTCAGCGTCCAGCACATGGTTGTGCATATAGCTCATTTCTTCTAATTCAGATTTTAACATCATAGAGAAAATATTCTCCGGACTTTCCTTTTAGTCTGGCGCGATACATTTTATGGGTTTTCACCACCCCTTTTATTTCCTCATAGGCCGATTGGGATATAAGCAGTTGTGTGCCGAAATTCTTATTAGCACCTTCTATCCGACTTGCCAAATTAACTAAGTCTCCGATAGCGGATATTTTCCTCATCATGCCCGTATCAAAATTGCCGACAATGACTTTTCCAAAGCTAATACCTGCTCTGATTCCAAAAGACCTATCATACATTTGATTGAGATAAGCGTTAAACTGTATCAAAACCGTCTGCATGGCTCTAACTGTATTGATGGCATCCAATACAGTGCTTGTGCTATCTTCTATTGCCCCGAACAACACCAAGATACCGTCTCCCGCGACATCGCTTATAACACCCTTGTGTTGCATAATAATCTCGTTCATCGTTTGATAGTAACGATTTAGAACATGTACGACATCATACGCAGGAAAAGCCTCTGCAAATTGGGAGTAGTTTACGATATCGGTAAAGAGAATCGCCAGATCTTTCTCTTGTCCAAGTTTTGTACCAGGCGTATCCCCAAGTTGCTTTAAGACGATTTTTATATCCAAGTCATCAACGACCGGACGCCGAATAGAAATGTTCCCACCAATTTTGGTTTGGCAGGCTAATCTAATATTCCCGGAGAATCCCAGCTTCTCTGCTATCTGCTCTTCTTTTTCATTTCTGCGCAGGCAATTGCTCAATCCGTCCATGATATAGACCCGACAGGTTGAACATCGGGCATTGCCACCACAAACATGCATGTGATTGATTTTGGCTTGGTGTGTAGCTTCAAGTATTGTGCTGTCCGGTAAAGCAAATATTATTTTGTTATCTGTTTGCGAAAATATCTCAAACATTAGTTCTTCCCCTTTTAATTAGTTGTATCATTCTGCGAAAGTACGAACAAATATACCTTTAATACCCCTTCAGCATTAGCCTCTTCTCGAATATCATATTGATTTATTGAGTTGCACAACGTCAGTTTCACCGGATGCCGAGCGGAGCGAGGGGATCGTAAAGCGCAGCTTTTCGACAGTCCGCGTGCAAACTATGGTTATAATGATTTCCGAACGCACCTTAGATTATAAGTTTCCTCTTGCAGCTATTTTAGGGATGTCCCGCAAGTTTCCACGCCCCATTTAGCAAATGATTATTACATCATTTTTCTTTTTTCATCTCCGTGTCGTCCCAAAGCTTATAAATTGGAATATTAATATAGTTTCGACCTTCATCATACTTATACCATTTCACTCGTGGTTCGAAGACATTCACTTCTGTTATGTTCGTCCAGGGTGTGGGGGCAAGCTCAATACCGTAATCACCGGCAGGATCAGCTCCCTCAAAAAAACATACGTGACATACATCAGACCAAGGAGACCAAGCCAAGCTGAGAGGCCCGCATTTAATCTCCGGTTTTCCAGGCTGCCAGATAAGGGGGTAAAAAACTCCACGAAGCTCGAGAAATGAGGCCTTCTCTGTACTGAACTTCACCTTCTTGTTCTTAAAATCACCGGTTCCATCTTTCTGGTAATATACATCATAAATAGCAAACTTTTCTTTCCCGTCTTTTTCAGTCCAAAACTTTGTAAACGACACTGAACAGTACATAGAATCTTTATGGACCAGCAAAATTCTCCCTAAAGGCATTCCTATACAACAAGGACCAATATTCACTTCATCGGGCCCAGGAGTTACATATCCGGGAATTTTATTATACTTTTCCATATTCCCAGCGCCTACAATTGTTGGAATTATAGTTATTAAACAAACAAAAACGACAGTTGTAATTTTACTCATTAAAGTCGTCATATCTTTTGATATTTAATCCAAATTAATTTCATAAAGTTTCTTTACATCAACTGCTCTGAATATACGTTTTCGTAAAATTATAACATGTATTAGGTGACCTAAGTGAAAAATGGAAATTGACACTTTTTGACAACTAAATCAAAATTTAAACAATACTTTTGTTTAAATAACTTATTAATAAATATAAATATTGTTGGCTTTCTTGCGCAAAGAAGGGCTTTGTTTGATTCAATAGCCATGGATCGGGCTCCCAATAATTGGATTGGCAAGGAAATCGGGTTAGCAAATTAAATGTCTGAACTTAATCGAAAATATTCAAAAAAGCAATCGTTGATTTTGTGATGCGAAATGCTTTGTCAAAATACCTACTCTGCCTTACCGAATCTGGTGAGTCGTTCGGGATAGGTGGGTTCTTGGCGTCTACCGCGACGGTTGCTTTCATCCGCCCAGGAACAGGCGGCCGACTTCCGGGTCTTCACGGAGTTCGTCGCCGGTTCCGGCCATGGCCAGCCGTCCCGAGACCAGCACGTAGCCAATGTCGGCAATCCAGGCCCTTCTTGGCGTTCTGCTCGACCATAACGATGGTTTTGCCTTCCGTATTCTGGAGATCGTACAGAATCTCGAAGACCATCTGGATAAAACGCGGCTCGAGTCCAATGGAGGGTTCGTCTACCAGTAGAACCTCCGGCTCCATGATCAGGGCCCGGGAGATCTCCAACAGGCGCCGCTCGCCGCCGGAGAGAACACCGGCCTTCTGCTTGCACCGCTGACCCAGCCGGGGGTACTTTTCGAGCACCTTTTCAGCGGCCTCCCGTGCCTGGCTGGGTTTGTCTTTGAGAAAACCGCCCATCAACATGTTTTCTTCAACCGTCATATCCGGGAAGACCGAGTTGTCCTGGAGAATAGTGGTTTAAGACCGGAGACCTGGCAGTGATCGATCATGAAGGTTATATAAATATTGTAGATCGAAAAAAGGATGTGATTATATCCGGGGGAGAAAACATATACTCAACAGAAGTGGAATATGCCCTATATGAGCATCCGGCTATCCTGGAATGTGCCGTGATTGGGGTGCCCGATGATACATGGGGTGAAGCGGTCTATCAAAGAGAGGTACTGGTCTGACCAGTCAAAAAGAGTACACTAAGATTCTGACTTTAATTTGCAAATTAGATGATGTCTTGCTCCAGTTTCTTGCTCAGCGACACCAGCTCAGGTGAAATTTTCGGTTTCGTCAGAATAACAATCAGGTCAAAGCTTGCCTGCTTCTGTTCATTGTTTTCCGTGTACGTAAGGGTCAGGGGTTGTCCGTCCTCGCCTTTTTGTACGGATTGTGCCGCTCCGGCGATAAGCTTAAGACCCGCAATCTTCTCGGCCTCGGGCAGGAACTTTTCTTGAAAGGGTTGGCAGATAGGAGAAATCAGAGCCACCTCTAAATCTTTTGTTCTGTCAAGGGCCAGGATCGACTCGTTCACTCCCAGAATTAAACTGGAAAGCAGGTGGTCTTCATCATCTTCCGGGTGCCCCTGAACAATGGCAAGCCGGGCGGGAATTTCACCATCGCGCGGTGAAAGGACCAGCCCTTTGGTGGGACCGGTCGGAGAGAGCATGCGCTCAAATTGCAGGTCGGTGATGACATCCGGATAATTCCCGTACCCCAGATCGGAATTAAAGGGGTGAAAGGCGTTGTCCTGTCCACTGGTAATAACGACCTCGTCAAATTCCAACTCCAGCTCTTCATCGGGGATGTCAAAATCGATGGCCTCCGGTTCACATTCGGCCCAGCACAGGGCGCAGCCCAGACACCTGCGGCAGGCCAGGCAACGCTTGGCTTCTTTAATTGCCATCTCTTCGGGGAAACCGGTTTCAACTTCCGTAAAATTTCCCCTGCGTTCATCAACCGAGATCTCGGGCATTTCCGCCCGTTCAGCCGGTACATCAGCAAATGGTATGATATAGCGTTTTTCTTTTTCGTAGATCATTTATTTGTTCCTCAAATATTCGTGAATCCCTGCTGCCGCCTTTTTGCCGCCGGCAATCGCTTCAATGGCGATACCGGGTCCGGTCACCACGTCACCGCCGGCAAATACCCCCGGCACATTGGTCATGCCGGTTTGTTCATCAATCTCAAATGTCTGCCAGCGTGAAAGTTCAAGACCGTGCTCTTTGGGAAGAAAGCTCAAATCAGCACTCTGACTGATGGCGGGTACGATGGTCTGGGCATCGATGACATATTCAGAGCCCTCCATAGGCACCGGCCGCCTGCGGCCGGATGCATCCGGTTCACCAAGCTCCATCTTGATGCACTTCATTCCCGTAACTTTACCGTTTTCACCCAGGATTTCTAACGGAGCCGCCAGGTACTGCATAGTAACCCCTTCGTGTTCGGCGGCATCTATCTCCCAGGAGTTGGCCGGCATCTCTTTCTTGGTACGGCGATAAAGAATGTAGACTTCGTCAAATCCCATGCGCCAGCCTACGCGGGCCGAGTCGATGGCGGCATTGCCGCCGCCGATTACAATAAGCTTGCCTTTGGCCTCCGGCAGGCCGCCCAAAGCCTGTTTCCGTAAAAACGTGACACAGTCGATAATGCCTTCGTATTCGTCTTCACCGGGAATGCGCAGTTTGAGGCCGATGTGGCAGCCCGCGCCGATAAACACAGCATCATAATCGTTTTTAAGCTCATCAAAGGAGATATCTTGGCCGACACGCGCATTGTATTGAATCTCAACACCCATGTTGCAGATCAGATCAACCTCGCGCTGCAGAAGCTTTTTGGGCAGCCGATATTCCGGAATCCCCACCCAGAAATAGCCGCCGGGAACCGGCAGCGCTTCGAATATTTTGACATGCTGATATCCGAGTCTTGCCAGGTCATGGGCACAGGTCAAACCGGCCGGACCCGCTCCGATAATCGCAATCTTTTCGGAATATTTTTGCTCGGGAGTTGCATAGACCGGTTCAATCTCCTGCTGCAGCTCCACATCCGCAGCATAGCGTTTTAAAAAACAGATGCTGATCGCTTCATCCAGGTACTGCCGATTGCAAGCTGTTTCGCAAGGATGCGGACAGATACGGCCGACGCTGCCGGGCAGCGGAAGTCTTTCCCTGATTTTGGCCAGAGAATCAAGATGCCGGCCGTCTGCGATCAAGCCGACGTAGGCGCGAATATCCAGATTGACGGGGCAGGCGTCTTGGCAAACCGGCATGTCTTCTTTGTAGATATTGTATTCGCCGGTTTGCGGGTTGCAGTAATCCACGGCCGTGCGGAAACCCATACCCTCGTCAAAGTCGTCCATCATATTCACCGGGCATACCTTGATGCAGGCTTTGCAGTCGGTGCATTTGCTGTTGTCCACCAGCAGGCTTTTCTTTAGTATTCTCGTCTGTATGCTGCCATTTTCCCGGGAAATGTTTTTGAGATCACTAAAGGTCAATATCCGGACATTCTCATGGTTGCGGACCTTATCCAGATCAGGGTTCACAAAGGCTTCATCCGGTTTAATCAGCCGATCCGTGGGGATTCTTTCGGCTCCCAGGGTAGGAAATTTCTCCAGGATGGTTACCTGCATTCCCTGTTCAGCCTTTTCCAGAGCCGTCCGAACACCCTCAGGACCTCCTCCAACAACTAAAATAGTCTTTTCTGCCACAGTCTTATACCTCTAAATTCTTTTCTTCTATCATTTCATACCAAAACAAGTTTGAAGTGACTAAAGTGAGCTAAAGTGCCTAAAGTTAAGGTATTCTATCATTTTTATTTAATTGGCCTTGCCGAAGGCAAGTTCCACAACTTTAGCTCACTTCAAACTTTAGGCATTTTAGGCACTTAATATTAATATAAAATTAAATCCCACCCCGTATTCTTGTCATTCAGGTGCTAAGTTGCCAACTGGTATAGTGGTGTGCTTCCGTCGACCTTTTCCAGTTGGATCATCTCTCTACGGTTCAGGGCGGTTATGTATCGAAAGACTCTTTGTGAAGGAATGGCCAGCGTATCGGCCAGACCTTTCACGGACTGAACCCCCTCTTTTAATTTGCCCAAAATCTCCTGGGTCTCAAACTCTTCTACAATGATCATATCAATGGCCCGGTCAAACTCGTGCTCGGTGAAAATTTCACCATATTTGTTGCCGGATTCCATAAACTCGGTTTTTTTACCGATCACCCAGCGCATCTTTTCACCGGCCAGTACCGCTTCAGCGGCTTCCAGCTTTTTAAAGATCTCCGGGGCTTTCAGCACGTCGCCGCCGCCCCCGATGGGCCCCAGGCTTCGAATCCTTTCGTTGAACTTGCTCACCAGTTCAACAAAGATAGCAGCCTCTCCTGAAGAGCATTGCCGAAAGGCAAGACGATCCTCATTGACACCAATGTGTTTGAACAGCCTGCGGGCCGTCTCTATTTTAATCTTGGCTTGGACATTCCCGGTAATATAGTGACAGTCGCCAAAATGGCAGCCGATGACCATAATGCCGTCAAGTCCCTTTTTAAAGGCTCCGGCCACGGTGGCCGGATCTACCCTGCCGGTGCACATGATGCGCACCGTTTTTATCTCCGGGGTATATTGTAGTCTGGAAACTCCAGCTAAATCAGCAGCAGCGTACCCTCACCAGGTACAGCAGAATGTCAGTATTTTAGGTGCAAATTGGGTCACTTTCATCTCCCCTATTTGATTGTCGATTTATGATTGTCGATTGTTGATTGAAAAATGACAAAATATATTTTCAAACTTTATCTACGGTTTTTTTCTTATTGGATTTTCTGCTCTGAGCTGTTCTTCTTGTCGTGATGAAGATTGAAGATAGCTCATGGGCCTCAGTATAAAGGGGTAGAACTTTTTCTTTTTTCATAAGTTTTTCATCCATAATAAATTCCAGCCAGAATTCAGATTCATCTGCCTCTTCAATTACGATACTTATTTTCGAGATAAAAGCCGGTTTTGTCTGAGCCATCAATGCCGCCCTGTAATTAGCCGCAACGGATGTGGAACACCGAATCAACTGTTTTTCAATGTGATTCCCCAAAACGCTTTTTGGCAATGCAATCGCCAGTTTTACGCATCTGTGCGCAAAATTCTTCGTCCTTTCCTTCAGTTTCTCATGGGCCATTTTTTTTCAATCAACAATCATCAATCAACAGTCATCAGTCCATCAGTCACCAATCGTCAATCACCAATCGTCAATCATCAATCATCAATCATCAATCAAAAAAGCATCGATCTGGGCTTCAAGCTGCTCGTTTGTATACGAGTTAATGTTCAAAGCATGCTGATAACAGGTGGCGGCGCACACGCCGCAGCCCTTGCAGGCCACATCAATCACATGAACTTTTCTGCCCTTTTCAGTTCGGTGAATCTCCAGGGCGCCATAAGGGCAAAGCGCAACGCAGAGGCCACAGCCCCGGCAGGCGTCTTCATCCGCTAAGACAGAAATGATCGGCTCCACAACGATGGAACCTTTTGACATGGGAATTGAGGCCCGCGATGCCGCACCCAGACCCTGGGCGATCACTTCACGTATATTGGCCGGAAAGCGTGCACTGCCACAAAGATAAATACCGTCGGTGGCAAAATCGAGGGGCTTTAACTTTACATGCCCTTCCAGGAAGAATCGGTTTTCATCCATGGGAACCCTGAGAAGCTGAGAGGTCGTCTCGGCGTCTTCCTGGGCGACCAGGGGTGTGGAGAGGACCACAAGATCGGCAGGCAGTTCCATTTCGCGTCCCAGTAAGGAATGGTAAACCCGCACCTGCTCTGATTCCACCTGGGGAGGTTGAGCAGGATCGTAATGCATATACCGGACTCCCTTGGCTTTGGAATCCCGAAACATCTCCTCATTCTCGACACCGTACATCTGCATATCCCGATAGAGAATCGAAACCCTGGCATCCGGAATTTGATCTTTGATCAGCATGGCGTTTTTGGCGGCTGTCTGGCAGCAGATCCTGGAGCAGTAAGGTCTTTCTTCAGTGCGGCTCCCCACACATTGAATCATGACCACGTTTTTAATCGTTGCATCCAAACCTTTTTTCAGAAGCTGTTCCAACTCAAGCTGGGTGACGACCCGCTGACCGTCGTAGGCGTAAAGGCCTTCGGGAACAAAGTTGCGGCCGCCGGTGGCGACCAGGATAACCCCGATATCAATGTTCTTCTTGCCGCTTTCCGTCTCGATCTCGACATCGAATTTACCGATAAATCCCTGAACAGTGGTAACGCGTGCCCCGGTGAAAACAGTAATCTTGTCATTTTGGGTAACGTCTTTGATCTTTTTCTCAATCAGCTCGCCCGCATCCGTCATGGTGGGGCCGAGTTTATTGAGCTTGTTGAGCATGCCGCCTAAGTTCTTTTCCTTTTCAACCAGAACCACTTCGTAGCCACGTTTGGCAAGAGCCGTTGATGCCGTCACTCCGGCAAGGCCTCCGCCGATTACCAGGGCGCGGGTCTGAACCTGGGACATGATCGATTCTTGGGGTTCCAGCAAGGCTGCCTTGGCAACCCCCATACGGATCAGATCCTTGGCCTTGGCGGTTCCATCTTCCTGCTGCTGCATATGCACCCAGGAGCATTGATCGCGGATATTAACCATCTCAAAAAGATAGGGATTCAGTCCGGCCTCTTCACAGGAACTTCTGAAAAGGGGCTCATGGGTTCGCGGCGAGCAGGAAGAGACCACCACACGATTGAGGTTTTCCTCCTTAATCGCTTTTTTGATCTCATTAATGCCGCCCTCCGAACACGAATAAAGGTTCCTCTGAACGAACGTTACATTGGGAAGCGTCTGGGTGTATTCGTCAAGCGCTTCCATATCCAGGTAGCCGGCGATATTGGACCCGCAGTGGCAAATAAACACTCCGGTCTTGACGTCATTCTCTTTATTCTCAGGCAACGGCTTTCTCCTCTTCTGACTTCAATTGAATCGCAATTTCAGCGGCACGCTCGGCTGCGCTGGAGGCCTGGGCCACAGATTCGGGAACGTCCATGGGCGACTCGGCGCAGCCGCACACAAAAATCCCCGGCACGCTGCTGTCAACCGGAGACAGGGAGCTGGTCTTAATGAAATTATACTCATCCAGTTCCACACCGAAAGTCTTGGCCAACTCGTTGATTCCTTTGACCGGTGCACAGGCGGTGGCCAGGATTACCATATCGAATGCTTCTTCTTTTACCTGCCGCTGTTGGGTATCTTCATAAATCACTACCGGATTATGGTCGGTACCTTCCATGATCTCGCTGACCCGCCCGCGCACATAGGTAATATTAGAGTTTTTGCCGCCGCGTATTTTATACTCTTCAAATCCTTTGCTGACCGCTCTTATATCCATGCCGAAGATGGTGGATGTTGTCTCCGGTCCGTGCTCGTGGGCAATGATGGCTTCCTTGATGGAGTGCATGCAGCAGTAACCTGAACAAAACGGATAGAAGCGAAAATCACGGGACCCCACACACTGAATAAAGGCCAGCCTCTTGGCTACGGAAAAACCCTCCGCCTTTTTTTGCAGGGCTTCCAGCGGTTCCAGAATTTCCAAATGTGCTGCATATTGTTCGGCCCACTTCTTGCGATCCTCGTCATCCTGATATTGGCCTTGCCGATATTTTTCGTATACGTCGGCAGAGGCTTGATCATGCTTCTTTTCAAATCTGTCTAACGTCTTCTGAGATCTTTTGGCCTTTTTTTTCAGGGCTTCGATTTCGGCGACAACGGCTCGATCAGAAGGACGATCCAAATGACCGTGGGTGGGGCCGCTGGCGCTCAGGAGCCGTTCGAACTCCATGGCCGTGACCACATTGGGTAGTTCCCGGAAGCGGTATTCGGGAATCTGCGACGGATCAAAAATGTCGTAACCGACTGCGATGATAATAGCCCCGACATTAAGACTTATAATCCTGTCTTCCTGTTCGAAGTTGATGGCATCCGCCTGGCATATCTTTTTGCAAATGCCGCATTTCTTGCCCTGCAACTGGCGGCAGTAGTCCGCGTCAATGGTGTGAGTCGAGGGGATGCCCTGGGCAAAATAGCTGTAAACCGCACTGCGGCTGCCCAGACCTTCATCGAAAGCATCCGGTACCATTGACGGGCATTTTTCAGCACAGGCCCCGCAGCCGGTGCACTTGTCTTCCTCGACATAGCGTCTCTTGCGGCGAACGGTGACGGTGAAGTCTCCCTCTTGGCCTTCTACTTTCTCAACGTCGCTGTAGGCCAGAAGCTCTATATTGGGATGTCGACCGACATCCAGCATCTTGGGCGAGAGGATTCAGATGGCACAGTCGTTGGTGGGAAAGGTCTTGTCCAGCTGGGCCATCTTGCCGCCGATGCTGGGCAGTTTCTCCACCAAATGGACCTTGATACCCATATCGCCAAGATCCAGAGAGGCCTGAATTCCGGCAATCCCTCCGCCAACAACCAGAACGTCTTTATTCATGATGTGCTTTCCTTACTATTTCAAGGTTCACCGTTCAATGTTCACCGTTCAGGGTTACATTAATACTGGATACGATTCAGATCTTCGGTGAGCTTCTGAATCCCAAACCTTTGAACCCCTGAACCTTTGAACCGTGAACGGTTAATCAAATTAATTAGCCTGTTTTGATTCGCTCGGCGACTATATCAAACAAATCCGTGATTTCTATATCCAAATTATAGGCCTTTTTGGCGCACCGGAAATGAATCTGGCATTTGGGACAGGCCGTTACAACGGTCCCGGCGCCGGTCTCTTTCGCTTCTTTAAGACGCTGCATCTGGATTTCTTTGCTGCAGCTGGAACAGTTCATCCAGCCGGAAGTTCCACAGCAAACCCCGTTTTCTCTGGAGCGCGGCATCTCTTTAAGTTCAATTCCAGGGATTGCTTCCAGAAGCTTGCGGGGAGCATCATAGACCCCGGCCAGCCTTCCAAGCCGGCAGGGATCATGATAGGTCACTATTTTTTCATCGGATTCCTCAAGCTGAACAACACCTTCATCCAGCTTGGCTGCCAAAAAATCAAGGATATGGACCGGCTCAAAGTCAAGTTCGCCTAAAAACTTAGGATAGTATTCTTTAAATGTATGGTATCCTTCCGGGCAGCTAAAGATCACCTGCTTGGCGCCGGAAGCCCGGATCACTTCCACGTTCAATCGCGCAAGTTGTTTGAAGGTGTCTTCATTACCGTTCCAAAGGGCATCATGACCGCAACACCTTTCATTATTGCTGACCACCGGCTCCACCCCGCAGGTGTTCAGAATTTTGAGCACATTTTGAGCCCCCTGAATTGATCCGGCGTCGATGTTCTCAAAAATAACGTTAAAGTAAGGCTTGCAGCCTACAAAATAAAAGACGTCCCCCGTCTCTTTGGTTTTTCCGTCCTCGATCCAGGATGTGCGGTTCTGCTTAATATCCTTAGTCTGAATTGCCATGATGGTCTGCAGCATGCCGTTGTGGGCCGGCATCCCGTCGAATCCCAGCCCGTGGGCCCCGTCGCGCATCAAACGAATAAATTCAGGAAAATTGATATCGGCCGGGCAGCGGACGCTGCACTGGGCGCAAGTCAGGCAGTTCCAGATGGTATCGTCGGAAAAGTCTTCCAGTTCATAAAGGGAGCGCTCTATAATCTGACGGGGGGAGAAATCAGGAAAAACCCTGGAGACCGGACAGCTTCCGGTACATACGCCGCAGTCAAGACAGTAGTAGGTTTTTGTAGTGTTTACCAATTCATCAATCGCAGTCATTTATTATGCCTCAGTTTTTTAGTTCCTTAACGGCAAATTTCTTTTCATTGCCACTAAGGCACCAAGGCACGAAGAAAGCATAATAAATATATCCTTTGTGTCTTTGTGCCTTCGTGGCAAATATTTTTTGGCCTTATCTAGGCGGCTTGTTTCAAAGTGGACGGCCCCAAAGATTTAACCTGCCCTGTAAATTCCCTGGCGACCTCGGCAAAACGTACGCCTTCTGCCGAAGAAATCCATTCCAGGCGCACTCTGGCCGGCTCAATGCCGAGAATCTCGACCAGCTCCTGGGTCATCTGGAACATCTTTTCAGCCTTTACATTACCATCCAGGTAATGACAGTCACCCATGTGTCACCCGGACACCAGTACGCCGTCGGCCCCCATCTGAAAAGCCTTGAGAATGAAGTTGGGGTTCACGCGACCGGAGCACATCAGGCGAATGATGCGCATGTTGGACGGATATTGCAGGCGGCTGACACCGGCCAGGTCGGCGGCCGAATAGGCACACCAGTTACAGGCAAAAGTTATTATTTTAGGTTCGAATTCCTCAGCCATAAGTTTATACTCCCCTATTGATTGTCGATTGATGATTGCCCTTCGGATTGTTGATTGGCGATAGTTGATTGTTGATTGAAAAGCATAAAACTGTTTCCTATGTCTGTTTAATGTTCTTCTGTGCGGTCTTTCGAGTTACTATGAATATTGATGCCAGTTCATGGGCTTCTGATAACAGGGGTAGAACTTTTTCTTTTTTCATTGGCAATGCAATCGCCAGTTTTACGCATCTGTGCGCAAAATTCTTCGTCCTTTCCTTCAGTTTCTCATTGTCCATTTTTTTTCAATCAACAATCATCAATCAACAGTCATCAGTCCGTCAATCAACAATCGCCAATCAACAATCATCAATCCGAACAATCAACAATCAACAATCCAAACAATCATCAATTGAACGCCGCTTCCACCATGGTCAGCACTTCCTGATCATCGTAATGGAGAATAGAAGCTGCGCCGGTGGGGCAGGCCACGGCACAGGAACCGCAGCCGGTGCAAAGCGCCTGGTTCACCTCGCAGACCACCCGGTCTTCAAAAAAACCAATGGCCTGATAGGGACAGGCCTTCAGGCACAGCTGACAACCTCTGCAAAGCTGTGCTTCTATATTGGAGACGATAGCGTTACCAAGAATTTTTTCCTGGGATAATAGTGTCGCCGCTCGTGAGGCCGCTCCCAGGCCTTGCGCAACGGCTTCATCAACAGGTTTGGGTGCGTGCGCCAAACCGCAGACAAATACCCCTTTGGTAGAAAAATCTATGGGCTGAAGTTTGACATGGGCCTCTACGAAAAAACCGTCATCATTGACCGGCACCTTGAACAGCTGGGAAACCGGATTTTCCCGGGGTGCTACCATAGCGGTGGCCAGAACCAGCATGTCCGGTCTTATTTCGATCTCACGCTGCAGCACATAGCTGGTACAGCGGAGGTTCAGGCCGTTGGGGTCTTTGGAAACGGTCAAGTCTTTGTCAAAGTCATAGCGAATAAATGCAATTCCTTTGGCGCGGGCCTCACGGTACAGTTCCTCCCGCAATCCATAGGTACGCATATCCCGATATATAATGAAGACATCCATTTCGGGCTTTGTTTCCTTTAATTTGAGCGCACTTTTGACTGAATGCGTACAGCACACTTTGGAGCAGTATGGTCTCTCTTTGATGCGTGAGCCCACACACTGAATAAAGACCGCCGCATTGATCTCATTTAAGGCCGGATCATCATCAATAAATTTACGATCCAACTCCAGACCGGTCAGAACCCGTGGATCTTCCCCGTAAAGATATTCGTCCGGTTTGAACTCCCGGGCACCTGTAGCAATAATCGCTACTCCGTGTTCGATCATCTGTTCCTTGCCGGCGGTGTCAACGACGGTTTGAAAATTACCCACAAACCCCTCTACTCTCTTTACCTGGGTATTGGTCAGGATATCGATGTTGGGATCGGATTCAATCTCTTTGATGAGACCGGCCAGCTTTTCCTGAACATCTTCACCCTGCCAGGTTTCATACAGGTTTAAGGCCTGTCCTCCCAAAATATCGTTCTTTTCAACGAGATGCGCCCGGTATCCCTGGCGGGCCAGATTCCTGGCCGCGGTAATTCCGGCAAGGCCGCCGCCCACGATCAGGGCCGACGGGTTCATTGCTATCTCCGGCTCGGGCAGCGGTTCAAGCAGACTTGCTTTGGAGGCCGCCATACGGACCAGATCTTTGGCCTTTGCGGTGGCATCTTCCTTATGATCGCTGTGAACCCAGGAGCATTGATTGCGAATGTTGGCCATTTCAAAAAGATATTTATTGATACCCGCATTGAGGACCGTTTCTTGAAAGAGCGGTTCGTGGGTGCGCGGCGAGCAGGCCGCCACCACAACCCGGTTCAGCTTCTGCTCCTTAATAATCTGGGTGATTTGTTCCTGAGTGTCTTGGGAGCAGCTGAAAAGATTCTCATCGGCATAGACGACATTCGGAAGTGTTTTGGCATACTCGACAACCGCCGGGACATCTAAAAACCCGCCGATATTGGTACCGCAGTTACATACAAACACACCGGTCCGCGGAGCCGCTCCCCGTACGTCAGTCTCTTCGGGGGTTTCCTTGGTCCGGATCATCGACCCGCGGGACTCGGCCAGAACGCTTTCTACCATTGCCGCCGAAGCGCTCGATTCAATCACCGACTGGGGGATGTCCTTGGGGCTCTCAAACGTACCGCACACAAAAACACCCGGTTTGGATGTCTGCACCGGTTCAAAGCTGCTGGTCACGGCATGCTGGTACTGATCGAGTTCAACATCCAGTTTTTGAGCCAGGGCCAGGGCATCTTTTGACGCACTAAAGCCTACCGACAAAACCACGATATCAAAAGTTTCTTCAATCCGCCGGCCGGTTTCGTCAGTGTAAGCAACCAGCAAATTGCCCGTATCGCCGTCCGGCAGAATCGTACTGATTTTTGATTTCACAAAACGCACGCCCGCTTCCCGGGCCCGGTTGTAGTAACGCTCGAAATCCTTTCCGTGGGTGCGCAGGTCAATATAAAAAATGGCGGTGTCCAGCTCACCCTTCTGATGCTCCTTGGCTATAATGGCTTCTTTGATGGCATACGTACAGCAGACCGCCGAACAGTAAGGCTGTGAACCGGGGTGCATATCTCTGGAGCCCACACATTGAATCCAGGCGATTTTCTGCGGTTCTTTGTGATCGGACGGCCGTACCACATGGCCGCTGAAAGGTCCGGTCGCCGCCAGAATGCGTTCAAACTCCAGGCTGGTTACTATGTTGGGAGATTTTTTGTAGCCATAGGTATCATAAACGCCGGGATCATAAACGCTGCACCCGGGGGCGATCAGCACAGCCCCGGCGTGAATGGTTAGTTCTTTGGGCTGATCATCAAAAATTACGGCATCAGCAGGACAAAATTTTTCACAGGCCTTACATTTGCCATTTTTAAAGTAGATACAATTTTTTTCATCAATGGCGTACTTCAAGGGAACCGCCTGGGCGTATTTCACATAGGCCGCCTTACGCTTGCCAAGACCGGCGTCATATTCGTCGATCACCTTTTTGGGGCACTTTTCGGCGCACACGCCACAGGCGATGCACTTTTCCATGTCAATATACCGGGGGTGCTGCAAAATATTAATTTCAAAGTTGCCTTCCTCCCCGGAGACACTCATCACCTCTGATAAAGTTAAAAGCTCTATGTTTAAATGCCGGCCGACCTCGACCAGTTTGGGTGAGATAATTCACATGGAGCAGTCATTGGTAGGAAAGGTCTTGTCCAACTGGGCCATGATACCCCCGATGGAAGAAGACCTTTCCACAAGATAGACATAAAAACCGGAGTCGGCCAGATCCAGGGCCGCCTGCATTCCGGCGATCCCACCGCCAACTACCATCACCGAGCCTTTTTTCGCTTGAGTCATCTGCTCTTTTCCTTAAGCTTCTATTGCTTCCGATACTTTATTAATATGTCTAGTAATACTGGCAAAATAATCAGCATATCGCAAGATTCGACATATAGATAAAGTTTAGTTTTTAGTCAACAAATATTGCAGCTAACAACTCTGCGTATCGGCTAAATGCGCAAACCGGAACACTTTAATCCCTATTTTTCATCATTAGGTCAAACCATTAAATCGTTTGAAAATAATATTGCAAAGCGCCGCCCATAATACCACTAAGTGTCACCGGGCTCATAGCACCAAATTTGACAAAGATCAAGTTAGTGTCCATACATGAATCCAAGGTGAACACTAAGTAGTTTCCAATTCATAAATGAGAAGTTTTTTCGATGAGTCCCGCCAAAGCAGGACACAAGAGTTTTCACCCGAGGCGTACTTGCAGTACGTCGAGGATGGAAACCCGCGGAGAACGCCGCTTATCGGAAAAATAGCCATTTTTGGATGGAAACAAGTTAGCATCCAAAAAGTTGTGATAATCTTGAACTTATTGCATTTCAGTGCTAAACGGTATTCTGTGCCGTTGAGAGTTGCGAGTTGCGGGTTGCGGGTTACTGATAACTGCAATCATGTATCGTGTATCATGTATCTTGTATCATGTATCGTGCATAATGGAACGTGCTTATGAAACTATTCGACAGCCACTGCCATCTTGACGACCGCGCCTTTGACGGCGATATCGATGCGGTGATTCAGCGGATGAGGGCAGCAGGTGTTGCCGCTGCCATGATCGCGGGAACAAACCACCGGCGCTCTGCCAAAGCCGTTTCCATAGCCGAATCTTTTGCCGGTTGCTATGCATCGGTCGGCATTCATCCCCACGCCGCCAAGGACTGTAGCGACGCGACACTCAGTTTTTTCAAAAAACTCGCCCAAAGCCCCAAAGTGATTGCCTGGGGTGAAATCGGCCTCGATTTCAACCGCATGTTCTCCCCCCAAAAAGATCAGGAAACGTGGCTGATCCGGCAGCTTGAAGTCGCCGCCAATCTGAATCTCCCGGTAATATTCCACGAGCGCGACAGCAACGGCCGCCTGATCGAAATCCTGAAAAACCACCGGCAAACGCTTCAGGCAGGGGTCATCCACTGTTTCAGCGGCAATAAAACCGAACTGCAGCAATACCTGGATCTGGGCCTTTACATCGGTATAACCGGAATTTTAACCGTCAAAAGTCGCGGCGCGGATCTGCGCAAGCTTGTCCCCTTGATCCCGGCAAATCGCCTCTTAATTGAAACCGACGCCCCCTACCTCATCCCTGTACCGGAAAGGAATCAAACCCGGCGCAATGAACCCGCCTTTGTGCGCACGGTTATGTTGAAATTGGCAGAAGTACGCAACGAAAATCCTGAGGATCTGTCAACGAAAATTTGGGGAAACACCTGCCGGCTGTTCGGTATAGATGCTTGTTGAAACGGAGCGGATCTCCTTCAATAAGCTTTTGATACCACACGATAAAATGCCGTTTGATTTAATAATTTCCTCTAAATATGGTATTATAGAGCATTATCTGTCAGCGGAATGGATGATCTTTTTTTAAAGCGTGTGCTGTTTGAGTGTATTAGGGATCCGTTAGAAAGAACAGACGGATGCCGCAATTGTTTCATAGCAAACGATTGCCCATCGTAAAGCAAACCTGTTGTTTTTTGTGATAAAAGCCTCTGTTCTTTCTTTACGAGCCCTTATACACGAGTTCACACGGTTTAAAAAAAGATTTTCCATGCAGCGACCATAAGAAAAAACTCCGCGACCCCCGAACTATTTTTCAAGGATATCTTCATTTGGACATCAGATGCCCGACCGCCTGCTCCAACCCATCCAGGGTGAGTTCAAACATGGGAAAAATCTCTCGGATAGAGACGATAGTGCGGGTGTACTCCCACGTTTGCGAAGATATGGGATTCAACCAGACACAATGGGGAAAGGTTTGCGCTAAAAATTTGAGCTGTTCGATGCTGGCCTTGCCGCTGCGTTCGTCCACATAAATCGACCCGTCCGCAGCCATCAATTCATAGGGGGCCATGCTGGCATCACCCAAAAAAATCAGACGGGTTTCAGGATCAGAGGTTGCAAAATCCCTAACTTTTTTGGGTTTCCGGATTCTGGTGGAATCCTCCCAGAGGACGTCGTAAACGGTGTTGTGGAAATAATAGGTTTTCAGGTCCTTGAATTGATCCCGGGCATAATCAAAAAGGGTCTGCACAACCGGTATGTGAGGGTCCATGGACCAGCCGCCATTATCGATGGCCAGAATCACCTTGAGGCGGTCTTTTAAACTTCTGGTAAAAATAATATCGATTTCCCCTGCGTTTTTCATGGTCTGGTAAACGGTTTCGTCGATGTCTACCCGGTCCAGGGGACCGACGGGAATCAAGTATCGCAGCCGCTTCAAGGCTTCTCCGATCATATCCTGGGTAAGGGGACCCCGCCGGGAATAATTCTTATACCTTCTTTCCAGGGCGACTTTAACGGCCGACTTATTACGGGACACGCCCCCCACGCGCATTCCCTCCGGATGATGCCCGGAATGCCCCACCGGAGAAGTCCCGCCGGTACCGATCCATGTCCTGCCCCCATAATGACGCTTTTGCTGATCCTTAAGACGTGCTTTAAAGTACTCGATCAGCTCTTCGGGCGTCAGTTGACTCAACTCCGATTCGTCCATGTCAAGGGCGTCGGCAAGGGCCTTGGGGTCTTTGAGCCATTCATCCAGCATGGCTCTGGCAATTTCATCGAGTTCAATTTCGTCATATTCGGGCAGTTCAGCTCCTTCAAAACGATGAGCAAAGACCTGGTCATAGCTATCAAAATAGCGCTCGCTTTTGACAAGAATCGCCCGTGCGGATGTATAGAACTCATCCACTGAATTGATCAGCCCCATGTTCAGTGCTTTTTGCAAGGTCAGGAACGAAGTCGGACTGACCGGTATCCCGGCATTTTTCAAACTGTAGAAAAAATCAATAAACATCCTTCAAACACCCTGATCTAAATCTGCTTATTTATACTCACCGCAGAGCCGCAGAGAACGCAGAGCAAATTTTCCTTTTCACTTTCTGCTGAGGGGGCAGAAAGTGAAAAACAATTTTTCTGCGGGCAAATCAAGCCGCGATCATTCCCAATTTGTTTTACTGGCCGGCAGATGAGAAATAGCTTTAATGCGTGATGCAGTTTCAATTTTGCCGGCGTCCCTGTCCCGCGACAAGCGTGGTCAGCGGCAAAATTAAATAAATATTCTTTGCGCCCTTTGCGACTTTGCGGTAAAAAATTAGAAAAGCCTGCGGCTACCGGTCGCTGCTACGACCCTCTCATGATCCTGGCTCTTTTTGAACAAAACTCCCAAAAAGGGGATGTCGCCTTTGCCCAGCCTTTGGGGCTTAAAGTCAGAATCGGTTTTTAGGGCCCGAATCCAGTTGAGCAGTTCCCGGGTTGCCGGTCTCTTTTCAATGGCTTCGATTTCCCTCAATCTATAAAATGCTGCAATGGCGTTCTCCATCAGATTCGAGTCGATGTCAGGAAAATGAACCGTAACTATCTTTCCCATCATTTTCGGATCCGGAAAGGCGATGTGATGGAAATTGCACCGGCCCAGAAAGGGATCCGACAGGTCTTTTTTGGCATTGGAAGTAATCACGATTACCGGACGATGCTCGGCCTTCATAGTCTTGTCAATCTCAATGATGTCAAATTCCATCTGGTCCAGAACGTCCAGCATATCATCCTGGAAATCGGTATCCGCCTTGTCGATCTCATCGATCAAAAGAACGGTCCTGGTTTCCGATGTAAAGGCCTGACCGATCTTCCCCATCTTGATATACTCTTCGATATTACTGACATCCCTGCTGGAATCACCAAACCGGCTGTCATTAAGACGGGTCAGGGTGTCATACTGATAAAGCGTGTCCACCAGCTTCATGCTTGACTTTACATTCAGCACAATCAGGGGCATTCGCAGACTCTCGGCAATGGCATGGGCCAGCATGGTTTTGCCGGTACCCGGTTCACCTTTTAAAAGCAGCGGCATTTCGAGGGCCATGGAAACGTTGACGATGCTGGCCAGCTCATCATCGAGTATGTACCGAGAAGCTCCTGAAAATTTTTGATTTGGAGAGTTGTCAACCATTTAAGTACCTCATAAATTTTTTGGTAATGTCCTTTGCTAGTTGTCAGTTGTCCGTAGAAAAAAATGTAAGCGGTGGTTAATGCAATAAGATATGTAAGAATCCTTTTACAATTTTGTGAATGAGCTAACCGTTTGGAAATATAATTTCTACTGACCACTGACAACGGACTGAGGACACGACCTGTTTTCTTATCTTTGTGCCTTTGTGGCAAATGTTTTTTGGTTCCACCTGCTCAGGGTGAGAGTTTGCTTAGTTCTGATTTCTTATGGTTTCCGACACTTTCTTTGTCAACATAAGCACCTTTGTTGCCAGATCAAGACTCAGAGAACCCGCCCCGCAACTCGGAGTGATCAGAGACTGGGCCAGTATCTTGG